>Ga0208375_1002227_pt1 | contig 18841 bp, 21 predicted proteins | sample RifOxyD1_FD_184038 | JGI IMG/M metagenome (GOLD analysis project Ga0208375, IMG submission 184038) | Soil microbial communities from Rifle, Colorado - Rifle Oxygen_injection D1 (SPAdes) | ecosystem: Environmental > Terrestrial > Deep subsurface > Rock core/Sediment | place: Rifle, Colorado... | reverse complement strand
ATTACATTACTGTAACGGATTCAGTTTGAACTCTGCCGCTTTCGGTCGCTCTTACTCACGGTATCTCGATTGATTTCTTTTCCTGCAGGTACTAAGACGCTTCAATTCCCTGCGTTCCCTGACCTCGAAAGGTCCAAAAGAGAGAAGTCTCATTCGGACATCTCTGGTTCAACGCTTACATTCAACTCGCCAGAGCATATCGTAGCTTGTCACGTCCTTCATCAGCGTTTCGAACCTAGTCATCCATCTAGCAGCGCTCTAAGATGTGTTAACCTACATATGGTTCATTACTATGATGTGTTATCGTGGAGTTGTTTACTTCACTCCATCATCTTCAACCACAGCCGCCAAGATTTGGCATTTTCTTGAAGGCTGATATTTATTGCCCCCTCACCAACAGGATTGGGAACATTTTTCCTTGTGTGGAAAATGGACCCATCGGGATTTGAACCCGAGACCTCCTGCTGTCTGTACTTCGCGTAAAGCGAGCATGCAAGGCAGGCGCTCTCCCCCTGAGCTATGGGCCCAGGATGTTTGCTCAATTTCTTTTTTGTTTTACTTTATCTCATTAATTTTATTATTTTTTATTAAATATTGATAAAATAAAAAAAGGAGGTGATCCAGCCGTAGGTTCCCCTACGGCTACCTTGTGACGACTTAACCCACCTCACCGAATATGGGTTTGATGCAACTCAAAGCTGCATCTCACCCAAACCCAACTCGGTTGGTTTGACGGGCGGTGTGTGCAAAGAGCAGGGACATATTCACCGGACCGTGATGAAGTCCGATTACTAGGGATTCCGTTGTCATGAGGGCGAATTACAGCCATCAATCTAAACTAAGACAAGGTTTGGAGGTTTAGCGTCACCTTTCGGTGTTGCAGCCCATTGTCCTTGCCATTGTTGCGCGCGTGTAGCCCAGCAGATTCGGACCATACAGACGTACCGTGGCCCACACCTTCCTCCCTGTTTCCAGGGCAGTCCCCATAAGGTGCTCAGACATCCTAAAGGACCTGCTAGCAATTATGAGTATGGGTCTCGCTCGTTACCTCACTTAAGAGGACACCTTACGGCACGAGCTGACGACCGCCATGCAATACCTCTCGGCTCGTCAAGTAAGACATTTAATCTGACTTTCATTCTGCCGTCGCTGCTGGTGAGATTCTCTGCGTAGAGTTAGATTAAACCGCACGCCGCACCCCTTGTGGTGCTCTCCCGCCAATTCCTTTAAGTTTCAGCCTTGCGACCGTACTTCCCAGGCGGTGAACTTAATACCTTCGCTTCGACACTGCACATTCACGTAGAATATGCAACATCTAGTTCACAGCGTTTACGGCTAGGACTACTCGGGTAATTAGTCGAGCACCCTGATAAAAGTAACTTTCAGTTTTCACCTCGCACAGTAGTTTTCTGCAAACAATGCGAGACTAATTTCCGAAAATCATCGCAGGATTTTCGATATCTAATCCGGTTTGCTCCCCTAGCTTTCGTTCCTCACCGTCGAACCCGTTCTCGTCAAGCGCCTTCGCCACAGGTGGTCCTCCTGAGATTATAGCATTTTACCGCTCCCTCAGGAATACCCTTGACGCCTCCCGGTCCCTAGATAAGCAGTATCTCAGGCACGCCGTTTTGTTAAGCGCAACGATTTCACCCAAGACTTACAGATCCGGCTACGAACGCTTTAGGCCAAATAAATGCGATTGCCACTCGTGGCGCAGGTGTTACCGCGGCGGCTGGCACCCGTCTTACCCACCACTTATTCGCCAAGCTATTTACACTTGACAAAAGCCCATGCAAAGCATGAGCACTGGGAGTCCCCTTATCGCACTTGCGTACAGTGTAAAGGTTTCGCGCCTGCTGCACCCCGTAGGGCTAGGGTCAGTGTCTCAGTACCCTTCTCCGGGCTACCGCTCTCACGGCCCGTACTGATCAAAGCCTTGGTAGTCCTTTACACTACCAACAAGCTAATCAGCCGCCAACTCATCATTGGGCATTGCTTTTAAATAAAAGAACATTCCAGTATCATTTACATATCCGGTTTTAGACTCAGTTTCCCAAGATTATCCCGGACCCAATGGCAGATTATTGACGTGTTACTGAGCATTCAGCCTGTGCTTCCGAAGAAGCCCTCTGACTTGCATGGCTTAGTCGAACTCCCATAGCAGCAATCTCCCGCAGGATCAACGGGAACTAAGAATGTTTTAGATCCTGATTATTTTCCGATCGCAAAATTAAGGAATTGTCGTCTCACTATTGGATCACCCCATTCACACTCAAGATTAATTGAGCATACATTTTTTAGAGAAGGGATTTCGACTTATTTATAAAGATTTCTATTATTTCCAGCCTGTTTTCTCTCGAAAAATGGCATTAACCTTACTTTAAGTATCTTAATTTCCTTAAAATAGATTAAATATTTCTCTTAAGATATTAAAACTTCTGAAATCTTAAAAAATATTAAAAAATATTACTGCTGTTAAAACTAAGAATTCTTAGCTAGCCTGAATTTTTCGTCTACGTTTGGCTTTCTTCAGTTTCTTGCGCTGCCACTTCCAGCGCATTTGGCCTTTTTTCTTCCAGCGACGCGAACTTCGTTTCATGTATTTGTTGAGGATAGCGATTGTTTTATAAATATTTCTATGAGGTTGACATAATTATAAATATTCTTGACTTTTGTTTTGATGTACAATTCACATATTTTACAAACCGTTTTGTGTCCGCACTTCTCCTCGCCATGACCAAGGTGTTCCCTGTTGTAAGCATCTTTGTATATGCACCAGATCCATCTACATAGAAGTGTGAGCCGCCCCATTCATCCTGCCAATCATCCGTGACGTTAAAGATAATGTCAACACCTGGTTTGTCCTGCTGTTGATCGTTGAGGATGGTGTAATCTTTATGTTTGAATTGCAATATTGTTTGTTTCATTGGCTTTATGTTTCCATTCACTATTGTTGAAACAAATTCAAAAAAAGGATCGTTCAAGAAAGTTGTTCTAGCAATAGAGTAAGAATGAGTTAAAGGATCTTTTTCAGGAGAAAAAGTAGTTCGTTTTATTTCTTGTTTAATCATTTCATAATCTTTTTTTTCGAAAAAATCAACCAGGACAACATGGGGAAATTCCTTATTGTTATGAAATGCGTCTTTAATTTGTTCAATATTCTGGATATAATACTTATTGATCATGAAACCACCCGCTGATTGCGATGCGTTGTTTATCGCTGACAATCTCTTCTACTTCGTGGAAAGAACAGCCCGAAACTTCAAAAAAAGCAAACGTGTTGAATTGTGGGACAATCTTTTTCACAATCTCAGTTGGTTTTTTATTTTTTGAATCGTACAAAGCCAGAGCGCCGCCATCTTTTTTTGCAAGTGTGGAAAGATAATAGAGATAAGCAATCCTTCTTCGTTCTAACCGATCATCATGAGGAAGAAGATAATGCGTTTTCAGGTAGAGAGAAGCCGACATATCAATCCTTTTGGACTTTATTTTACAAGCGGTAATTCTTGTGAGGTATTGACTGAAATCATTTGAACACAGAAAGTTTCTAAAATCCAACAACACTTTATTCCTTGTAATCTTAAAATCATTTGTCTGGAAAAAAGTAAAGAGATCGGAATCTTTCAAAACAAGTTTTTCTTTTGCGATTGCCCTTAGAATGGCCGTCGCTTTTTTTTCAACAAGAAAATGTGCCAGTACGAGATGGGGAAATGGTTTTGCAGATGAAAAAGAGTGTTGCAACTTAGTTATTTTATCTTCCTGCAAATATACTGGATGCAGCCATTCATGAAGGATTGCGTTATGCATGAAATTAAGAACAAGATATGAAATTATAAACTTTTTTAATAAATAACCGCCACAACCACGCCGGTTACATCATTGAACCGTACCATCGTTGGATCACGGGAGCTGTTGTTATCACCCTGAACAACATAGTAAGCCCCTTGAGCATCTTCTCCTATTTCAACAATGCGATGAATAACAATGTTTTCCCCCATTTTGTAGGAAATGACGTCACCCAAGCTAATGTCGTCTGGAGATAAGGGCTGAATTTCAATGGCGTGGGATGTTTCATCAAGAAAAGGATCCATTGAATTGGTGTTGGTAAAAATTGCCCAGAGCGGATTGTCGATGTCCAGCACGACTTTGTCAGAATAGATTTTAATCTGTTCTTCCTTCACCCAATCACCCGGCGAGGGGCGTTCCTGCGAAAGAAGAATTCCTGGTTTTTGTTTTTCATGCAAGGAGATCACCGTTAATGGGATCAAGAGCAAGAGCAACGCAAAAACAAATGCAAGTTTCCACAATACGCGAGCCATACCAAAGCATGGAAGATCATTTTTATTTAAATGTTATGGTTGTTTTACTACTAAATAGTGTCGTGTTTATTATTGATTAATCCTCAAGAGCAACATTAATAAACAATTATTCTTTTTCTTTTTTCATGGATTTCCAAAAGCTGGTAGATGTGTACGAGGAATTGGAACAAACGTCTTCTGGAAATGCGTTGCGGGAAATTCTTTCCACGTTCTTCAAAACCGTTCCCAAAGAGGATATTGCCATGATCTCCTATCTGACACTAGGCCAAATTACGTCGGAATATGAAAGCGTCGTGTTAGGGATGGCAGAGAAGATGGTGTTAAAAGCCATTGCTTCTGCGTCCGGCAATGACATAGCAAAAGTACAAAAGATCATGCAGGAAACGGGCGATGTTGGGCTTACGGCAGAAAAAGTCTTACAGAAAAAACCAAGAACGCTTGTTCCGGTAGGAAAATTAACCGTTCAAGAATTGTTTGACACGCTGCAGAAGATTGCCGACGCTTCGGGAACTGGTTCGCAGGATAGAAAAACAAACCTTCTCGTTTCGCTGCTGCAAAAGTCGTCTCCACAAGGAGCAAAATATATCTCCAGGATTGTTCTTGGAACGTTGCGAATGGGTGTTGGTGACATGACGGTTCTTGACGCCCTGGCCATTGCTTTTACCGGTGAGAAAAAGAACAAAGAATATCTGGAAAAAGCATACAACATCTGCCCGGATGTGGGAGTTATCGCGGAAACAATTGCTCATAAAGGATTGAAAGGATTGGAAAAGATTGATGTGCATGTGGGCAGGCCGATTAAAATGATGCTAGCACAAAGAGTAAAAAGCTGGGAAGAAATCCAGAAAAAAATGCCCGGAAAAGTTGCTGCTGAGGGGAAGTATGACGGAGAGCGGGTGCAGGCGCATCGAGATAAAAAAGGAAGAATTTCCTTATTCTCACGGCGGCTGGAAAATATCACAGATCAATTCCCCGATCTTGTTGAATATCTGCAGAAGCAGATCACGGCAAAAGAATATGTTATTGAAGGAGAAGTGATTGCCGTTGACGAGAAAGGAAAACTCTTGCCCTTCCAGACATTGATGCAGCGGCGGAGGAAATATGATGTAGAAGAATATGTGCAAAAAATCCCCGTGCAGATTAAATTGTTTGATCTTCTTTTTGTCAATGGAGAATCGTACATCCACGAGCCCTATGAAAAAAGAATTGCCCAGCTTGCTAACATTGTCAAGAAAAGCAAGCACGTTGTTCTTGCAGACCAACTTATCAGTGATGATCATACAGAAATAAATCGTTTTTTTCAGAATATGGTGAAAGAAGGCGATGAAGGTATCATGATCAAGAATTTAGAGGGAGAGTACCAGGCGGGAACGCGGGGATGGAACTGGATCAAGTGGAAGAAAGAATACGTCAAAGAGATGGTGGATACGTTTGATTTGGTTGTTGTCGGAGCATTCCATGGGCGAGGCCGGAGAAGCGGCACCTATGGCGCGTTATTATGCGCAGCCTATAATAAGAAAAAAGACCAGTTCGAAACCGTCTGTAAATTAGGAACGGGATTAACTGATGAAATGTTGACGGAACTGCCCAAGATGTTGGCGAAGTATAAAGTTAATACAAAACCAGCCCGTGTTATGGTAAAAAAAGAAATGGAACCGGACGTCTGGTTTGACCCGAAAGTTGTAGTTGAAGTGTTGGCAGCAGAAATTACCAAGAGTCCGTTTCATGCCTTGGGGTTGGCGTTGAGATTCCCTCGCTTTATTCGATATCGGGAAGATAAGAACGCAGAACAGGCAACGACGACGAAGGAGATTCAGGAGATGGCTGGGAAATGATGGAGATAAGAAAATGCAAAGTAGCTAGCCTGGATAGGTAGTATAAATGAAACGTGTGAGAAATTGCAGAAATAATCGCCTTAGTATTTCTCTTGTTGATTCATTAAATGCACCCAATATCCTCTAATTTGCGTGATCATTGTATTGATATTATTAATATCCACATTAATATGAAAAAGTGCATTTTTTGACTCTTCCATTGATGAAAGTAATTCTTGTCTAATTGATTCATATTCCTTCCTATTTTCTTCCAATAGGGAGATTTTTTGACCCAGCGCCTCCAGAAGATTTTGTTCACGTAAATCAACATCTTCTCTTGGCAGATGTGTTATCGCAATATTGTTCCTGGAGTTTATTATTTGATTTATTTGTTCAATTGTTTCCATGTCAACCACCTCAACGGCAGAAATGAGATAGTCTTTATAAGAATTTCTATTATTTAGTAGAATAGTCGCATAATTTATAGAAAAGCTTAAAAAAAGAGGCTTATTTTACATAAAGAATGAAAATGAATTTAAATGAGGAAGATAAAATCAAAACTATGAAGAAGGTGCTTATTGCCACGGTATACGGTCCTGATCCATTGCTCTTTGCGGCGAACAAAATGGGGCCGGACAGGATGATTCTCATTGTTGATAATGAACCAAGTAAGAAGCAAGAGGAAACGGTAGATTTATTGAAGAGTTCGTTAGGAAGGGTTATTGATATCAGTGTTGTTAAAACCAAAGTGTATGATATCGTAGATATTGCCAGAAAAGTGATTGAGATTATTGATGTGCAGCCCAAAGATGAAGAGATTTATGTCAACATTACATCCGGCAGGAAAACCAAAGCAATAGGTTTATTGTTTGGCGCATATGCCCGAGCATCCAGAGTACGAAGAATTATTTATTTCCCGGAAGAGAAAGGTTCCGAGCCTGTTTATTTGCCCAAGCTGCAGTATAATTTAACTGACTCGCAGAAGAAGGTATTGGATTATCTTGCGGAGGAGAAATTTACTTCGTTAATGGATTTGTCTGTGAAGATTGACATTTCCCGAGCAATGTTATACCGGAATATCAAAGATTTAGAGGCGATGGATTTAGTGAATGGATTGAAATTAACGGATGCGGGAAAGATTGCGAGGTTGTGAAGAATGGGAAAATACGAGGATCTAAGTATAAAAAAATTAGTTGAAGGAATAAACGAGAGTTATTATCTCCCTGAAATCCAAAGAGAATTTGTATGGAATAGCGATAAATCTAAATTCGAAGATAAAGTCTATGATCTTTTTGACTCATTAATGAGAGGCTACCCTATTGGAACCATGTTATTTTGGGAAGTTAAACATGAAGATTTAGAAAGAGATAATATTACTGTGTTAAAGTTTTTGAATAACTCAAATAGCGAAAATGAAATAGCACCTAATGATCTATTTAAGAATAAATTTATTAAATTAGTATTAGATGGTCAACAAAGAATAACAATATTAAATTTATCTTTAAAAGGGGTTTTTGAAGATGAACACAGAAAGAGAAAACGTAAAAGAATACTTTATTTCAATTTATTAAGCAAACCTGAAAGTGATAAAGAAGTTAATGAAAGAGTTTTTGAATTTAAGATTTTAGACCAATCTTCAGATTATTTTTTAGAAGGAGAAAAAGTGTGGTATAAGATTAAGGACATACTTAATAATCATTTTGATGCCGAAGATGAATCAAAGAAGATTGTTCAGGAATTGGAGTTAGGAACAGATAAAGAAAGTCTAATTCGTAAAAATCTTTATAAGTTAGAGAAAACAGTAAAGGATGAGAACATATCTTATTATACTATTGATTCAGAAAAAAAAGATGAAGAAGCTTTAGAAATATTCGTTAGGGTAAATTCTGGGGGTGTTACCTTAACCTATTCGGACTTACTTTTTTCTAAGATTAAACAATATTGGAAAAAAGGCAATGAAAAGATTGATGCTAGAGAGGAATTTAAAGAATTAATTGAAGATATTAATCAGGGAAAATTTAATTTTGACCATGATTTTGTATTGAAAACATGCTTAGTTCTGATAGAAAAAGACATTAGATACCAGATTAAAAATTTTAACAAAGAAAATGTTGAAATAATTAAAAAAAATTGGAACAAAATAAAAGAATCTATTAGAACAGTAATAAACTTCTTAGATATGATAAAAATATCTTCTAAAGAATATCTTAGGAGTAATAATGCCATAATTCCCATAATATATTATGTTTATAAGAGAAATTTAAAAGAGATAGATTTAACTTCAAAAGATTATAGCCTAATAAAGAAATATCTTTATGCTGTCCTCCTTAATGGCGTTTTTGGTGGCCAAAGTGATTCCATACTTACTGACTCCAGAGAAATAATCAAAGATGGGACGAAGGATAATCTTTTTCCAATTAATGATTTATTTAAAGCATATTCTAGTAGAAATAAAGTAATAAGAATAGGTGACGAACTAAGGGAGATGTTAAAAGAAATAAATTATGGCACTGATAAAAGCAGAATTATTTTAGCCATTGTTTATGGGGATATGTTACAAGCAGATTTTCATGAGGATCACATGTTTCCAAAATCTAAGATGCTTAAACATTTTGATAAAAAAATAGTAAATAATATTTCTAATATTCAACCTTTGGGCGGCTCTATTAATTCTTCTAAAAATGATAAATCTTTTGATGATTGGCTCAAAGAACCTAAGAGAAGTGATGAGTATAAAAAAACGCACCTCATTCCTGACCTTTCCGATTATAACGAGGCAAACTTTGAAAAGTTCTTAGAAAAAAGAAGAGAACTTATTTTTGCCAGGGTGAAGGGATTTTTTGAATAAAATGACGACAACACAAACCCTTCAGAAATTACAGAAACCACTCTCCAAATCTGATTACACCACCGGCATGGAATGTCCTGGTCATTTATGGATGAAGTATCATGATAAAGAGAACATTCCACCTCACACCCCTGGAGTGTTAAAGAGATTTGAGCAAGGCCATGTGGTTGGTGAATTGGCAAAGAAGCTCTATCCAGAGGGAATTGATATTGATGCAGAAGATTTAGCTCTCAACTTACAGAAAACAAAAGAGCTTCTGCTAAAAAGAAAAGTTCTCTTTGAAGCAGCTCTTCAAGTAGATAATCTCTACGGAAGAGCAGATATTCTTGTTCCTGTAGGAAAAGACGAATGGGATATAATTGAAGTTAAGAGCTCTGCCGAAGTAAAGAAGAAACATTATGATGATCTTGCATTTCAACGCTACGTCTATGAAAAAGCAGGATTAAAGATTAAAAAGTGTTATCTTATGTTTCTAAATAATAAATACTTGCGAAAAGGAGAAATTGATGTCAACCTACTCCTTGTTAAAGAAGATTTAACTGAAAAAGTAGTTAAGATGCTTCCTATAGTTCCTCAAAATATTACATTTTTATGGGATATAATCAATTCTCCTACTTTCCCGAATAGTGCAGAGAAGAATTACTGTACTATCCCTAAGAAATGCCAGGTGAAAGAGGAATGCTGGGGATTTCTGCCAGAAAATCATGTCTTTCATCTGTACAACAGTAGAAAGAGCATGAAATTATTTGAGCAAGGAATTCATGCTTTGAAAGATGTTCCCGATGATGTTTTGTCTAATGAACAGCAAGTGATTCAATTAAAGTGTGAGAAAAGCGGTGAAACGCATCTTGAGAAATCTAAGATTAAGAAATTCTTAGATGGAATTCAAGAACCGGCCTGCCATCTTGATTTTGAAACCTGTTCTTTTGCCGTTCCTGAGTTTGATGGTACAAGGTCCTATCAGAGAATGCCGTTCCAGTTTTCTCTTCATATCATTAAAAATGGAAAGCAAGAGCATTTTGAATACTTGCATGATGGCAAGGATGATCCTAGGCCTAAATTCTTGGCTGCTTTGAAAAAGTATTTGCCTTCGTCTGGAAGCATATTAGTGTACTTTGAAGGTTTTGAAGGTTCAGTATTGAAAGAGTTAGTGAAAGACTTTCCTGAATATACCGCATGGGTTGATATTCTCCTAGGAAGGATTGTTGATCTGCATGAGCCATTCAAGAAGTTCTGGTACTACAATCCTAAGCAGAAAGGTTCTGCTTCCATCAAGAAGGTACTTCCCGCATTAGTTGGTGATGGCTATGAAGATTTAAATATTAAAGATGGCGATTGCGCTTCTATTGCGTACTTAGATATGGCTTTTGGCAAGATGACCGCTGAAGCTAAGAAGAAAACCAGAGAAGACTTGCTTCGTTATTGTGAAAGGGATACGGAAGCGATGGTGTGGATTGTGGAAAAGTTAAGAGGGATGATAAAAACGGCTCAACATAAACCTAAGAAATAAACTCACTCAAACTCTTCCCTTTCTTGATCAATTTAACTGCATATTGCTTGCCTAACTGTGTTCTCAGAGCAACACTTACAACATCTCCTTCCATCAATTTAGAAGCAGTTTCATACAGATTCTTATTCCTCTTTAAAACAAAAAATTTCACTTCAGATTTTCCTTTCAAAATAACCCTAATATTCCCACTTTTTGTCAGACTTTTCTCAACAACTTTACCCAACGCTTTAGGTATTTTCCGCCATCGTTCTTGTTTGACCAACTTATTAAGAACTTTAACAAGTTGTTTGTGATCTTTTGATGGCATGATAATAATAGAGGGCGTAATTTTATAAAATTGATTGTTTTCCACGAATTACTACTAATTATTTAACTTTCCCCTTGAACTCTTCTCTTCCTTATTCTTAATAAACGTCGCCAACCCTTCCACATGTGATAATTTATGTTTCAATAACAAAAGACGCAACGTATCATCAATGTAAATCCCGCGTTGGCTGCAGAGGGACTTGATTTTTTTATAAAGTTGTTTTCCCTTTTTGTCAAAATCTGTCAAGATGACGACTTTCTCCTTCCACATCATCTCCAGAATTTTGTACAAAGGAGTTGCCAACGTGACAATATTCTCCAGATTAAAATGTTGTAATGCTTTCTTATCGTTCTTTCCTTCCACAATAATGAGCGTATGTTCCTCTTTTAATTTGTCTACCTGTTGGTAGAAGTCCTGAAGAAAATTCATTCTTGTAATATTAGGAGTTATCTTTGCCATTGTTTAATAGCCGGAGAAAAGTCAAGCTGATGCTCAGGGATGCCAAGAGTTAAGCCATATTGTGTAACATCATTATATTTTTCAGGTTTAGAACGATCAACTTTGAACACCTTGTTGCGGAAGATAATATAATGAAATCTATCATTTTTAAAATCGGCATACCAAGAATGTTGAGAATCTAATGATGTACTCAATTCTGTGGCCATGGCATCAGCTTGATTGTCTGGAATTTTAACAGTGTGTAACGTCCATCGTTTAAGCCATGGAGTCTGATGCTGTGGAGTAACTTTTTCTATTTTTGTTTTGAGAATCTTTACTTTTTTGAGAACTTCTTTTTTCTCAAGACTTTCTTCAATAATCACACCAAGATAGGTTGTAGCCATTTTAAAAATTATTTCTTCAAATTACTATAAAGAACATATTTATATTTAAAGATTTTTCTTCTTTGTATCATGATCCCCATCCAAAATTTCTTGCATAAAATTAAATGGGACAAAAAGGAAAAACCAGAAGAGTATGTCCTGTTCTATTATGACCGAGTCGAAGATACGTTAAAGGAAATAAAATATACAGATATTCTACGAATCGAAGATAATTTTTTAATTCTTACTATCAATGGGAAAGAAGCGAATGTCCCTTTGCATAGGATTAAGAAAATTCTGAAGAAAGGGGAAGTTGTGTGGGAAAGATGAGTTAAAACCATACATTTTTTAAACAAAATTACTTTATCCTAGTCTATGTTTGACAAAAAAGCAGGTCTCAAAGTAGGCTTGGAAATCCACCAGCAACTCGATGGAAAAAAACTGTTCTGCAACTGTCCAACTGCACTCCGCGAGGATAAACCACATTTTACCATCAAACGCCAGCTAAGGGCTGCCGCGGGAGAGGGGGGAGAAATTGATATTGCCGCTCTTCAAGAACAGCTAAAGGGAAAAACATTTGTCTATGAGGGATATCATGATACAACCTGTTTAGTGGAAACAGATTCTGAGCCGCCGCATGAAATGAATAAAGATGCGTTATATACGACGCTCCAATTGTGTACGTTAGCCAAAGCCACCATTTCTCCCTTCGTGCAAGTCATGCGCAAAACAGTTGTTGATGGTTCCAACACTTCAGGATTCCAACGAACTGCGCTTGTGGGACGAAATGGGAAAATGAACACCAGCGCCGGCGATGTCCGCATTTCCAATATTTCTCTGGAAGAAGATGCCTGTAAAATTATCTCGGAAACAGCAGCAGAAAAAACATACCGTTTAGACCGGCTGGGCATACCACTCATTGAAATTGGCACGGAACCAGACATCACCACACCAGAACAAGCGCAGGAAACAGCCAAGAAGATCGGCCTGCTTCTTCGATCCTTACCTGGTGTAAAAAGAGGTTTGGGGACAATCCGGCAGGATGTCAATGTTTCCATCTACGGGGGAAACAGAATTGAGATTAAAGGAGCGCAAGATTTACGTCAATTACCGTTACTTGTTGAGCTGGAAGTAAAGCGGCAGCAGGAATTGTTGAAAATTAAAAAAGAATTGCAGGGAGTCAGATTAAACCCATGCAAGATTGTCGATCTCTCCGTGATCATGCAGGACTGTGAATCAAAGATTATTACAAAGACTCTTGCCAGCGGAGGGAAAGTATTGGGAATACGGCTGAACAGCCTTGCCGGTTTCCTGGGACGGGAAGTTCAGCCAGAGAGAAGAATAGGAACCGAATTTTCCGAAAGAGCAAAAGTTGCAGCGGGAGTGGGCGGTATTTTTCATTCCGATGAATTACCAAATTATGGCATCACGGATCTTGCTCGGATACGGAAAAAACTGCAGTGCGAACCGAACGATGCCTTTGTTCTTGTCGCTGATGAAGAAAACAAAGCCCGTGCTGCCTTGCAGGCTGTCTATGATCGAGCACAAGAATTGCTGAAAGGAGTTCCCTCCGAAGTGCGTAAAGCCAACGCTGATGGAACAACGTCATATTTGCGCCCCATGCCGGGAGCGGCACGGATGTATCCGGAAACAGACGTTCCGCTGATGAAATCGGATATCACAAAAGTAACAATTCCAGAAGTGTTAGAAGATAAAATGGCACGATATCAAACAGTACTGGGGTTAGGGAAAGATCTGGCAGAATTTATTGCCAAATCAGATAAAGTCTCTTTATTTGACGAATTGACAACGAAGCATCCAAAAATTAAGCCGGCATTCATCGCCGAAACGTTAACGTCAACACTGCTTGAAATAAAACGCAAATATAGTCTTGATCCGGAGAAATTGACTGAGGATCAATTGCGAGATTTATTCCAATATTTAGCCGAGGATAAAATTCATAAAGATATTGTCTTGGATGTATTGATTGATATGATTAAAGGGAAGTTTAACCTCACTTATTATGCTTCTCTTGGGACGGAAGAAATCCACAAGGAATTAAAAAAGATTGTAGAGAAAAATCCTGATGCGCCGTTTTCTGCCTTAATGGGCCTAGCGATGAAACAATTGCAAGGGAAAGCATCTGGGAAATTTATCTCCGAGCATTTGGAGAAATTATTGAAAGAGAAGCATAAATAGTTGTTACTTAATAGTTATTATTTTAGGAGATTTTATAAAGTAAATGAGGAAAGCTTGTTCTATGAAAGATATTAGTATAATTGTTATGGACATGCAGCCGGAATTTTTAGATCCATGGCATCATACGGAACAGAAAAAAGAAGATCTCATCAACTCTATTAACGGTCTTGTACGATACGGGATTGCCCATGATTCACCTATTTTCTTTGTTGAATATGGGACCATAGATCCTCAAAGAACAATTCCTCTAATTGCTCCAGACATACGAGAGAAAATATCTTTGTTTATTAAAAGCGGTTCTGATACTTTTTCGAATATTGGAGAATATCATCCACTTCAAGGGATTCCACAAATATTGTATTTTGATGAGGTACTACAAACAAGAAAGATAATCATTGCTGGCGTACAAGCTTCAAAGTGCATAAAAGACACCATAGAGAAAGGAATTCAAAGAGGATACCAATTTAGAACTGCACCAGAACTTATAAGTGACAATAAAGAAAATGCAAAGAAACAACCCTATCCCCAGGTTTATGGAGGTCTTAGAATTTTAGTGCCTACGTGGAAAGCCGCAATTGAATCTTTTTATCAATAGATTTTTATTCTTCTTCTATTTTAATCAATGAATGAATAAAAATCGACTATTTTTCATCATCTTCTCTATCTCTTTACTTTTATTCCTTCTTCTTTTTTCATATAAAACAACACTCTTTTTTACAGATCTAACAGAAGAACAAGATAATACGATCCAGTATCTTCAAAACAAAGAAGAATTGCAATTGAATTACACCAGCGAAGAGCTCTCACATCTGCAGGACGTCAAGAAAGTAATGAGAAAAGCAGATTATGTTTTTTATGTTTTATTATTGCTGGCTACGATTTCTCTAACCCATCATAAAAAAAATAAAGAGCAATTACAAAAACTATTCAAATACGGAGGGATAACAACTCTTTCTTTTGTTGGAGTATTATTTCTCATCTCCATAATCTCATTTACTACTTCGTTTACCTTCTTCCATCAACTCTTCTTCCCGCAAGGAAACTGGCAGTTTGCAGCAGATTCATTGTTAATTCAGACTTTTCCTATCTCCTTTTTTATCCAAGCTGCTTTTATTATCTTTATTCAGACTTTGTTTTATGGCAGTATGATGATATTTCTTAGTAGAATAGTATTTCTTAGTAAAAGAACATTTTTAAAGTAGGAAGAACTTTGTAGAGATCATGAATGATGACTTTTATCAAACCATTACAAAAATGATTAAAAATGATCCCGAAGAAGGAATAATTAAGATCATTGGTGAACTGCGAAGAGTTAATCGCCCCGAGGATGGCTACCAACCTTCCTGTTATGCTACTCTCTTTTGCACTGTAAATGGCTCTCCTGCCGGAGAAATAGAATCACTTGCTGAAAACGAGCGAGAGTTACAACGAGAAACAAGAAATGAATTAGATCATATTGTATCCCTATTAATAGATACATATTTGGTAAGAATTAACAACAACAGCATACAATACAAAAAATGATCATTAAAACATCGGGATTGAAAGCCTGGATGGTTATTCTGGGAATCTTGTTCCTGATTATGCTGTTTCTGATTTTTCTCTTTAAACTTCTGGTTTATTTACTCCCATTAATAATCATTATCATTCTGATAAGTTACCTCTTCCGAATACTCAACAAACTTAAAAAAGGAAAACAAAAAGATTTTATTGACGTAAGATTTAAAGTTAAAAAATAACATTCATGATTCCAACAGTAATGAGGCTGATAGATGAAACCACTTATACTTATTAATTTTAAAACATATCCGGAAGCGATAGGAAAAAAAGCACTCCTTTTAGCACAGGAAATAGCCAAAGTACGGAAAAAGAATTATCTTATTGCCGTTGCTCCCTCTCTTCTTACAGTGAAAGAGATTGCAGAAAAGACAAACTTAATTGTTTTTGCGCAACATTGTGATCCGGTTATCTTAGGAGCGCATACCGGAAGTATCTCTCCTGCAGAACTGAAGGCCATCGGCGTGCAAGGAACGATTCTTAATCATTCAGAACGGAAAATTCCCTTCGCCATCTTAAAAGAAACAGTTCGTTTATGTAACAAATACAAACTTAAAACAATTATTTGCGCATCAACAATACATGAAGCAAAGAAAATTGCCCGGCTTCATCCCGAGTATCTTGCCTACGAACCAAAAGAACTTATCGGCGGCACTATTTCCGTCACGGAAGCAAAACCAGATACGATTGTGAAAGCCGTGGAAGCGGTGAAGAAGATAAGCCCCAAAAGCCGTGTTTTATGTGGCGCAGGCGTGCACACGAAAGAAGATATTAAACATGCCTTGCTTCTGGGAACAGAAGGAGTGCTTATCGGTCATGCTGTTCCAAAAGCAAAAGATCCACGAAAATTTTTGGAAGAACTATTGATGTAATCTTTCTTTTTTATGAAACATTCACTACAAACGTCTGCGTCGTGCCATATTGTTCCGGTTCGCCTGATTCATCGAGATTTTCCAGGGCAAACACGCGCGCTTTAAAGATATATTGTCCGGGAACAGCAGTTTTGGGAACATTGACGAGAATACTTTCTATTTTGTGGCCGCCTTCTTGCAAGGATATTATATCTTGAGGATAAAGGAGCCACATATCAGCCAAGGTATCTTTATTTTCTAAAGTAATCTCTTTTTTTTGGGCATCAAAAACAGAATCTAATTCAATCTTAACAACAAAACTCTTGCCGGCGCCGCCGATATTTAATATTCCCAAACCGAAGATGTGGCGTTCGCCTCGCTGAACATCAGCGGTAAATAATGGCATAGCAACTCGCTGCCCTTCATCAATAAGAAGGCGTTCCAGTTCTTCCTGAAGCCGTTGATCAAGATCTTGTTGTCCAATCGTTGCCTCTCCTAGTAGTTGATAGAGAAAAGCTATTCCTAAGCCTAAGACCACTAAAGAAATAATGATCATTACCAGCATATTGACTGATAATTCAATCGCCGCTGATTTTCGCCTCATGTTTCAATACAATCTATATATGTCTGCCTTTATAAAAAAAGAAATTATTTTATAATTTCATACTCTTTGACAATGATGATGACAAACAAAAAGAGCAGTACTGCTCCGGCAATCATGTACCATAATCCCGGTAAAATTGCCGAATCTTTAATTGCAGAATACATTCCCCAGCCCATGACGATAAATCCCAGCCAGAGAAATTTGTCCATCACCAGTTTCATAATTTGAAATTCCTGATCTTCCGTCATCCGTTTCTTTACATTTGATTTTCGTGCCATTTAGAATCACCCTGTTACCGTAATAAAGAATGTTTTAGAATCATAAACTGTTTCCGCTGACGGATCAGTTACATCTTGAATAAGTATCTTAAATTGTCCTGTTCCTGCTAATGTCTCAGAGGTAATCCTCACGGGAATAATCCTGCTTTCTGTTGGTGGAAGCTCATCAACCTCTGCTGCATATAAAAAATTGTCATTAATCTCAGTTCCAAAAATAGAGTCGCCCCCTGATGACTGCACTATTACTTTGAATTTAAGCGTCCCCTGCTTCACATTTTTAACCCCTATGGCAGTTACTATCGATTCTTTCTTAGCTAAATTTACTTCAGTAGCAGGGAAACTTAATCTCTTGTCCCCTGTGCGTAAATCATCCAGAAGCTGCTGGCGAATTTGTTCTTGAACTGTTTTTGTTGTTCCACCTATATCTTTAAATTGACTACGGACAAATCCTAATCCCAATCCCAGAACAACGAACGCAATAACTATCACGACAATTGCTTCAATAGATAAGTTTAGTGATCCTTTACGATTGATCATGACATACACCTCTTTAATATCCAGTTTGAAGACAATTCTTTTGACTATAAAAAGCTTTCTAAATTTTAAATTGAGCTACAACAGAAATGAGAAAAATGAGGTAAAAAAACCTTTTCCAAATAGATTAACAAGATATGCTAACAGAAAACTGGGGACGAAAGGGATGCCTTCTTTAATCAGGATATACTTTAACTTTCCCTGGGCTTTGAGGGATTGCAAAAGCCTTATTTCCTTCATTTCCAATGTTTTCTTGGAAACAACCGGTTTGGCATTGACAACCACATCTTCTGCCAACCAGTCTCCTTCCGTTACCGAAAGAGGATCTATCTTTCGTACAAAACAACTTTCTTCGACACCATTAACCAAGGTAAGAAGATAAAATAACGCCAGGGGAAAAAAAGTCAGCGGCCAGAAGAGGGAATGAAAAAAGCTCAGCAGAAGAAACGCACCAGAAAGAAGCATCAAACTGATGTGCACCTTATTGTGTCTTTTTATAATCTTCACCATGACCGGCACAAACTTTTTTCGCTGCGTGATGGCCAGATAGCCCATCCACAAAATTCCATAAATAGCACCCAGAAAAAGCAATGCTGCAAAAAACCACAACAGCTGAAAACTGCTGGCATCAAAAGGATAACGTATGCCAATAATTGCCCCCATGGCCATAAGGAGTTTGCTGTCCCCGCCGCCCCATTGATTGGTATAATAAAACAAACAGGCTAGGAGAAAACACACCACAAAGCCGAGTATGCCTGACAGAAGAACAGGCCAGCCCAGTTCGAGGGAAAAAAGCGTTCGCAGGCCCAAGGCAGCAAATATCAGTCCATAATTGAGCCAATCCGGCACTTCCCGGTGTTTGAGATCCGTATAAGAAGCAACAATTAAGGTAACAACTGCGAGCGAAGGTAAAAGTACATCCAACACCATTGAAACTTAAAGAAAGTTAAGATTTATTAATGTATGGATTTTTTTAAAGGGCAACGGGATAGTGAATTAAAAGTGGTTTATATTGTTTTATCTGCTCTTAATTCTTCTTAATTACTCTTAAATTCGTATGAGAACAGTAAGGACAGCCACGCTGGTAGTCATTCTTGCGCTTAAACAGGTAGTTGCACTTCCTGCAAAGAAATAAAGTAAATCCTTCCGGAACGGAAATAGCCGGTTCTTTTGCTTTTGGTAACGATTCCTGCGGAGAT
>Ga0208375_1002226_pt1 | contig 18841 bp, 27 predicted proteins | sample RifOxyD1_FD_184038 | JGI IMG/M metagenome (GOLD analysis project Ga0208375, IMG submission 184038) | Soil microbial communities from Rifle, Colorado - Rifle Oxygen_injection D1 (SPAdes) | ecosystem: Environmental > Terrestrial > Deep subsurface > Rock core/Sediment | place: Rifle, Colorado... | reverse complement strand
GCTATACCAAGAGATAGTCCGTGTATAACAGAGATAAATACTTTAACAGATAAGAAAGAAAATGAGTTTTATGATTACATGGCTAAATCTGCTTTTAGCTGCTGGGATATGTATGGAAGAGGAGAAGTTGATTTTTTTAGCGATTGGGATTTTAGTAGTATAGATAATAAATACTGCTTTGTGTGTGAGGAAGCTGCTATTGGCGAGAATGTAGATGTAATTGGTTTTGATAGAGATAAATTTGAAGTTTACTTATCTAATAATCATCCATCAGGAAATAAAAATAGCTATGCTGATCTGTTTACAGGAGCTGAAAATTCAAGAATAGACTTTGGAGAAGGCAATATCCTTTTGAAGAAAGGAGACAAGTTGTATACAATCTTTTCCATCTTTAAGACTAATACCCCCCCTTCAGCTACACAATATATAGAAGATACATTATCTTTTACAGGAATTTCAACTGCTTTTATTTATCCTTCTCTCCAAGTTATTTCAGGTTCAGGGTATTTTTACCCCGGCTTGTACGTTGTTAATAGCAATGACTTAAGTAGCATAGGATGTTCAAGTGGGGGAATTCATTTTAAGCCTAAGAAAGAATTAATTAGCAAGGAGAATTTAACATGAGAAAAGCAGAATTTGAATGGGATACAATTTCAAAGCTTATCCTTCTTTTTATTGTTCTTTTAGTTATATTGCTCATAGTTGGATTGTTCAAAGGAGGGTTAGACAGATCTATACAGAGTTTATCTGATCTTTTTGGAGCTTAAAATGGATAAAGGAGAGATAGAAGGGATAAAGAAACTTGCAGTCATAATTATTGTGATAGCTGTTCTTTTTATTGCAATTCCTCTTTATGCTTCAACACCTGTGAAAATATCAAAATCAGCACTTAGCTTTCTAGGACTTGGAGATGAGGAAACAAAGGAGAATAATGACAAAGCAATTTCATGGTTTAATCAGTTTAAGAAGGATTTAGTGAAATGTTCTGAATATCAGGATGATAATTGTTTATGCGATGCTCCTATGACTGAGTTTTCTAATGAGTATTTATTATCAATTTCGAAGGAAGACCTTAAAATAGAAGCAGTTAATGATGGAAATAAAATAACATTAGTCAATGGGGATATAGAAAATGCAGCATGTTATTATTATGGCGGCAAGTTTTTTTTAACTGACTTTTTACCTATAAATTTTGATGCTAATGGTGCATATATTAAAGAGATTGGGGCAAATAAAAATATAAGACTATTAAGCAAGGATAATTTGTTTAAAAAAACGGGAAATTTATGTTTTATAGCTGAGGGAGAGGTTAATCTGCCTGAAAAATGTGTCAATAGAAAGGTTTAATAATAAGAAAGGTTAAATAAAAATAAAGAGGTTGAAATTAAATGTTTTTTAAAGATAAAAAAGGCGCAGAATTATCAATGAATGTTATTGTCATTGTTATTATTTTAGTTATTGTTTTAGTTGTTTTAGTTGCTTTCTTTTTAGGAGGATTTTCACAATTAACAGAAAGAATACAGAGCATTGGTCCGGATAATAAAGATGCAGCTATACAAGATTGTCAAAGCAAATGTTTAGTTGCTCAGAATTTAAATGGAGATAGTGCAAAGGAAAGGTCAAGCTACTGTAGAAAGACTGTTAATATTGATAGTGATGGAGATGGAAAAGCTGACAGGAAGGATCACTGTTGGAGCAATGAAATTGGAGAAACATGCCCTGGAGTTACAACTATCTGTCAATCTAAATTTGATGACTTCGATATTATAGAATAATTTTCTTTTTTAATATGAAAAAAGCAGAAATGAGTATGACAGTAATTGTTTCTATAATTTTGATTATTATTGTTTTAGTTGTTCTGCTTATGTTTTACAGGGAAAAAATAGGGGAGCTGATTTCAAACATTACAGGGATAACTGATGTGGTTACTGATACTGCAAAAGATACAAATGTAAATGATCTGGTTAATGGGTGAGACTATGAATAAGAGAGGAAATGTTGATGTTTCGGGTTATTCTATAGCCGCTCTTGTTTTCTTTTTGATTTTCTTTGTGTTATATGCTCCATCTTTTGCAGATACTTACTCTGTACTTTTTGGAGAAGAGAATAAACAAGTTGCAGCTATTGAGTTTTATAATAGGCTTATTGATGAATTGAATAATCCAGAGATTACGCACTCTGAGCTTTTGTTTACCACAGATGAGGATTATGTTTTAGTTGGTTTTGGGAAGAACCAGGATTCTTTCTCAGGTTCTTGCGGGGGCGCTTATTTTTCTAAGCTGAAAAAGCCTGCTAAATGTGAAGGAAAAGGATGTATATGCTTATGTAATTCTAAAGTCATTGGGAGAGAAATGTGCAATGATGAGGAAGATATATGCACTTCTTTTGAGCAGGATGTAAAAGACAGCAAGTCTGACTGCGGTTTGTTTGTTGTATCTGTCCAGAGAATAGCAAATTTGGATGTTAAAAAAGATGCAAATAATATAGATATTAATGTTTTAAGCTCAAACTTGCTGAGGTAATGCCCAGAGTTTCAAGTTTTCATATCTTTCATCTGTTGGTTCAAGACTTCCAAGATCTGGGAATGTGTTTATGAATTCAGCTAATCCTGCAGTCCTTCTTCTATGCTCTCCTTCTCTACCAAGAATTATAGTTGTATCTTCACAGGTCCTGTTTTCTGAAATCCATTCTCCCCCCCTTATCACCCATAAGTCTACATCAGGATTACTTTTTTGCCATGCTTCCTTCGCACTACTGGGTTCCATAATTTCGTATCCAAATAAATCCAAGACTTTTTCTCTCCCTTCTCCCCATAAAACTCCCAGGAAGTATGCATAATCTCTCATAGTACATAACCTAACTTTTAAAACATTCTGAGCATATAATGCTGCATTTTTTATTGGAGAGGACATACCATCACCATTAAAGACTTCACTCCCTGTTCTATGGAGGTAGATTCTTCCAGGGGTTAATAAATGCCCATCTCCTTTATGGCTGTATCTTGCTATTATTCCCATTTTAGATTTATATTATGAAAAAGATTATAAAGATTCTTATAGTGCAAAATAATATAAATATAAGATATCTTATTCTTTAAATGGATAAAAGAGGCAATGAAAGTATTCCTGTTTCTTATTTATGGCTGGTCTATATAGTTCTTACAGTTATTATACTTACAACTTTAGTTGTTAATACCAAAGACAGAGTTACAGGAGATGAATATTCAAATATTTATACGGCAAATACGGTGGCAGTATTTTACGACATTGTCAATTCAATAAATGGGAATATGGAAATTCAGTTTACCAGCTCAAAGCCTTATACTCTACAAATACAAGATAATTCTGTTTCTGTTTTGAAGGAAGAGTCAGAAAACAGGGGAGAGTCTATTATTATAGAAGATGAGTATCTTATCCATAAAGATACTGGTTTGTTTGTAAATGACACAGTTAAAATTATTAAAGAAGGAGATGAAATAAGTGTTAGATAAAAAAGGAATGTTTCATGAGAGAACTGAGGAGGTTCTTACTATCCTTGTTGTGCCGATAATATTTATGTCATTAATCTTTGTTGTTTTTGTTGTAGTTCCTGGAACTTATGCAAAGATTGATGCTGAAGGCATAGACCATTTTACTATAAGGAACAGTCTGCTCCATAATAAAAACTGTTTAGCTTATGAAAATGGAGCGGTTTATCCTGGAATTGTTGATATAAATAAATTTAATCCAGAAAAACTGCAGAAATGCCTGGGAGTAAAAGGGGATTCTTATGGCATTATTCTTAATCTTAAATATAATGATATAAATAAAGTAATTTTTTTAAATGAAAGAATGACAGATAGGGCAAACTTCTGCTTATCTAAGGGCTCATTTAAATGCAGCTCTGAAAGTGTATATGTTTTAGTTAATGAGAATGGAGAGAATAATCCAGGAATGCTAGATATAAGAATAATAGGATTTGAAAAATGAAAAAAGGAATAGCTCAATATCCAATGTTTGTATATGGTTTGTTAATCTTAGTAGTAACTCTTCTTGTTGCCATGCTTCTTTTTTCTATAAGTAATGAACTTGAATTTAAAGGAAAAAAAGGGCCTGAATTTAATAATCTAAATATTGACTTATTGAATTATATAAGGACACCAGTCATTATTGATAGCTTAGAGTTTTTAATGAGCGATTTGATAGTTTATAGTTACTATAATAAGGATTTTATTTTATTAAATGAGAAAACAAAAGAAACGTTTAACCTTGCTTACAGTGATAAATGCTTCTGGGAAGTCTCTTATGCTGTTGATGGAGATAAAGTTAATTCTGTATCTAATATAGGTGAGACTGAGGTGGATGTAAGATTTAGCGAGGTTAATTCAGTTGAATCTAGAATTAGCTTACAAAATGGCAAAGAAATGAAAATCGGGCTGGTGAAAATATGCTAGGCAAGAAAGGGGCTGGTTTTTGGCTTTTGATTTACTCTATTTCCTTATTCGGAGTTTTATCAGGATTATATTTGCTTTCTCTTGATGAAGCAAATGAGTTTAATTTATATCAGAAATTATTTGGGAAGCTTCAGAAGGAGATTCCGTTGTTTTATAATAATATTGATGTTGAAATGGAAATTTCCAGACAGGAGGTTAGATACCATGTTTTTGAAGTTACTAATGAGTTTGGAGAAAATGGGGGGTTTGCAAAAGAAAATTTATGCGATAAGAGAGAAGGTTTTGTTGTTATAGATTTCAAGATATGCAATCCAGATTTAGAAGTAAATTACTTAGAATTGTTTAAACGAGAGTTTAAAACTGTAAGTATTAATCTTGTTGGTAATTCTGTAAATGGAAGTTTGGGAGATTTAAGTTATAAGAAGGAATTAAATGAGGTTAAAGTTGATTATAAAGAGGATAAGAAGTTTAACCAGGATGTGTTCTTAGATTTAAAATTTTTATCTGAATTATTAGACAGGATAAAAGACTGCAAGGATAGAAAGCAGGAGTTAGAAGGTTGTACTGGGATAAAACCAGAGATAAGAGGCGGATATGCATTTTTCACCATAGAAAACAATAAAAATGGCCTAATGATTTTAGAAGATAAGGCTGTTGTTAAGAAAGCTGTATTTAAATTTGCTGTTAAAAATGATTAACTTAAACTACGAAGATATAATAAATAAAATAAAAGAGGATAAAGGGTTAAGTGATAATGAAATAAAATCTAAAGTTACTGAGAAACTTAACCAGTTGGGTGATTTAATAAGCATGTCTGGGGCAGCGCATATTGTTGCTAATGAATTAGGGGTTAGGCTATATGATTTAAAGAAAAAGAGATTCAAGATAAAAGATTTAGTTGCCGGCATTAATTCTATTGATATTGTTGGAAAAGTTTTGAACATCTATGGCATCAGGGAGTTTACGAGAAAGGATAAGATAGGAAGGGTTGGGAGCATGCTGATTGGAGATGAGACCGGAACTGTGAGAGTTGTTATCTGGGAGACTAATCAACTGGATTTAATGGAAAAAGCAGAGGAAGGGAGTGTAATAAGAGTCAAGAATGCCTATGTTAAAGAAAATAATGGATTCAAGGAATTACATATTGGAAGCAAGGGGATTCTAGAGTTAAATGTTGATGAAGAAATTGGAGATGTTAAGTTTAATACTGTATCAAGAAATATTGATAAGAAAAAGATTTCTGAATTAAGAGCAGGAGAATTTGCAAGTTTGAATGGATTTATTGTCCAATTATTTGAGCCAAGATTTTATGATGCATGCCCTCAATGCAACAGGAAAGTTATTGATGGAAACTGCGAGCAGCATGGGGAGGTTGTGATTCAGAAAAATGCAATATTAAATTTTTATTTAGATGATGGAAGCGGGAGTGTGAGAGTTGTTGCTTTCAGAGATAATGTAAAAAAATTAATTCCGGATCCTGAGAATGACAAGTTTGAAGATTATAAGAATAATATTATAGGCAATATAATTAATGTTGAAGGGAAAGCAAATAAAAACCAAATGTTTGACAGAATTGAATTCATGGCAAACAATATCCAGGAGTTTGATATTGATGCAAGGATAGAAGAGTTAATGAAAGAGACTAATTCTTAATTTTAGTGGCATTTATAATTTTTTTGGTGTGTTTTTATGTTTATGAAACCTGAAGATATCCCTCTAACTCGAAGCGTTGAAATAGTTGAACTAAAAGATAGAATCTCAAGAGGTGAGAATTTTCTTTTGGGAGAGAGGTTAGAATTTAACTTTGAAGGGGCTCCTGCTTCAAGTGCTGGTTCTTATCTAACATTGAAAGCTTTAGAACTTCTTGAGGATGAGGAGAAATCTGTTGTCAGGGAGGATGGTAAAGGAAGATACGATTCTATAGATGTTGTTGACCTTGAAGGGATATCTGAGGTAGAAGTAAGAACTTTTTTTGAAGATTATACAAGACAGCTTTTGACCATTGAAACTTTGGCTGATGCTGCTCCACATTATAGAGAGAGGGCTGGTCAACACCGTAGAGCTGCACGCGCTGAAATGACTAAACTGAATATGAAGTTAATGCAGTTAATAAGAGAGATCGATATTGGAAAAGGGAAGATTAAAGATGCAGTAAGAAGAAAAATTGGTTTAGGGAAATTCTTTTCTTCTGATAGCTTTCAGAACTTAAAACATAATGTCCTTGAACCTGCCTGTGAGAATCATGCGCTTCTTTTGGTTTTATCTTATGACCGTAATTATCTGGATAGGGCGTTGGATGTTTTAGGGTTGACTGCAGCAATTCTTAACAGAGTTAAAGATAGATTTTTTGAACAGCATTCTTTAAGTGCGGGAGAAAGGGCTGAATTTGAAGAACTACATGCTGAGACAATGAGAATAGCTACAATGGCTGCTCCTTTATCCGGGGTACCTGAATTGTATTTTGCTATACACAACAGGAATGGGGGTCTTTCAGATGAAGATAGAGCAATATATCCTATTAGAGACCTGGCGGTGCCCCAAGGAATGTTTACGATTGTAAGACCAAATGGAGGTATTGCATTTATTGATGGGATTGATGCAAGAGTTTTAGAAGCTATAGAGCAATCAAGGTCCAGAAGAGATGGAAGAGTATTTGATTTTGGAGACAGAGGATTTAGGTTCGGAGATAGAGATTTAAAAGGAAATATTGTATTTTTACCTCAAGAAGTATTTGAAACTAAAGATGCCAATTATAAATTATGGGAAAGAGTCTCAAAGTTTATGGGTGCAAAAGAGCAAGGGAGGCTAGAAGGAATAGAATATATATCTACCCCTATAAATCAAGCAATATATCTTGCAGATAGATGGTTAAGAACAGTAGGACATAATCCAACTAAGTTGGATGCGTTAAGGCAGCTTAAAAAAATTTCAGAAGAAAGAGGCACTTGCGCAAGACCAGATTACGTTGATGCTTTAATATCTATAATTTCTGACAGATATGTAGATAAAAAAAGGCATTAATTTATACTAGTCCTTTTTATTTTATCTATGTTATTCAAAACTCATTTGGTTTTTTCTTTATTAATCGGATTATTAACATATAATTATTTTAAGTTAAATTATATAATTTTTATTTTAATTATATTATTTACAGGGATATTGCCCGATATTGATCATCCAAAGTCTAAACTTGGAAGAAAATTAAAAATATTAAGCTATCCAATTAATTTCATATTTGGACATAGAGGATTATTCCATAGTTTGTTTATTGCTCTCAGTTCTAGTTTCTTAATCTGGATTATTTTTGGGGATTATTACATTCCTTTTTTTATTGGTTTTTTGTCTCATTTAATTGCAGATGGAATAACAAAACAAGGCATAGATTTCACTTATCCTTTTAATTTCTTTAAAGTTACTGGGATGATTAAGACAGGAAGTTTTATTGAGAAAGTAATTTTTTTATTATTAATTGTAATTAATGGATATTTAATTTTTAGATTAATCTTCTAATAGGGCATTATATATTCCAAGGCCTACGGCATCAAGATAATCTAACCCCGAGAAATCATCTCTTATTCCTCTTAATCTTATTTCTTCTAACATAACATTGTCTACCACTATTTGTGGAATCCACTCTGAAAATTCCATATCTCCTCCCCTTGACCTATACCTTAATGCACTATATTCTGCGGTTAATTCTCTTAGATTATTCTCAAATAGCTCTAATATTTCTTCAGTACCATAAAGCGCAAGTCCATATGGATTTGATAAAATTTTTCCTATTCGGTCAGCTTCGTCTCTTAATTCTGGAACATCTCCTGCTTCTTCTATTGAAAGTGATTCTCCGAAAATATTTGTTACTATTCTTAACTGGAATATTAATTTCGGGGTATAGGAGGCTAGATATCCTATAGCGTTGATTGTTGTACTATTTCGAGTTGCCGAGAATTGAGATTGCAGTAACCCTTGGGTATCTCCATTAACCTCTGTTATTATTTGGTAGAGAGATGAAGATAATTTTATTGCCCATCTAGGGAGACTATCAATTTCTTCGCTTATTAGTCTTTCACCAATACTCCTTAGATATTTTTCAAGACCGTTTCTTTGGTATATCAATTGCTCTCTTTTTGCAGTCATACCATCATCCATACTTATTCTTCTACTTGCTTCTCTTTTTCTGTCCATCTCATATGTCCCTGCCAAATTTTCTAATTCTCTTTTAAATGCTGCTAAGGATTGCTCTGCCGCACTGAAATCTCCTCTTCTGTAATTATCAGAAGTTTCCATAATGTACCTTTCTAAATTTCTACCATTTTGTCTAAATCTTGGATTATCTCTTATATCTGCAATTGTTACCATTCTACCTTCTGCATTTTCAACTATTGGTAATTCATTAACAAAATATGCTGGGTTGTATCCCATTAAATAAAGAACTCCAAACTTTACACCCTTCTTTGTAGTATCTTCTTTTATTCCAAACTTTACTTCTATTATATCCCCGAGTTTTCTTCCATTTCCACATTCTATATCTACAAATCCCTGGGCAATTCCATCACTTGCAATATCTTCAAATTGGATGATTCCATTGTTGATTCTCCTTCCAAGGTCTATGCTATAGCCTTCAGGATCTTCTTCAAATCTTCTCCTTTCTTCCTCGATTTTTCCTTCTAATCTCTCGTGATAATAACTTTCAGCTCTTTCTCCTGTTTCATTTAAAGAATTTCTTGCCCTATTAGCTGAATCTTTTACTCTTGATCTCGTTGCATCTCTGAATGATTCTGCTCTTTCTCTTTGTCTGCTAGCTTCTTGTATTGCATTACTTCTTGCTTTGTCTATAGTTCCCCTTATTTTACTTTTTGCATCTGCTTCAGAACTGGAATATGCGGATAACGTAACTAATGCAGTTAATGCCATTAATCCATATTTTCTCATAAATTTTGGATATGCGAGTTATTTATAAATATCACTGTAGAGTGATTATATTATTATAAAATATATATTCAACTCACTAGTCCATCGGACAACCTCTCGCATAAGGTTTATAAATGATTTTGCTATATCCTAATATAAGGGTTTTGAATAGCCTATTTACTGAAATAAGAACCGAAAGGAAAGGTGATTAGAGTTGAGATGGAATAATAATGAACTATTTATTTTGAGAAAATTCTATACAGATAAAGGTGATGTGTACATTTCTAAATTAATTAATAGAACTCCTAATGTGATTAGGATTAGAGCGCATATGTTAAAAATTAAACGAGTCGAGAAAGATATTAAGTTGTCTTCTGATGAAGATCAGATTATTTTAGGAAGCCTTTTAGGGGATATGTACTGTGGGATACACCATACTTGTAAAAATGCACATATCGAAGAAGCGCATTCTAAAAAACAGTTTTCTTACTTATATTGGAAGCTTGAGAAATTAAGCAGTTTGACTTTTAATTTGAGAAAAACAAAAATTGGAGCATTGCACTTTGATAGTAGAGTACATCCTATTTTAAATAGTTATTATCGGCTTTTTTACAAAGATGGAAAGAAAACGGTTAATAGGGACATTCTAGATAAGTTAGATGCTTTAGGAATTGCCGTTTGGTATATGGATGATGGAAGCTATCCTAAAAATAGTTATTCTTGTACCCTTCACACTAATGGTTTTTCGCATGAAGAGAATGTGTTAATCAAGCAATGGTTTGAAGAGAAATGGGACATCTGCCCAAAAATTACTTCTTTTTTGAAAGGCATTAAGAGATACTATTTTCTTCGTTTTCCAGCCAAAGAATCTAGGAAACTTATTGAACTAATTAAACCTTACATTCATCAGTCTATGCAATATAAGACTGGGAATATATTTGAAACAAAATCGGAAACGAAAAGGAGGAATGTATTATGGGAAATAGACCTATAAAAAAATTTAGATCGGGAAGTATTGAGGCAGCTATATGGCTGAATGAAAGAGAAGTTGATGGGAATATAGTTGGTTTTAAGACTGTGAGTTTGAGAAGAAGCTGGAGAGACAGGGAAAAAGATATCTGGAGAGATGAAACTGTTAATCTGAGAAAAGGAGATATTTCTAAGGCTTTATTGGTTTTACAGAAAGCACAGGAAGAAGTTTTACTAAATCAAGAAGATAAAGAAGGTGAGGACAATGAATGAAGTTGTAATTGAAGAAAAAAAAGAAATTAAGAAATCAAAAGAAAAAGGAGTTGGGGACTTACCTGGTGTTGGTCCTGCGGCTTTAGAGAAATTAACTAATGGAGGATATGATACTTTATTGTCTATATCTGTTTCAAGTCCTGGAGAATTAGTTGATGTTGCAGGATTTACAGAGAATGCAGCAAGAAAAATAATAAAAGCAGCTAGAGACATGATGGGTATTGGGTTTGAAAGCGGAGATGATATTTTAAGAAGAAGAGAACAGATAATGAGAATAAAGACAGGATGTAATGCCTTTGATGCTTTAATTGGTGGCGGTTTTGAATCTGGGAGTATAAGTGAGTGCTTTGGAGAGTTTGGAAGTTCAAAATCACAAATAGCACATCAATTAGCGGTTAATGTTCAATTGCCTTCGGAAAAAGGCGGAGCAAATGCCAAGGCTATATTTATTGATGGAGAGAGTACTTTTAGACCTGAGAGAATTGTGCAAATGGCAAAAGCAGCAGGGCTAGACCCTGAGGAGACTTTGAGAAATATTAAAGTTGCAAGAGCTTTTAATTCAGACCATCAAATGTTACTGGCCGAGAAAGCTGAGGAGCTAGTTAAATCTGGAGAATTTAAATTAATTATTGTAGACTCTCTTACAAGCCATTTCAGAGCAGACTTTTCAGGAAGAGGACAACTTGCAGATAGGCAACAAAAGTTAAACAGGCATATGCATGTATTAATGAAATTAGCAATGACTTACAATGTCTGTGTTTATGTAACAAACCAGGTTATGGCTGATCCTAGTGTTTTCTTTGGAGACCCTACAAGGTCTATAGGTGGTAACATAGTTGCACACAATAGTGCTACAAGAATTTATTTAAGGAAAGGCAAGAAAGGATCAAGGGTCGCTAAACTAATTGACAGTCCTCATTTAGCAGATGGAGAATGCATATTCATGGTTACAGAGGATGGAATAAAAGACTTATAGTAAATTACAAGACTTCATGCATCTAAAATAGACTGAGGTGATAAAACTGAATAAGGATAAAACTCTTGTAGTATTCCAAGATTAAAAAATACTAAATTTGTTAAGATTGATGCAACAAGATCGTTAGAAGAAGTTACTTCCGAAGCGACAGAAGTTATTGATGAATTTATGAGGTAAAAAAATGGAGAGAAAAAATTTACCATTTAGAATTAATTGTGAAGGATATTTTTTAGATAGTGAAGGTAATATCATTGCAAAAGAATCTAATGGCATTGTTTTATTTCCTGGTGGGGGAGTAGACAAAAATGAAGAAATTACTAAAGCAATGATTAGAGAAACAAAAGAAGAAACTGGTGCGGTTGTGAAGAACATAAGGAAATTAGGCACAATAAAAATTTTTTGGGGTCCAAATTGGGCTAAAACGGAAAAACAAAAATCTAGATATACAGCATTTCAGGGAGATGAGATGCATTTTTTTATAGGGGATATAGAAAGTTTTGAAGAACCTGAAATTAAAGAAGAAGATTTTTGGGATGGAAATAAATTAATGAATATAAGTGAAGTTATTAAAAAAATTGAGGGAAAAGCGCCTTTCGATGAAGACATAAGAGGATACCGTGAAGCACAATTAAAATTTTTAAAAGAGATAGAAGAGATAGTTAAAGATGAAAAGTAAATTAGCAATTAATGGAGGAGAAAAAACAGTTAATATTGATAGACCTCATTATGTTTGGCCACCAATTACAGAAAGAACAAAAGAAGCAGTTTTAAGACAATTAGAAGAAAGTATATCTATTTATGATAGATCTGGAGTTATAGAGAGATTGCCAGAGGGAATCCACAAATTTCACAATACCAGTTTTGTTGTTATACTGCTGGTCTGAGGAGTGGCACATCTGAATATCGTTTTCCAAAAGAAGTATTTAAAGTTGATAGGAATGGAATAAGAGTCGGATTTATCAGAAATTTAGGGGAGAGGCATTTTAATTCTGATGACGAAGTTATTGGATTGACATCACTTGTTCTTATTGAAGGCGCAGAGTTTCATTTAGATATGATTGATTTTGATTGCGAAAAATCTGATGAAGGATTAGCTGATGTCAGAGATATCTTAACTTTTCTAAGAATTAAGAGGGGGTTTATTATGGATTCTGGAAACTCTTACCATTATCTAGGCTTTGATTTTCGTTCTGAATTAGAGTTTTTGAGATTATTGGAGAGACTGCCTAGTTATTCTCGTGTTGGTTCTAGTTGGTCTTCTTATCAAAAGACAAAAGGGTTTAGTGTTTTAAGAGTCACGCCATGTCTAAAATTAGGAAAACAGATTCCTTTTCTTGTTGAAAGATTTGAAAATCCTCAAATTTATTTTCCATTTGCAGAAGAATAAACGCCCCTGCCAGGATTTGAACCTGGGATCTCAAGGTTTTTGCTCTGGAACCGCAACTTTGCAGATTTCGTCTCTTGCATTCTATCCAAGCTAAACTACAGGGGCTTATCTAACCACAGGATAAGGTTTCTTATTTTTAAATATAGTTTCTTTTATCCAGTATATCATTAATTTTAGATAACCATATTTTTCATATCTTCTCATTGAGGTTATAACAAAGCAATCAGCAACACCAAAACTTCCAAAGTTTAAACATTTTTTAATAAAGTTGCTGTCTTCTTTTTTTGTTAAGGACTCATTAAATCCATTTACTTTTTCAAACATTTCTTTCTTGCAAAAAATAATTCCAGAACTCCAGCCAGTCCATAAAAATAAATTTTTAAAGTTCATTGCTAATTTTGCTCTTAATGATTTTGAATTTGAGATAGATTTTGTTGTTCCAACCACAGAATTATTTAATGTTTTTTTTATTTCATCAAGGAAGTTTTCAGATTTAATTACTGTATCTGCGTCTAAGAAAATAAGAATGTTTCCAGTGGCTTTTTTTGCTCCTTCATTTCTGGCTTTTGAAACGTTTGGTTCAGAAATTGAAATTACTTTTGAGAATTTTTTTGCTATTTTTTCTGTCAGATCTGTACAGCCATTGCATATAACTATTTTTTCTGCGGATTTAGGCAGGGATTTTAATGTTTTTTCTATGTATTTTTCTTCATTATGGGCTGGGATTATAACTGAGAAGTCCATAGGGATGAACTGTGAGAAAGGTTTATAAACGTTTAGAAAAGCGAGTTTGTATGGAAAAGTGCAATTCATGCAATGTAGAGCTTACTGAGCGAGGATGGACTAAATTTAAGTGTCCAGACTGCGGGAAAACTGAGGTTTATAGATGCAAGCATTGTAGAGAGATTGCTGCTAAGTATGAATGCAGAAGCTGCGGGTTTAAGGGACCAAATTAAAGATGGCTAAGGTTGTTGTAACAATAAAGATAATGCCCGAGAGCCCTGAAACGGACTTAAGGGCAATAGAAAAGGATTCTAGGAAATATATTGAAAAATTTGTTGGTGAGACTGAATTTAAGATAGAAGAAGAGAATATTGCATTTGGTCTAAAGGCTTTGAATATTACTTTTGTCATGGATGAGAAAAAAGGAAGCACTGATGCTTTAGAAGACCAGTTAAGAAATATAGATGGTGTTAATTCTGCTGAAGTAACAGATGTCAGAAGAAGCATTGGGTAAAAATAAAAGAAAAGACTTAACGTCTTCTCCTTCTTGATGTTTTTCTTGAAGATTTCTTCTTTACTCTTTTCATTGCATTTTTCTTTTGTCTTTCAGTTCTTGTTATCTGCTTCTTCAAGCTTCTTATCTTGTTTGCAAGTTGTTTTATGGTTGCCATAAATATCACCTCTTTTTTAGATAGTTTTTATAATATCTTTTCACTTATATAATTTTTTATTTTGAAATTTTACTTTTCATCACTTTTTTAAACTCTGAAATGATTTTTATTTTATGGAAAGTCCTTTAACTCCAGGATTAGTAGAGGAATTGAAAAAAATCTCACAATTAAATATAGAAGAGCAAAAGAAAGTTTTACCTGCTTTTCTAAAAAAATTAACTCCTGAACAGATTGAGTATATAAAAAAACAGCAAGGACAAGAGCAAGGTGGCTGTTTATTTTGTTCTATGATTAATGGAGATATTCCGATAAAAAAGATTTATGAAGATGATGGGCTTTTAGCTTTTTTAGACATAAGGCCTGCTAATCTTGGCCACGCTTTGTTAATACCTAAGGAACATATTCAGTTTAGCACACAATTAGATAATACAAAGATATTTGATATTGCAAATAAAATTGCAAAATCTATTTATGAAAATCTGAAAAAAGATACTAATATCTTTGTTGCAAATGGAGTTAATGCAGGGCAGAGATTAGACCATCTAGCAGTACATATAATTCCGAGAGATAAAGATGATGGGGTTTCAATTGGCTGGCAGGGCAAGGAAGTAAAAGAAGAGGAATTAAATAGACTTGTTTCTTTATTAAGTATTAAGGCTGAGAAAAAAGAAAAGCCAAAAGTAGAAGAACATGCAGAAGAGATTTACTATGATGATATGAGAATACCTTAAAAGGGGATAAATAAGTTTCCGAATATTAGGCTTATAATTATAGTCACTAAAAATGAAGGGACAAAAGGAATTCCTGTCTTGACTAAAATTTCTTTTTTATACTTTTTTATCATTGTAATCTGTTTTTTTGTGAGACCAAGATTATGCTTATTAAGGATTAGTTTATTGTTATGATAAATATTTTCTGCAATCCAATCACCTTCGGTTAAATTGTTTACTGATACTTTTTGTATCATACAACTTTTTTCAACTGATTTTACTGCAGAGATTAAGAAAGGAGTTACTAATACAATTATTGAAAGAAAAATCATCAACATATTTCTTGGATATTCAAACTGAGTTGACAATATAATTAACACTACTACTAAAATTATTGAAATAATCTTCGCTTTTTTTAACTGCTGCTTTCTGAACTCTTTCAGAAATATATTTTTATTTTTAACTGCCAAATAAAATGCATATAACAGGCTATAAATTGTTCCTATAACTAATAAATTGATAAGGATTATTACAGGAAATGGCAGGTTTAGTATTGGTGTAAAATAGTTAGATAATATCTCAGGATAAGATGAGAAAATTATTCCAAGGGGGATTAATAGTTTTGTATCTCCCCCACCCCATTGTTTTGTGTAATACATTACAAATGAGATTGCTGTGAATATTAAACCATATATTAATGGAGCTATTAATAACTTAAAATTATTTTGATTTACAGAGTTTATTAAAAGCAAGCTTATTGATATTATTATAAGTGAGAAACTTATCCAATCTGGAACTTCTCGAGATTTTATATCGGTTATAGATGCAAAGATTAGCCAGATAACTGCTGTTATTATTAACAAAAATTCGGTATACATCACCTTTTTTAAATTATGCGTTTATATAAATATTATGATTAATGTTATTGGGGCTGGACCTGCAGGCAGTTTCTTTAGCCAGCTTGTCAAAGATGATGTAAGAATATTTGAGGAGCATAAAGAAATAGGAAAACCTATAGCTTGCACAGGGATATTAACAAGCGCTGTTTCTGATTTAATAAAAATAGATAATAATGTTATTGCAAACAGAATAAAGAAGATAAGATTAATATCTCCGGATAATAATTATTATGAGTTTAAATTAAAAAATGAAGAATTAATTGTCTACAGAGATGAATTTGACAAATTTTTGATTGAAAAAGCACAGGATAAAGGTGTTGAAGTTTATACACATCACAGGTTTTTGGATTTTAAAAAAGAAAATGGAAAAATTATTTCCAATTTTGATAAAGGAAAGTTTAAATCTGATATTTTAGTTGGCGCTGATGGACCAACAAGCAAGGTTGCACAATCTGCTGATTTATTTAAAGACAGAAAAAACTGGGTTGGAAAACAATTTACTGCAAACTTAGAGATGGATAAAGAAGTTTTTCATGTTTATTTTGGTGATGTTCCTGATTTTTTTGGGTGGGCAGTTCCAGAAAGCGATACAAAAGCAAGAGTTGGTGTTGCTTCTGAGAAAAATGTATCAGAATATTTTAATATTTTATCTAAGAAATTAAATTTAAAAGAAAAAGATTTAACAGAATGTCAGGCAGGACCAATTCCAATTTATAATTCAAAAATAAAGACTAGTAAGGATAATATATATTTAATAGGTGATGCAGCTGCTCAAGTCAAAAGTACAACAGGAGGAGGCATTGTTTATGGCATGAGAGCTGGGAAAATTTTAGCTAATTGCCTAAATGATGAAAAAAATTATGAAGAAGAATGGAGGAAAGAGATTGGAAAGGAGTTGGAATTACATCTTAGAGTCAGGAAATTTCTCAATAAATTAAGCAAAGAAGATTACAATGAATTTATAAAAGTTTTAAAGAATGTTGATTTAGGAAATTTTAACAGAGATTATCCTTTAAAAAATTTAAAAATGTTCATGAAACCCAGTTTAGTCGGCTTTATGATAAAGAATTTCTACAAGGCATTTTAGAATAATTTATATAGAAGTTATTTATGATTATAGTTATAAAAGGTACCTTAAGGGGTGAAAATTATTGAGAATATATGATCGTATAAAGAGAGAACACCTATTTGTATTTCTAGTACTTCTTAGTGCATTAATAGTTTTCAATTCCTTTGATGATCAATTTGGGTATACTGGGTTAACTGTTGGTGTTGCAAATAACTATGTTACTGGGAATAATTTTATAGATACTATTGGAAAGTATATTAAGAATCCTTTTGGGGGCGTTGTTGGTAGAGAGCGCGACCCTGATGTTGATAGGACAGGACCTATTACATCTCCTCGTCTAAATGTAAATGTTGTCCCTTCTGTAATAAGAGTTGGTGAGACATCAAATTTGAGAGTTCTTGATGGAACAAGTCCATATACTTGGAGAGTCGTGGAAACTGTTAATAGGGGATGTTTAATTGAAGGGGGCACTAATGAAGGCACACAAAAAAGAACCGTAGACAATTCTATTATTGTTAGAGCAATTGATCTTGGTGGTTGTTCTATAAGTGTTGTGGATCTTGGTGGGAAAACCGCTTCCAGAGTTGTTTCTATTAATGGAATATTGCCTGGAGGAGATACTACTGTAGATGTTGATGATGAAGATGTTCCTGAGTCTGTTCAAGATGTTACTAAGAATATTGATGGAGCTTTGTGCCAAAGCAATTCAGAATGTATAAGTGGAAGGTGCACACCTTTTTCAAGTGCTATAAAATTATGTCAACCACAACAAGAAGATTCTGCTGTTGATGCTGCAAGGAGTTTTAATTTCTTACCAGATTTATTTGCTCAACCTTCTGATAGTTTTATTATTATTACTTGGAATCCTGCAACTGATGTAGAAGCAGGGAATTTTAGAGATACTGCTGGATTTGCAGTACTAGATAATCAAATAACAGGGAATGCAGGATTATTTGACTCAATAGCAAATTTCTTCAGAGGAATATTCGGTTTAGAAACAAGAGGAGCGATAAGAGGACCTATTACATATGATGTATGGAGGGGTACAGATAGCGGTTTTGGAGTAATTAACTTTGAAGTTATCGGTTCTGTTTCAACATGTAGTGTTGATGGAAGATGTAGATATATTGATAGAAATGTTGAAAGAGGATCACTTTATTATTACAGAGTTGGAGCGAGGTTTAATGAGCAGCAATCGACTGAAGCAGTACTCTCTAACGTGGTTAGTGCTAGAACTCCTGTTTTAGGAAAGAGTGCTAATTACCAAAGATGTAGCGTTGATAGCGAATGTGATAGTGGTAAATGTAGAGATTATGTATCTTCTAGAGTATGTTTGCCTAAGTCTTGTAGTGAGAAATATTCTGGCAACCTACAAGCTTGTGCTCAAGATTCTGCATGTGAAGTGAGAAATGATAATTGTTTAGAAAGAACAGTGCCAGTTCGGGTTAAAAATGAGATAGGGGGGCAATGCACTAATAATGCGGATTGCACTAGTGATTATTGTTTACCTGGATCTCCAAGTATCTGTGCAGAAAAACCATGTAACCAGATAGTGATAGAACCAGTATGCACTCAACAATCTTCAAGATGTGAGATAGTAAGGAGTTCAACTGGATCTTTTGCTTCATGCAGAGATAAGACGACACCTCAATCAGACTTAACAATAAACCCACCTACAGGGTTAACTAGAACTGTAAGTGGGAATAATATAGTATTAAACTGGAATGTTGCAACTGTAAGTACTACAAGTAATTCTGAACCTCCGGCTGGGTTTGTGGTACTAGATAATCAAATAACAGGAAATGCAGGATTATTTGACTC
>Ga0208375_1002225_pt1 | contig 18847 bp, 9 predicted proteins | sample RifOxyD1_FD_184038 | JGI IMG/M metagenome (GOLD analysis project Ga0208375, IMG submission 184038) | Soil microbial communities from Rifle, Colorado - Rifle Oxygen_injection D1 (SPAdes) | ecosystem: Environmental > Terrestrial > Deep subsurface > Rock core/Sediment | place: Rifle, Colorado... | reverse complement strand
ACAGCAAATATTCCTGGATGAATCTCCTTTTGTATCGTCAACAAATCAACTATAACTTCATGAATTTTTTTATGACAATGATGCCTTTTTTTCGTAATCAACCCACCAAACGCATTCTTCATTGCTCCAGTCATTTGCGTGTGTCCGTGAGTTTTTATTGTAGGAAAATGTATAACATTCTTCCCGATAAACATCTTAGGGATATAATTCCCTTCAGGAAAAATTTCATTCAATGCAAATAATTCTTTTTTTGATTTGAACTTTACCCATTCTACTTTCGTCAAAGGCTCAAACTTCAAATTATTCCTTTTCAAAACATTCTTCCATTTATTTTGTTTAACCCCTTTGATTACATCCGTAACAACAGTCTCATTTTCAACAGCATGTAGATGTGAATAATTATCATTATTCAACTTCTTTAAAACCCCATCTAATTGCCACGGCTGCGTTGAACAAGCAGGATAATATAAACTCCAAGAAAGATTCAATTTCAAAATTGTTTCATTCTCTTTCTTCACAAATTTCTTATATTCCGCCAAATCCATTAACTTAGAATAATCATTAATAACATTTGCAGGACTAGTTTTTAACACAGCTACTTTACTCATAAATAAAAAATCTCTACATGATTTAAAAGAATTATGCAACTTGAAAATTAATATTAACTATTCCAAATTAAAACCACTAACACGTTCTAATAATTTTTGAACTTCCCAATAATAAAATAAATTAATTTCACCCTCAGTTAAAGTAGTTTCTCTAGGTTCAACAATTTTAATACTTGGCAACTGAGTACTACCATCATTTAAAATATGTACTATTTTACAAAAAGAATCTTTATGACCAGCACCAATCACACCAACAACATCCCTCTTTCCATCTTCATGTTTAATAGTAGGATGAACATTATTACCCCAATCTATAGCATTAACAAATAAATGATTAGATCTTTTCCAATCAACTTCTCTATAAAAATCTTCAGCTCCAGCTTCAGGTTCCTCAAAAAATCTTTCAACAATCTCCTTAAATTTAGGATCATTACGAATCCCATCTTCTTCAAAACCAACAAATAACAAATCTTCAACAGGTTTCTGAAACTCAGAGGATAATAAATAATAAGGAATCAATCCAGGAAAAAAATTCGCATCTTCAAAATCAAAAGAAGAAGAATTTTCACCATAAGCAACAAAATTTTCTAAGACACACCAATCTCTAGAATTTTTTTCAAGACAAGCATTAAAACTTGCTTCTAAATTTCTTCTATTAACACTTTCTCCATTTGGATCAATATGTTCATCAACCTCTAAACCTTCAATTAAAACAACTGAAGCAGAACCCTTAGACAATATTTTTCTTAATTCATTATAAACCCCTACTTGACTCTTTAATCCTTTTAAATCCATATAACTAGTTTGTGGGTCTCTATGCGCTTGTAACAAAACATAAACAGTAAACGGCAAAGTTCCAGGAACACCACAATCTTCATACTGGTTTACAACATAAACAGCATTAGGAACAATAGATTCTAAATTACTAACTTTAGGTCCACATCCTAATACCCCTAATAATGACAAATATTGAAGTTTCATAGAAAAAAACGCAATTCAAAGGTTTATAAACCTTTTTAACTCACTTTTCCAACAATATATCCTCTCAAAAACTGAACACCAGTTAACAATACACAAACTAATAAAAAATATCTCAAAAATTCAGTTGGTAATAACCCATCAACCATATACAAAGCTGCTAAATATCCAATTACTATCAAACTAAAAGAAAACAATAATATCAATAATATATACAAAGGTAAAAATAAATAAAACTTTTTCAAAAATTTCTTATAATTTCCACATACAATCCCCAACCAAACATAACTCATAATAAACAATAACAATATTAAAAACCCTAAAACTAAAATAATTTTAAAATCACCCAACACCAAATAAAAGTTCTCTATAAAATAACTAATAATCATAAATAATATAAATAATATTAATAAACAATAAACTAAATTCAATAAGAATTTATTAAAACTTTTTTTGATAATAGCAATATTAAATGCTTGAGAACCAAAGATTAACAAAAATCCAATTAAAGGAATAATAAATACCATAAACACATAAAACCACCAAATAGAAAACTCATAATCCTCAACAAAGGTTTCAATTTGCTCAGTAGACTGATTATCCAATTCTGCTTCAGCTCCCTCAATATCAAGATCAATACTATTCACATCTTCCAAAAAATTACCCACATACCCTTTACTGAACACAAACAACCAGAATACCAAGAATAATACTAAAAAATCAATAACAAATGTTTTCCAAAAAGATTTCATTAAAGATAAACAAAATCTCCAGAATTAAAAAGATTACTAAATACAAGATTCCCAACTTTGAGTACTATCTTCAAGCCCAATATGTAAATGATTACCATGCTCATCCAACCAGAAGCATTCCAAAACATCATTTTCCTCTGCAGATAATCCTACAGACCCGGATTCTTCACCATTATAAATCTCACCAAATCCAGATTCAATTGCAGCCCGAATCAATATCAATCTATCTTTCAAGCTTAAATCATTAGTTCTAATATCAACAGCATTTCCACTACCATGCAATCCATTATCATTTTCTCTATAGCTACTTGTTAATGTTACAGTCCCAGAGAACCCCAAATCGTTTGCTTTCGTAACCAAATCTATTAATGCATTTTCTAACTCTGAAGTTATTTCATGCCCACTCATACCAGAAGATACAGCAACACCAATTAAACCAGCATCAATTCCAGTCAAATCAGACCCTGCAGCTTTTTTCCTTGGTACTCTTATTTCATCAAATACCTCATTATAAATTCCCCCAGGAGTTTGCTCAGAACTAACTACAACATCATTGAAACATTGATCATAAATTTTATAAAGGTCTTCAATAGTTCCATGAGTATTATGTCCATAATAACTAATCTGATCTCCATTATGACTATTATGACTATAAGGGAATGCATCCCATTCAGGAGCCAATTTATCAATCATATTTACCCAAGCCTCACTATCAGGCCCTTGAGTATAAGCCTCAACAATTTCATTATAAGAAACTTTTCTTTTATCATATATAAGACTTAACGCAGCTTCATCCTGAGCAGCTTGACAAAAATCTAATCCATCTGTACCAAAATAACCATCAACAACTAAACCTTCATAAGTACTTTTAATAAATTGATATCTCCCAGCGGCCTGTGGACTTGGAAAACTATAACTCTGAACAGCCGGATGTCCCTCAGAACAATCCGTAAAACTTCCTGGGGTAGATGTTCCAGTATTATAAACAAAATAATCCCCACCAGATTCCCATGCAGCCACCATATCTAACAACGCATTTTCATACGCATCTTTACCACCAGTAGCAGCACAAATTCCGGAAGCAACAGTAGTAGTTGTTGTAGTTGTCCTCGTACTCGAAGATTTAGTATACTTACACTTCTCTCCATCATCCGCGCCATCATCCCAATAACAACTTCCAGCAATACTATCTTCCTCTAAAAATAAATCATAACAACTATCATCTTCACATAACTTCTCATCATAACTTAATTCCTGGCATCTATCATCTCCATCAACTTTTTCTGTAGTCAAATCTTCACATGCAAAACACTCATCAATTCCATTTTCATTAAAATAACAAGCATCCCCATTTGAATGACAAGTACTCATCTCACATCCAAGTCCGAATAATCCACCACATCCATCACACAACACACCAGCTTCTTCAAAAACATCTTCAGGGGCATTAATAGTAAACTTAAATTCTTGTATATAGATTGGTTCACCATCAGAATTTACAATAGTAATAGGTACAATTATATACTCCATCCCATCCCGAGCAGTCATATCAATTTCAACACTACAACTATCTTTTGCATCATCACAAATAATCACCGCATTATTACTAGTAGTAGTAACCGAAAATTCTTCACCATCTTGAACATTTTTAAAACTAATTGTGAACGTAACTTGATCATCTGATTTCAAAGTATATTCACTCAAAGTTCCAATAGACCTACCATCAAGATAACCAACATAATCAATTTCTTTCCTTCCAGTCATCCCACATTGAACATTATTCAAAGCAATATCATAAAAGATCATACCAATGTAATATTCAGAACTAGCAGCATAATCATAACTAATAGTCCTCATATACAAATTTCTAAAATGACTAGCATAATTAATATTATCCTTACAATTTTCACTCTTCTTATAATTATTCAAATACTCAACATAAGCTGCACTAGACTTCTCAATATCTAATGTATCTACAATACCCCAAGCTTCTTTCTGTTTTGCAAAAGCAACTTCTTCTAAATGCTCATTCACAACTTCAGATTTCTTTGCATCATTAATATTAATCGAATCCTCATTAATCCAACAATCACCTAAGGATCTATCATCACTATCAGTACCACAAGTACCAATCGGGGTCCAACTACCACCTTGACCAGCACCAGGATCATTTATTGAACATACTCTTTGTATCCCAGTACTCAACTCACCAACAGTAAATGATTGTGATATCCCCAATGAAGCTAATGAATTTATTGTTGAAGACTCCGAAGTAGCACTAGGGAAACATTCTTCTTCAGAATCAATATTTTTTCTAGCTTCTTCAGCGATTAAAGAATTTTTCAAATAATCAGAACTAAATGCAGTTGTTACTGACCCAAATCCACAATGTGTTTCTCCATTCAATACAACACAAACTTGATCCATTCCTTCAGGCCCAATACAATTAATATTCTGATCAACCATCCCACCAAGATCTAATGAAGCAGAAGCACCACCACATTCACCAGTCACTTCAAACCTCTCACTAGTTAATGAATTCTTCAAATAAACAGTATAAACCACTCTCTCAATATTTTCATTTGTTCCCGCATAAATATGATAATAAGCACCATAGGCAGTCTCACCTTGTGAAGGCGCATAAGTCTTTGCAGTCAATGATGCATAAAACTGTGTTGGATCTTCAGGCGTTGTCAACTGCCCCATGAAATCTTCAAACCAAGGGGTATTCGCATAAATGGCTTGCTTACAGAAAGTAGTCCCAACTTCTTCTAATGTCCTTCCTCTAAATGCAGCGAATGCAGTCGAAGCATATTGTGTTGTCAAAAATGAAACAGAATCCTCCATTCTTCCAATCGCTTCTTTAATTTTTAGATATTCACCACCACCTTGTTCTTCACGTCCAAAGACTTTACTTGCCAATACATCTAACAATCCACCATTTCCAGAATCAAGTATTGAAGCAACTTCTCGAGTAATAATTTCACAAGTATAAACATTCCTAACTTTATCACATATCCCAACAGATTTTCCTTCAAACTTCGCAGCTTCAAGACATTCAACATAACCATCAATCATCGAATCATAATATTTTAAACTAGACAAAACTCCAGTCAAACAAATAGGCATAACATCTCCATTCCCCAAACCTAAAACTACTGAACCAATCAATCCAGATTCAACAACATTATCAACTTGCCATCTTCCATTCAAATTAAATCTTGAAGGAGGACACATTACAGGATCACAGGTATTGAATAATAATTTACAATCATTAATTCCCATTACATCATAACAATTCCCTTCAGCCTGTCCTAATGCAGATTTAGATTTTGAACAACTAACTATAAATTTAGTACCACCAATATCAATTACTTCAGGTTCATCCAAATCCATTTTTACATACTTGTTTGCAAAAGTTTTCAAAGTGCCATAATTAGGATCAGCAGTATTAAAATGCAAAGTACTCTCATGTTCAACTAATACATCATCATCAGTACATAATTGCCCATCAGGTCCAACATTCCATAAACTAATTGTATCAATCTCATTTGCTTTGGTATACCCTTCTTTCAAATCAAACTTAATGAAATTTCCATTTTTGTAAGGTAAACAATAAGGAAGTCCTTGATATTCTCCAGAACAAAACATTTCCAATCTTGCACCAGAAGCATACTTCTCACTAATACTCCCTGTACTATATGCTGGCAACCCAACATAAATTGTTTTACTATTTGAACTAATATAAAACTGCGCACCACTATCAGCAACTAATTTATACGTCGCTCTATCTAAATCTGAAATCCCCGTATCACCAGTCAACGTAGTTAAATCATCATTGATTTTTGTACAAGCTTCCTGGTATGCAGAATTAACAGGAGTAGCAAGACAACTAAATTTCCCTTGTTGTTTAACTAAAATATTTTTATAATCATTATAATTCATCTCAGTAACAGTTTCATAACCTGCAGAGGTATAAACTTCAAACTTCTGATTTGTTAATCCACTCTTGAAAACTTTCCCAACTTGGAGAATAGTAACTTCTGTCAAATACTCTTGCTTCAAAGCAGAGAATCCCTTAACAACAGGAATCTCCTGATCAGTACTTAAAGTTTTTTCTTCAGTTTCGAATGCACCAGCCGCAATCTTTTTTTGCTGATGTAAAATTTCTTCTTCATTAGTCAAATCTTTCCACTTATCTTGACTATTATCAACAGAACTCAAAGCAGCTTTACATGCTTCAGGTTTAATATCCAAATCTTGAGTAGACAACACTCCACCTTGCATATCATCCACAGAATCCAAGAAAGGTTCAGTATTAGAATTACTAGCCGCTTGTGCATTCTGTTTCAAAAATTCATAATAAGCATAACTTTTCATAGATTCAGTATCCAAGAAAGCATCATCTCCAAGCAATTCTTGACATCTCTCTAAATTCTCTACACCATTATTTCCTGAAGTAGCATATCTAGAAACAATACTTTGATACCAAGCATCATTTTCAAAACTACCCTCAGAATAATCTCTGGCTTGCAATGCTAATTCAATATCACTTTGGATTTCACCAGCATTACTTTGCATACAATCATCATAAGTATTATACTCTCTTTCACTATAAGTTCCAGACGACGCTCTTACACAATAATCATGCCATCCACCAGTTCCATCAACACCATGTAAAACATTTGACCTTACTGCAGAAGTATCTCCGCTCAAACCAGTCTTAACAGTAACAAACGCCATCACACCTAAACATACATAATTCCAAGTTCTAACAATTTTATCCAACTTATCTGTTAATGTCCCAATCTTTTCTTGTAACTTTTTAGCCTTCTCAATTTTATCATCAATTTTTTCAGGATTCAATTGTATAGCCCTTCTTTCTATAGGAATATGTATTGAAAAGTTCGAAGTTGAACGTAATGAACCCCCACTTCCAGGAGTAATTGTTAAGTATGCAACTTTCTTTGGATTAACAGATTCAATCTTAATAATACTCCCATCTAAAGTTTCCTTCTCATCAACTTTAATAGTCTTAGTTTGTTTGACCTTATTATCAGAAGACATTTTTCTTAAAGTTACAGACCCATCAGAAACTTTATACAATTCCCAACGATAAGTTACTTTCCCATCAGTCACAGTAAATATTTCATCATCCAAATAATACTCTTTATCCAACCCATTTTTACTAATAGTTGCAGAAGGCTCATCTTCTCTAGTCAATTCACTAACTGAAATTAATTCGACATAAACATTATTTCCATTATCATCTAAAGACCCAGTACCGTATACAGCATCACCATACAATTCATTCTGCATAGACTCCAACTTACTATCCAAATTTGAAGCAATATTACTTTTATGATCAACTAAATATTTGTAAGATTCATAAGCCTCAGTTGTCGCACCTTTCTTTTCTTCTGCTGTCAATAAATCAATTTCTTTCAAAGCTTCATACGCTAATGCTTTCATCAAATATGCTTCTTCAATAATAGGTGTTCCTTTATCAACCAATAACACATCCTCATCATAGTTTTCAATTATGCTTTCAAACTGAGCAATACTACTACACAATAAATCTACTTTAACTCTATTACTCGCAGAATCTTCTTCACTAAAACCTTCATCTGTAGTTATTGTATCAATATATTCTTCAGTATAAATCTCAGCTTCATCACAAGGATTAGCAGCAGAATATCTCTTGATCACAATCTCACCAATATCATTCACAGAATAATAATATCCAGAAGGTAATACTGCTATCAATACATCCCTAACAGTTAATCCAGATTCTAATGTTAATCTATTTAATTTCGCTACATCACCCTCAACTTCAGAAACATCAATCCTAGGACTTCCTTCAAAAGCTTGGAACACAGTATCTAATTGATCAATAGTTTCTTCAGTAATAGACTTTGTACTTGTAGTATAATAAATTCCATCATCGATACGAGTAGTACTTGGTGAAAACTTTCTTGCAAGAACTTCAGATTTACCTTCGCCCATCCCATTATTTATCGTAGTGGTCAAAGTTTTAGTATTCCCTTTTGAATCTTTCAATTTCAAATTATATTCCCAACCTTCTCTACCTTGTCCCATTAAAATTTCACTAACAGTCCATATTGAACCCGGATACAAAGAACTCCCCTCACTAATAACATTCATCGACCTTGAACCATCCATAGTAATAGCAACAGTCGCCCTCTCTTTCAACGGATCTCTTAAATCATTTAATGTAATTCTAAACATTGCATTCTGCATTACTTGCTCGTCAGTATAACCTAAATCAATATATTCAGAAGTCTCTCCCTTATCCAAAACAACATCAGCGATTGGTCTTGGTGCTTCAATGATTGGCCAATAAAGATCTTTATTACTATACACAGTTAAATAAACAGTATTATCGTCGATATCCCTAACTCTAACTAATCCTCTTCCACCAAAAAAAGAATACATTGCTGCATTAGATTCTAAATCTGTAATCCATTGATCCTCGTCGGAATTTGCAGGCAACATCAAAGCACTCTTTGACAAACTATACAATCTTTCTGCTTCTTTGAACCAAATCTCAGCAGTGAAAGACAAATTTATTTCTGTTGGATAACAAGCACCAGTCTCACACATAAACCCATCATCACAATCAGCATTAGAATTACAAATCTCAAAACTATTTGCATCAAACTGTTTTAATGTTACAACTAAATATCCTAAAGTATCAATATCAACTTTATTTGGTTTAACAAAATCTGGTGAACCTTCAATAAAATCATTAGTTTTAGCATCAAGTGCTTTAACTCTCATCTTTTCAATTTCAATTCCACCATAAACTGGCTCAACATTATACGAAGAAGGAATCAAACTTCCAACAGTCGCACCAGCAAGATAAACATAAACAGGCACACTATTATCCTCTAATAAATTCGAAGTCAAAATAGTTGGTTCATAAGACCTAGCATTAATAGCAATTGTCGCACCAGAATCTTGCTCATCGTAATCCTCATCTTTAACAATTTCTGCAGAAGATGCAATAGGCAAACAAATAAACATAATCATTACGAAAATAGCAATTATTTTTTTCATGATAACTCCGGCTCCCTTGATCCTAAACCTGCATCAATATAATTCATCATCTCTTCTAACTCTTCAGCATTTTCTGGTACACCTGGTGAAGCAACATAAAATGTAACTTTCCTAGCACCTTCTAAATCCGAAACATCAACACTCCAAATAGTATCAACCCCACCACTCACAGTACTATCAAAATCAGCACTCTGGAATTCTAAGATTTCACAATTCTTCTCACCAAGACCAAAGATATCATCAACACTCCTAGTCAAAGTATTAGTACAACTAACAAATTCTAATGGATCAAAGTCTATTGAGTACGAACTACTACTAACAACTTTTCCTTCCACAGCATAATTTTCAGCTTTCAATAAAACATAATCAGTCTCTGAAGGATAATAAACTGTTGTTGTATAATCCTCTGAAGTCAAAGTCACAAACACAGTATCATCACCAGTAGGCGCAAATACATTCCCATTATCATCAACAAGCATAATCTCATAACTCAAATTATACAATCTATCAATAACCATAGACTCACTAACATCTTCAATCGTCGTAACAATTTCAGTCTCTGTTACATACCCATCTTTTTCAGCAATTAATACACCATTTACACATTGTGGCACATACCCAAATACATCCCCATTACCATCAGTAGTTCCAATTTCACATTTACTAGTAATACATTGTAAACTAACAGTAACCCCTTCTTCGGCATTCAGATATCCATAATAATCCTCTGAAGAAACATAAACATCAATCGACGTTTGCGCATCAACACATAAAGTTTCTTCAGCATTCCCAAAATCAATTAATCCTAATTCATTCACCCGAGGTTGATTATTATCTAATACAACTTGTACAGCAAACTGGAACCTATAATTAGAATTCGAATCATACATAGTCAATAAAACAGGATACTTGATATCATAAACAAAATTATAACTAGTCATACAAAACAAACTACTTAATATTCCAGTTAATGGACCAGAATTAATAGTATCCTCTTTTAACTCACCATCTTTAACAGGACTAACTTGCATAGTGAACGGCCAACTTTGTGAAGCATAAACATTCACATTATAATCTTGAAAGTTTCCATTTAGTGCACTCCATTCAAAATACTTTTTCTCAGCATCATTATTAACTTCATAATCCGTCCCTCTTAATTTAATTGCAAACATATTATTAACCAATATTTCTTGTAAACTTTCTTCCACTTCAGAAACATCCCAAGTATCTCTATCACAATCAAACTCAGTCCAAGACAACGGAACTTCTTCATACAACATTAATGAATCATAACTCAACTCTTCTAAAAAGAAATTACTATTTTCTTCATCCATTATTTGTGAAGCAGCACCATACATCTTTCCTAATGGTACATCTTGTGAGATATAAAAATTCTCAAACTTAAATGAGAAATCATCCATAGCAATCGTAATCGGATATGTCACAGTAAAAAGAACTTCTTCATTTTGAATTTCAACATCCGTATTTATTTGCTGAACAGTAGCATTATAATTAGTATATATTTCTTCATCAATACACCTAGCGAGATTATTACTTACATAAGTTCCTAATTCTGTTTGCATACTTTCAATAGTAGGCACTTGCTCTTTTTGCACATTATTTGCAGCGATATAAAACCAATAAGCCGTTTCAAAATCAGTTCCATCAATAATTTCTAAAGAATTTGAGAAAGGATTCAAATCACTTTGCGCAATCGAATCCGCAGGGATTTCAATATACCCCCCATGTAACCCTAGAATTTTTAATGCTTCCAAACTAACTTCATCAATACAATCATCAACAGCAACTCTAAACTCTTCTGCTTGTTCAGGCACAACTAAAGATTCGGCTCTTTGTTTTTCCCACTGTGACGCAAATATTTCATCCTTATAATAAACTCCAAGCATCACTACAGAAACAACTAAAAGCCCAACTATTACGAATAATGTAAACTGCCCTCTTTTTCGCATTTGATAATAAATACTTAGTCGATTTAAATAGTTTTTTCTAATTGAAGAAATAAATTAATTAAATAACCCTTTTATCCAATCCCACAAACTATATTCTGGAGCTGAATACAATGAAAAATCTTCATTATTCCTTTCAGGACTAGTACAATCCAAATCATAAGGATAATCAGTTTTCCCATCATTATCATTATCAATCCCATCAGCGCATTTAGGATCAGAACTCTCATCAGTATCATACGGACTTCTACATTCTAAATCACTATAAGTAAAACTTCCATCATATAAATCACAAGTAACATCACCCAAATCAGATTTACATCTGACTATACCAAATTCTTCATCAACAATTATAAAATTACAAAAATGAGTAACATCATCAACAACACAATTAATATAATCAGCGGTTCCATCACCATCATTATCAATCCCATCAGAACATTCAGTTTCACCTAACCCACAATACTCAACACAATCACCATTACTATCACAAGCAAACCCATTATCACAATCAACATCAGAACTACAATCAGCACCAATTACAAAACTAAAACTAAATAATAATATAACCAACACACACAAACTCTTTTTTCCTTTCATTGTTTTCTTTTATAGCACTCCAATTTTATAAATCTTACTACCAAAACATCAACCAACCAAAGAATTTTGTAAAGAAAGATTCTTCTACACCTACCGCATAACTTGGTCCTGAGCTTGAACAATCATCAAAATCTGGAAGATAATATGCCCCTTCAATATCTTCACCAAACCCACAAGTTAATCCCAAAAGTTCACCAGATGCTAATTCTAAACATCCATAAGAACCTGAACAAGTTTTATCATAAGCATAAACATCTAAACTTCCATCACCATCAGAATCACAACCACATAAATATTCAATGGTCCAATCATCATTAACATCACAACCACCCGTACTATCAATTAAATGATCCTGATCATTATCGATATAATCATTACAATCAATTTCAGTTGTTGGAATACTACAAACACTCTCAGAAGAACAATCACTATCTTCACAATCTACAAATCCATCTCCATCATTTTCTAAACCATCATCACATATTTCAACAGTCTCCTGAACACAGGCTCCATCAGAACAAGTATAACTTGAGCCATATAAATCTGAACATGCACCTTCATTTTTCTGGACTAAATAATAATGCCCACTATTTAATTGACAATAACGTTCAGTTAAATAACCAGTGGTAGTACAAACATCATTTAAGGTCTGCAATTTTCCAAAACCATAATGAATACCAGTAGTCGTACCAGCATTTAACAAATCTTCTCCATCATCAGTTTCACTACATACAATACATTCTCCAGATTGTGAACTTAAAGCAGAAGTTGCACATGCAGCATCTTCACTACATTGATCACTAGAAGTACAAGAATCATAACAAACATTATTTACTGTATCACAAGCATAACCATTAAAACAACCATCAGCACAATTACTACTTTCTAAACAATTACTTTCGGAAGAACAATCACTATCTTCACAATCTACAAATCCATCTCCATCATTTTCTAAACCATCATCACATATTTCAACAAGAGTAGTATCTTCAATACAATTACTTTCGGAAGAACAATCACTATCTTCACAATCTACAAATCCATCTCCATCATTTTCTAAACCATCATCACATATTTCAACAGTCTCTTGAACACAAGCTCCATCAGAACAAATTGAACCAGCACCAACTAAAGTTTCACAATCCTCACTATTAGTCGCAACATAATAATGCCCATCAATAGGGTATAACTTACAATAATTATAATTTAAATAATTAGTTCCCTCGAAACAATAATCAGAACGCAATTCTGGATAAGCCCCACCTTCAATGTTATTCACACCATAAACTTCACCTGAAGTCAAATAATTAATCCCATTAGAATCAGTACAAACAACACAATTCCCATAAAGTGAATCTGAAATCTTAGTTACACAAGCAGCATCTTCACTACATTCATCGCTAGAAGTACAAGAATCATAACAAACATCATTAATTGTATCACAAGCATAACCATTACATTCAGATTCATCACAACCAGTACTTTCTTCAATGATAGTATCTTCTACACAATACGAAGAATAATCATCATAAAAAACTTCTAAGCAATAAGATTCAGCATTTACATCCGACGAACCACTCACTAAAGAAGATAATACCTCAGAATAATCAGCATAATGAGAATAAACACAATCAGCTAATGCAATTCTAGAATAATATACATCCTCATCATAAGCGAATCCATAAGAATAATCATCTAAACAAGAACTTAATGCAGATGGATTTGAATAAGTAACATACCAAGATAAACTATCTAAATGATCAACCAAACAATCATATCCATAATCCGTTTTCAAAGTTTCCAAACAAATACTCTCAATATCATCAACAATCTTCATTTGATAACCAAAAGCAATTTCTGAAGCATCAGTTTGATCTAAACATCCTAAATCTTCAACATCAGTATAACCATCATTATCATTATCAACACCATCAATACAAGATGCAGATACAAACACCAAACTCAAAAGCAACAATAATAAAATTGAAATAAATACTTGAATTAATTGTTTCATTCTAAACCTCCAAATAAAAAAGTAATCCAACTCCAAAACTTAGCAAAGAATCCAGAAGATTCCGCTCCAGGAGCATAAGCAAATCCTCCCGAAGAATCCATCCCATATTCAAGATTATCAGTAGCAGAATCACAGCCTTGATCATTCAAATCTATATTCCCATCATCATCATTATCAATACCATCAGAACATTCAGCAGTATAACAAACAAATGAAACACAAACTTCATTATCACCGGTACAATCTCCATCAAGACTACACCCAGAAATAATTTCAGAATAATCATTTTCAACAGACTCGCCTGTACAATAACCATCTTCAACACAATCACCATCATCACAATCTTCTAATCCATCAAGATCATTATCAATTCCATCATCACAATTACTACTTTCTAAACAATATTCACTCTCAACACAATCTTGGTCTTCACAATCTACATAACCATCAGCATCTTCATCCATTTCATCATAACAAATTTCTGGATCACCAACACAAACACCCTCATAACAAAGACGATCCCCATCACAAGCTAATTCATCTTCAGTAAATGCATATGTATGTCCATCAACAAAATCACAATAATGTTCAGTAACAGCACTTCCACCTTCAGAAGGACAACCATCATTATAAAGAATATAAATCCCATCAGAACCAACACCAGAAATCATAGATTGTATACTTGAATCTAATCCATTATCACTTTCTTCACAAACAATACATTCTCCAAGATAATCAGTTCCGAAAGTTACACAAGCAGCGTCAGAACTACATTGACTATCAGCATCACAAGAAAGATAACAACTACTTGAGTCAATATCACAAGCATAACCACCACAAGTAGATTCATCACAAGTTTCTTCTACACAAGCACCAGAACTATCACATTCATAGCCAGTAGCACAATGATCATCACCAGTTGAACAAGCATTATAACAACCACCATACATATCACAACCGAATCCATCAACGCAAGTTGTTGAATCAATACACTCTACACAAGTATTAGAATCACCACAAACATAAGGTGAAACACATTCATCTGTAGTACAATCTTCTCCATAACTAGCAGTTTCAGTTCCAAATCCTTCTACACAAGCGCCTTCAGTACAATAAGAACCATATTGACAAGTAGTATTATATTCATAAATAAATGAATTATCACCAACAGTACAATATTTTTCACTAATCGTATTCTCATCAACACATTCATCATCCTTACTTATCAATTCTCCACCAGGCCAAACACCAGAAGTAGAACCAAAAGTAAAATATTCAAGACCATAATCAGAATCTTCACATAAAACACAAACTCCATGAGTTTTATCACAAGCTTCTTCAAAAGAACAATCCTCATCAGTAACACAAGGAGTTATAGTTACCGTCTCAGTAGTCGTCGTAGTATCAGTAGTCGTCGTAGTATCAGTAGTTGAAGAACTTCCACTTGAAGAACTTGAACCAGAAGAACTTGAACCAGAAGAACTTGAACCAGAAGAACTGATAGTATAATAACATTCTCCAGCAGAACTACACAAATAACTTCCATAAACAGAACATTCATCATCAGACTCACAACCACAATCTAAAGCACAATCTTCACCAGTATCACAAACACCATCCCCACATTCACTATCATCAGAAGCAGTAGTAGTAGTCGTAGTAATTCTTGTCGAAGTATCAGAAGTAGAACTAGTATCAGTAACTAAATCAATTTCATCAATCGGTTGATTTCCAAAAACATATTCATCAAGAACAAACGCTCCCAACAAACCAATAAAAATTATAGCCAAAAATATAGGTACAAAAAACCAAGCTCTCAAATAAAACGGTTTATAATTAATTAATTTAGATGCTTCGGGTTCAGAAATCCCACTTTTTCGCATAGCAACTTTAATTTGATCATTATTATAACCCATGGATTGATATTTTTTAATATATTCTAATACTAATTTTTTATTTTCATCCAAATCAAACCACCTCTAAGAAAATACACAAACAAACAACGTATATAAATATTTCTGAATGAGCCCACCAGGAGTCGAACCTGGGACTTCAACCACGTCAAGGTTACGTCATAACCACTAGACCATGGGCTCATAACTACAAAAATAATTTTTTTCATGGACTTAAAAAACTTTCTCTATTCAGAATAAATCAAAAAATGAAACAAATTCCAATCCGAATTTAATTGTACTTCTGAAACAACACTAGTAATCATACCAGTAGGAGCAGGTGGAGGAGTTGGAGCTGTGGGAGTAGGAGCCGGCTGTTGTACAGGTTGTGGTTGCTGTTGTTGCAATTGTTGTTGTTGTGGTTGCTGTTGTTGCAATTGTTGTTGTTGTGGTTGCTGTTGTTGCAATTGTTGTTGTTGTGGTTGCTGTTGTTGCAATTGTTGTTGTTGTGGTTGCTGTTGTTGCAATTGCGTTCCAGTTCTAAACTGAGTATTCGTTCCTATAGGCTGTAACTGTCCACCAAGTTGTTGTTGAGGTTGTAATTGCCCACCACCAAGTTGTTGAGACTGTAACTGTCCACCAAGTTGTTGTTGAGGTTGTAATTGCCCACCACCAAGTTGTTGAGACTGTAACTGTCCACCAAGTTGTTGTTGAGATTGTAATTGCCCACCAGTTCCAATTTGATGTTGGAGTTGTAACTGTCCACCAAGTTGTTGTTGAGGTTGTAATTGCCCACCAGTTGCTAATTGCCCAGGTTGACCAGACATACCAGTTCCAAATTGCCCACCAGTTGCTAACTGCCCAGGCATCCCTAATTGACCAGAAACTTGCCTAGTCCCAGTTTGATAAACACCTTGTTGTTGCATTCCTTGTTGTTCAGCTAATCCTTGTTGTTGCATTCCTTGTTGTTGCATTCCTTGTTGTTCAGCTAATCCTTGTTGTTGTGCAACCAAACCTTCTTGATTATATACTCCAGATTCAAGCATTGCATTAGTAGTTGTAACAAAACTTAATTGACAAATATCTAAAACCCCTGTATTAAATGTAATCATAAAATTATTCCCAATCAATAATTTTCCATTTTCATTAGTAAACACAACATTTTTTCCAAGTACAAGTAATGGAGTTCCATAAACATTCAAATCAGCACTACCAACAACTGCTGAATCAACATACAAATCATAACCATAAGTTCCAGGATAAACTAATACATCACTCCCAGTATATGTTTCAGTACCATAAGCAATGATACTAGTTCCAACAAATTCAACCCCATAACCATCAGTATATATACTATAATCGCCCAAGGAATCACTAATAGTTACTGAACCATCAGTATTAACATAAACAGCAGTAGAACCAACCATAGTTGATTCACTAATAGAAGTACAATCTAAAACTGACCTTTCAGTATTCAAAGATGCAATCCCAATATTTTTTCTTGCACCACTAATTTCAGCACCGAGATTATTTAATCTATTTCCAGTCATTGATTGAAATTTAGTATTCTCTAAGTTTTGATATTGTGACTGCATTTTTCCACTAATAGAATTTAATCTCTGCGTTGAAACTGCATTCAATTGAGGATTTTGTGCCAAACGATTTACCGCTGTAGCAGATCTTTCCAAAGCCCCTAATTTTGCATTAGCATAACCTTGATCACTCATTAACCCTTGAGCTTTTCTTTGGTCAATAACCTTACTCTCAGCTAATCCCTCTAAAGCAATATTACTTTGAAAATTTTGGTTTCCCCTAAAAAAAGTTGCACCTAAAACAGAATCTGTAGTCTTCTCAACAAACCCTAAAGGCCCAGATGTAATTCCGGCATCAATAGAAACTGATTCAACACAATAACCATCTAAACATTCTTCACCAGAAGCACACTCAGAAATATCACTACAAGTAGCAGTTGCAACATATTCAATATAAACACATTCCAAACTCTCAGAAGAACAAGCATAACCATACTCACAATCATTATTTGATAAACAAGAAGTATCCACATTCCCTAAGCTCATACAAGTATTTTGCGAACAATAAAGATTCACATCACAATCATCGTCAGTTAGACAAGCATCACCACTAGCACCAACAACAAAACCCATTAACATAATCAACATTAATAGATACACACTCTTTTTCATTAACCTAAACATTAACCATTAGAGTTTAAAAATATTTCTAATATCATAATCTATAAATAACAATAATTCTTTTAAACCCCAGAACTTAAGATTTTCTAATCATGGACGAAAACTATAATGAAATTGACACTGAATGCTCCAACTGTAGCTTGACATTCAAACTTAAAGACATGAAAATAAACCCCTCTAATAATCTAATGGTTTGCATAAATTGTTTTAATATGCCTGGAAGCAAAATAAAAAAGATCCGATAATTTTTAAAAACATTTTTATATTTGAGACCCATAGATTATTCCTAGGGGGACTATTAAAATGAAAAAAAAGAGCAAAAAAAGTAATAATCTGAATCAAAAGAAAATCATTTTTGCAGTAGTATTAGGTATCTTAATCACAGTCATGGTTATGATGATATTCTATGTTTATGGTGACGATGAACAAGCAAGCCCAAATGCAATCAATTATGCACCAAGTAAAGTCTCTTTCAGTGACAGAGTCATAAGCGGTATAGAAAACTTCTTCACACCTGGACAAGTAGACGAGTCTTGGAAAAATAATTAATTCTTTATTTGTTGTTCTTTATAAGTAGTTACAAATAGAAAGATTTATATACTACAAAATGGTTAAAATACTAAGGAGAACACAAAAAATGTCAAGAGTAAACCTGAATATACTTAGAAGCTATCCCCACCCCAGAGGGGTCTCGCTTCGTTCGCCTGCTTCACTTTGTTTCGCAGTGGGGCATTACACTTCTA
>Ga0208375_1002222_pt1 | contig 18852 bp, 26 predicted proteins | sample RifOxyD1_FD_184038 | JGI IMG/M metagenome (GOLD analysis project Ga0208375, IMG submission 184038) | Soil microbial communities from Rifle, Colorado - Rifle Oxygen_injection D1 (SPAdes) | ecosystem: Environmental > Terrestrial > Deep subsurface > Rock core/Sediment | place: Rifle, Colorado... | reverse complement strand
CCTTAAAAAAGAAGACATTGAAAAATATAGAAGAAGATATCTTCCTTCAACAAGTCTTGGAGTTTTAATTATCTCCACAAATAAGGGTTTGATAACGCATGAAGAAGCTGAGAAAGAAAAAATCGGAGGGTGCTTAATTGCATATTTTTATTAGAATGAAAAACGAAATTGAAATTCCAGAAAGAGTAGAAGCAGAAATAGACAAAAATAAACTGATTTTAAAAGGAAAAGAAGGAGAAAATTCTAAAGAATTTAATCTTGGAAAAATTAATTTAGAAAAAAAAGATAAGAAAATAATTCTTAGCTGTGAAAAAACAACAAAAAGAGAAAAAAGAATGATTAATACTTATACTGCTCACATTAAAAATATGATTAATGGAGTTCAAAAAAAATTTGAATACAAATTAAAAATATGCTCAAGCCATTTTCCTATGACTGTAAAAATTGATGGAAATATTGCAATAGTTAAAAATTTTCTCGGTGAGAAAGTTGATAGAAAGGTTGAACTTCCAAAAAACGTGGATATTAAGATTGAAAAAGAAATTATTACAATCCTCTCAACAAACAAAGAACTTGCCGGACAGGCCGCTGCAAATTTAGAAAAAGTAACAAAAATCAGGGGAAGAGATCGAAGAGTTTTTCAGGACGGAATTTATATTACAAATAAATCTGGGAGGGAAATCTAAATGGTAAAATTTTTAAGACGAACTTGGAGCAGATATGCAAAATTGGGAAAAGGAAGGAAGAAAAAACAAGTTTGGAGAAGACCTACTGGAAGACATAATAAAATGAGGGAAAAAAGAAAAGGTTCTGCTGCAGTTGTCAGCATTGGATACAGATCAAACAGAAAATTAAGAGAGAGAAAAATCATAAAAATTAACAATGTAAAGGATTTAGAAAAAATGAAAAAAAATGAAGTTGCAATAATCAGCGGCATCGGAAAAAGAAAAAAAATTGAGATAGCAAAAAAAGCTAAAGAAATGAAAATTGAAATATACAATATGAATCCCGAAAAATTCCTAAAGTTAAACACCAAGAAAAAAGAAATTTCTAAGGAGGAAAAGAAATGAACCTCCGAAATAAAAAAGAATTAACATCCAGAACATTCAATGTAGGCAAGGGAAGAATTGTTTTCATAGAATCAAGAAAAGATGAAATTAAAGAAGCAATTACAAAGCAAGACATCAGAGATTTAGTTGCCGGCGGAGCAATAATTATCAAATCAATTAAAGGAAGAAAAAAAATTGAAAGAAAAGGGAGAAAAAGAAGCGCGGGGAATGTAAGAAAAATTGTTAAAAAAAGAAAACAAGAATACGTGATTATGACTAGAAAACTTAGAAATTACGCAAGAGGAAGAATCCAAAAAATAAACAAAGAAGAACTTAATAAAATAAGAAAAAAAATAAAAAATCGTGAATTTAAAAATAAGATGGATCTTAAAAGATATATAGGAGATTTAAATAAAAAATGACAAATTTAAAACGTAGAAGAAAAGAATTCAAAACAGACTACAAAAAAAGATTTGCATTGCTAAAAAGTGGATTGCCGAGAGTGATTTTCAGAAAAACTAACAAATATCTAATAGTACAATATGTTAAAAGCGATAATGCCCAAGATAAAATACTGCTTGGAATAGATTCAAAAGTGCTGTTAAAATACGGCTGGCCAAAAGAAGAAAGTATAAAATCAATTCCTGCTGCTTATTTAACTGGTTATTTATTTGGGAAAAAAATTTTATTAAAAAGATTAGAAGGCTCACCAGAGTCATCCCTCGGGGAAGGCTCACCAGAGTCATCCTTTGAGGAAAAACCAATTATTGATTTTGGAATGGCGAGAGTACTCCACAAAACAAGAGTGTATGCATTTATTTTGGGATTGATTGATTCTGGAATAAAAATAGAATGTAAAAAAGAAAGTTTTCCGGAAGAATCAAGAATAAAGGGCAACCATCTTAAAAATAAAATTCCATTTGATGAAATTAAATCTAAAATTGACAAAGAAAAATGACCCAACTAAAAAATCAAATTAAAGATGAATATGCTGAAAACCCTGAAAAAGTTTTAAACGAAGACGAACTTAAAGATGAAGAAGTGAAGACAATTGATGCAGTTATTAAAAAAGAAGTGAAAGCTCCGAATAATAAAACTTTTAAAAAACCATGGGAAAAAGAAGAATTTTCAATGGAATCGTGGGAGCCAAAAACAAACTTAGGGAGAAGAGTTAAAGACGGAAAAATAAAGAATATCGATGAAATTTTAGATAAAGGAGAAAAAATTCTAGAGCCCGAGATTGTAGATTCATTATTAACTCTTAAAAGAGATTTAATTTTAATCGGGCAAGCCAAAGGAAAATTTGGCGGGGGAAAAAGGCGCGCCTGGAAACAAACTCAAAGAAAAACCCAAGAAGGAAATATCCTAAAATTTTCTGCAATGTCTGTAGTAGGAGATGAAAACGGCCACATTGGTATTGGAAAAGGAAGTTCAGTCGAAACCCTTCCTGCAAGAAGTAAATCTGCAATCAATGCTAAAATAAATATTTTTAAAATAACAAGAAAATGTTCTGCATTTGACTGTGAATGTTCAGCACCGCACACAATTCCTTTCAAAGTTGAAGGAAAATCTGGAAGTGTTGAAATAAAATTAATTCCTGCTCCTCAAGGAACAGGATTAGTTGTAACAAATGAATTAAAGAAAGTTTTAATGCTGGCTGGAATTAAAGATATTTACAGCAAAACTAAAGGACAAACGAGAACAACTGGGAATTTGGTCAAAGCTTGCATTGATGCTCTAAAAAAAACAAATAGAGGAAACAAAAAATGATCTGCATAATTAGAATCGCCGGCGAGATTGGTCTTGATTATAAAATAAAAGAAACTTTAGACAGACTCAGAATCAGAAAAAAATACAGCTGTGTGGTTATTGAAAAACCGAATGATGTTCAGTTGGGAATGCTAAAATCTGTGGCGGATTTTGTTGCTTTTGGAGAAATTAACGACGAGACTTATAAAAAATTAAAAGAAGCAAGAGGGAAAAAAGTTGCTGGAAAATTAAAACCTTTTTTTAGATTACATCCTCCTAGAAAAGGAATTGATTCAAAAAAACATTTTGGAGAAACAAGAAAGGGAGTTTTAGGGAATAATAAGGAAAAAATAAATGATTTAGTAGAGAGGATGTTATGATAACAAAAATTTTCAAAAATAAATTTTTGTCAGTTTGCCCAAGCGTGGTCAAACTGGAGGATGTTATGATAACAAAAATTTTCAAAAATAAATTTTTGTCAGTTTGCCCAAGCGTGGTCAAACTGGAGGATGCTGTAAAATGGGATTAAAAAAAACAAAAAAGAGAAAAAAATCTTCAAGATATCACGGAAGAAAAATGGGAACTTGTGGAACGGGCGCAAGAAAAAAAAGTCAGGGAAGCGGGCATAGAGGCGGAAAAGGAATGGCTGGAACCGGAAAAAGAGCAGACCAGAAAAAAACTTTAATTTTAAAACTTTATGGACATGATTATTTTGGAAAGCAGGGAATAACAAGCAGAGGAACAAAAAGAGACAAGAGAGACAGAATAAATGTCGGAGAGATCCAGGAAAAATATAAATCCGGAGAGGTTAATCTTTCAAGCTACAAAATTCTTGGAGACGGAGAAATTAAAAATAAATTTATTATAACAGCTCAAAGCGCTTCTGAATCAGCGATAAAAAAAGTTGAAGCTGTCGGCGGAAAAATTATTGTTGAAGTTAGAAAAATTATGGAAACCCCTTTGGTTGAATATAATCGTAAAAAAGAAAAACCAAAAGAAGTGAAAATTGTTGAGAAAGAAAAAAAGAAAGTTGAAGAATAAATTAAATAGAATTAATCAAAAAAATTAAGATTGATATAAAATGAATTTAACTAAAAAATCGGAAATTATTTTTCCAAAAGAGTTGAAAAATGAATTTAACTAAAATCTTCACATTTATTCCGGAAGTCAGAAAACCTGAAGAGAAAAAATTAAGTTTTAATGTTAAATTAAAATGGACTTTGATAATTCTTGCTTCGTTTTTCGTTTTAGCGAATATCCCATTATTCGGGCTTTCAAATAATGCGCTTGAGAGATTTGAATTCCTCGCTGTTTTGCTTGCAACTGATTTTGGGAGTATAATCTCGCTGGGAATTGGACCAATTGTTATGGGTTCTATTATTCTGCAGTTGCTTGCCGGCTCTGGAATATTAAATATTGATACGGCGACGCCAGAAGGAAGAAAATTTTTTCAAGGAATTCAAAAAATTTTAGTTTTCTTTTTTATAATTTTTGAATCAGTTGTTTATGTGGCGATGAAAGGATTGGAAGCTATGCCGGGACTTGCTCCAGTTGTAATTTTTCAATTAATTTTAGGCGGATTGGTTATTTTCTATATGAATGAAGTTTGCGAGAAATGGGGCTTTGGTTCAGGAGTAAGTTTATTTATTGGAGCAGGAGTTTCCTGGACTTTATTTACAAGCGCATTTCAATTCATAAATCAGCAAGGAAAAAATTGTTTGCTTGATTTCGGCAATACTCCATGTTCCGGAAAAGTTTTTGTTTTAGTTCAATCTATTATTAATAAATATCCTGTAGAAATACTTTCTGCGCTTGCTGCAATTTTAGCAACAATTTTAATTTTCTTAATAGTTGTCTGGGCTCAATCTCTGAAAGTTGAAATTCCATTATCATTCGGAAAAGTTAGGGGATATGGAGTTAAATGGCCTTTGTCATTTTTTTATGCTTCGGTAATTCCAGTTATTCTAACTGCGGCTTTAGTCGCGAACATTCAATTGTTTGGAGGATTAATAGAAAATTGGAGAGGAAGCCCAACATTTTTAGGGAGTTTTGCCGGAGGCCAGGCAGTTTCCGGGTTGGCTTTTTGGATAGGCTCAACTAATTTATTAGAATTAATTGTAAGAGGCGGATTTTTATGGAAATATTTACTTCAGTCAGTTATACATATTTTATTTTATATGGGATTAGCAACTTTATTCTCGGTATTTTGGGTTAAAACAGCAGGAATGGATGCAAAAAGCCAAGCTCAAAAGATTGCTGCATCAGGATTGCAGGTTTCAGGATTTAGGCAGGATATAAGGATTTTAGAAAGTATTTTAGACAGATATATAATGCCTTTAACTGTGATGGGCGGAGCTGCAATTGGATTGCTTGCTTCATTTACAAACTTGCTCGGAGCTTTAGTTGGAGGAACTTCTATTTTATTAGTGATTATGATTTTCCATCAGTTTTATCAAAGCATTGCGCAGCAACATATGACGGACATGAATCCTGGAATGAGAAAATTCATGGGAGGAGATTAAATTTTTAAAATGGAAGAACAAGAAAATTCCGAAGAAAAAAAAGAAGCAATAACTAATCTTGAAAATAAAAAAGGCGAAGGAAGTTTTACATTAATAATTATCATAATGATTGTTTCCCTAATAATTGCTTCTTTATGGGACAAAGCTCCTGCAATAAAAAATTCTGTTCACGCTGTTTTAAATCCCAGCGCTGGAATTTTATTAAACTGGAATTTAAATATCGGGATGCTGGTTGTTGTTTTTGCGATTACTTTATTGACGACAATTGTTCAAAAATACGCAACAGACCAGAAAGCCCTGAAAGAATTAAAAAAAGAGCAAAAAGAAATTTCTAACCAAATGAAAGAATTTAAAGCCCATCCTGAAAAATTAATGGAATTGCAAAAAAAACAATTTAAATTAATTCCAAAACAAATGAAATTAAGCATGCGCGCTATTGCTTATACTGGAATTCCATTTATTTTATTTTTTAGATGGTTTGGAGATTATTTTATTGAAGCTGGAAATCCAAAATTGTGGCTTGGAATGAGTTGGTTTTTATTTTATATTTTATTTGCAATAATTTTCGGGGCGATACTCCGAAAAACTATGGATGTTGTATAGAATTGTTTAACTGAATTTAGCTTCAATTATTTGGGAAATCGGCTTTCCTGTTTTTTGTTTTATTTTTTTTAATTTATTTATGGTTTCCAATGACAGAGTTATATCAATTCTTTTTCTTTGAAACGGAAGTTCGCGGGTCTTGTCATAATTTTCAAGAATTTCAAAAACTTCTTTGTTCTCTTTCAAAATTTTTTTAATTTCACTTTTTTTCATTTTATGAAAGTTTTTATTCTTTCTTCTATATTTCTTATACTCTGAATATTCTTCTTAGCTATTGAAATTATCTGGTGTAATAATAAGTCTCTATCTACTTGCTTATTATGTTCTTTTGCAAAAACAAAAGCAACAAATGTTGCTGTTCTTTTATTCCCATCTGAAAATGGATGATCAACTAAAATTGCCCTCCATAAATAAGCTAATTTTTTATATGGACCTAATTTGAGATTTTCCTGCACATTAATTGCAAAGTCCAGACTAGAATCGCTTCTTAAATTTCCTCCAAATCCGTGATTTATTCTTAACAAATCTTCCTTACTAATTTTCATACACATAAATAATGGTAAGCGATATTTAAATCTTTCTAAATATAAAAAACATTCAATTCAACAAAACTCTTAAAAACAATATTCTTCTATTAAAAAGATGGAAAAAAACGCAGAACAAGAATTAAATTTTAAATTTCAGATGCTGGAACAGCAGATAGTCGCAATTCAGCAACAACTTCAGGCTGTTGAGCAAACGCTTCTTGATATGGCTTCGCTAAATCTTGGATTAGATGAAATAAAAAAAGACAAGGAAATTCTTTCTCCAATCGGCGCAGGAATATTTGCAAAAGCAAAACTTATTTCAGAAGAATTGATTGTCGCAATTGGAGAAAAAAATTATATTAAAAAATCAATTCCTGAAACAAAAAATTTAATTCAGGAGCAAATAATAAAATTGGAAAAAGTTAAAGAAAGTTTAGAAGGAGAATTTGAAAAAATTAATGAAGAAATAACAAGGACGATGATTAAGTATCAGGGGAAAACTGGATGAATGAAAAAGACAAAATTGCTGAAATTAGAAATCTTTGGAGAAGAAAGAAAATAAGCGTGCCCTTCAATGATTTTTACAATTGGTATCTTTCTCAAGAGAAAAAATGTTTTTATTGTGAAATCACAGAGCAGGAAATTAAAAAACTTCTTGAAACTGGAAAACTAAAAACAAAACGAATTAAAACAAGAGGCAAAAAACTTGAACTTGACCGAAAAAACCCTAATTTGTCTTATAATAATTTTAATAATCTGGTTTTTTCTTGTTATTGGTGCAACAATGCAAAAACAGATACATTTACAAGTAAAGAATTTAAAGAGGTCGGACAAGTTTTTAAAAAAATTTGGAGCAAGAGAAGAAAATAAGGATTAATTAATGAAAGAGCTGTCTTAGTAGAAACCATAAATTAATCCGAGTCGCTTTGCGACGAGCAATCCAGACATTAAAAAAATTTATTGTTTCTTTTTGTGATATAAATCCAACAAATATAAAGTGTCTGTGTTTTTATCATAAAAATATGAAAACCTAAAAGGTTTAGCATAAATTTCCCTTGTCCCTTTTCTATCATACATCATGGGTTTCCCAATTTTTGGATTTAGAATTATTTTATCTATTAATTTATCAATTTTAATCCTTATACTTTTATCTAATTTGCTTAAAATTTTCTCAAAATCCTCTGAAGGTTTAACATTAACCATTTATCAGTCTCTTTTTAAATTCCTTTAGTGTATAAGTTTTACATTTCCCTTCTTCTATCTGCTTCCATGCTTTTTCTGTTCTTCTAGCAAATTCTAAATCTTCTTGGAAATTCTTATCGGACTCACTTGCTTTTTTAATAATTAATTTTCCTTCATTTTGGATAATAAATAATTTTTCCCCCTCTTTAATCCCTTTTCTCATATCAATCGGAATTACAATTTGTCCTTTTGAACTCATTTTAATTATGTTAATGTTTGTCATGGTAAGTTTAATCTTACTAAGTATTTAAATCTTTCTTTTTCATTTCATCTTTCTCACAAAATTCTCGTATTTCATAACTCCCAATTCCGTCACAATTCCAGACATATATTTTTTATCAACAAATTCAAATGCAGGATTTTTTATTTTAATATTTTTTGGAGCTTTGTCCCAAACTTCGTTTAAATTTCTTTGCTCTATTAAAATTTTATTTTTTGTAAATTTCCAGGAATCAGCAACAATATAAACAGGAATTTTTTCCTGTTTTGCGATTTTTGAAATTACTCCGCTTCCAATTTTATTTATTATTCCGTTTTTTAAAAGCGCGTCTGCGCCTAAAAAAATAATCTTGGAATCTTTTAATGCAACTCCCAACGCTGAATCTATGAACATTGTTGTTTTTATTCCTGCTTTTCTCAATTCTTCAGCAGTTTTTCTTCCCTGAAACAACGGGCGGGTTTCAGTGTTATAAACCTCAAACTTTTTTTCTTTTTTGTGAGCGAAGATTAAAGCATTGACAACATTTGTTGAATGACAGTGCGTAAAAATTATTTTATTTTTTCCAATAATTTTTAAAATATTTTTATTAATCTGTTCTTGAGCAAAATCAAAATGTTTTAGTATTTTTTCTTTAGAAACTTTATTTTCAGCCATTTCTAAAACATTCTGCATCATAGGTTCTGTGGGCCTTGAATTGATAAGTTTATCCTTTGAAATTTTTGTTGGAATTAAATTATAAGCATAAAAAGCCATTTTTGCAATATTTCTGGCTCCCTGAATTTTAATTTCGTTTATATCTTTAATAATTTTATTTAATTCTTTTTTTTTGTTCATTTGCTATCCTTAAAATTTAAATTTATTTATTATTAATGAAAGATATGAAACTTTAAATATCTACTTTTTGTAATATTTTTATGCTTGAAGATATTATTCATCCAAAAAGAACCCAGAAAGGTCCGTGGAAAATGTTTTTTATCGGGCTTATTTATGCGTCGCTGTCGCTGATTTTAGTTCATTGGTTTTTTTCACAAGACCCAGATTTATCAAAAGCTTCCGGAATGATGGTTGTTCTTTTTTTAATGATGTTCTCTTTGCCATATATGTATTTTATTATCAGAAAAGAAGAAAAAGAAGATGAAACTGTAGAGGGTTTTAAAGGAGTCTGGAATGCGCACAAAGATGCGCTTTATGCTTTCATGTGGTTGTTTTTAGGATTTGTTATTGCGTTTTCTTTCTGGTATATTGTATTGCAGGACGGAAATTTGCTTAATTTTCAGCTGCAAACTTATTGCAGAATAAATAGTCCAACAGACATAAATGCCTGCGTTGAACAATATATCATGGGTTCAGATAAAGTGTCTGGCGCAGTTTTAAAAGAAACAAGACTGCTTTCTATAATTGAAAATAATGTTTATGTAATGATTTTTACTTTAATTTTTTCGTTAATTTTCGGCGCCGGCGCGATTTTTATTTTAATCTGGAATGCAAGCGTAATTGCCGCGGCAATAGGAATCTTCACAAAATATTCTTGGCAAGAAATTCCCTTGGGAATCGGAAGATATATGATTCATGGATTGCCTGAAATAGGCGCTTATTTTGTAGCAGCATTGGCGGGGGGAATTTTTGGAGTTGGAATTTTAAGACACGGGATAAAAGATGAAAGATTTTACAAAGTTCTGCAGCACAGCATTATTCTGTTGTTTATAGCAATTCTTCTTATTCTTATCGGGGGAGTTATTGAAGTTTATTTTACTCCGGTGTTGTTTAATTAGGGTTTAAGCAAACCGATTTTCTTTCCAAAATTTTCTAAGACTACCTCAAGAAGATGTTTATATCTTGCAAAATAACCATATTTCTTTGCATGCAAATGAATTCTTTTTTTTAAAGCGTTTTTTAAGGATTTTTTAAATAATGCTGGGTTTATGAAATTAAGATTTTTTACTTCATAAAAAGAGGCAAAGATTTCATCTAAAAAATGAGCATCTGAATCGGAAATTATAGGAATTTTATTTTTAGTTGCAAATTTTTTAATTTTTATCCAGTCTTCAGGAAAATAAGCATCTAATTCAATTGCATCAAAATCTTTTTTATGTTTTATTAATTCTTTTTTATTAATACTTATTTCTTTATTAGAATTTAATATTTTTTTATTAAAAAAATAAGTTATATTAAATTCGTGGTGTAATGGATGATTCGCAATTATTACGCACCCTTGTTTATGCGCTTCTTTCAAAACTTCTTCTAATCTTCTTTTTCTAATTTTTCCTTTAAATCCGATAATTAAAATATGCCCTTTATTTGTTTCAATTTCATCAGTCTTAACAAAATAAACTTTTTTATTGTTTTTTTCTATTGAAAAGAAAAAATCTCTATATTTCGCATTTATTTTATAATTTCTTAAATTCTCGGCAGTTTCAAGAAGTTTTTTGTATCTGTCGTCATAGTTAAAATTAGATATTCCTAAAACTAAATTTCCTTTTTTTCTCAATAAAATTTTCAAAAGCTTTTCTAAATATTTTTTCTTGTCTGGTTTTGTTAAAATAAAATGAACATAATTTGTTGTGTGGGAGTGTAAAGATATTTTGTAAGTTTTCATAAAAATAAAAGAATCTTTTACTTTAAATTTCTTCTTATCTTAATAGAAAAGATTTTTATATTGAATTTTCATTAAAGTAATAATGAAAATGGGATGGTTTTTGTTAGCATTCATAAGTTTGTTTTTGTTTGCGGGCGTAACTTTAGTTCAAAAGCATCTTCTTAATTTAGGAATACACCCAATAACTTTTGGATTATATTTAATGGCTTTTGCATTTATAGGATTTTTATTAACAGCGATAGTAACCAAACAAAATATTATAGTTCCAAACATCTGGATTATCTTTCTTATTCTTGCAGGAGTCCTTGCTCTTTTTGGTAATTTAGCGGCAACATATTCATTTAAATTAGCGGAAAATCCAGGCTATACTCAGGCAATAATTTCAGCCAGCGGAATTGTTATATTATTTTCGTCAATATTTTTATTTAAGTCAGAATTAACAGCAACAAAATTTATAGGAGTTTTGCTGACAACTCTTGGAGTTATTTTATTGGGATGGAAATAGAATTTAGATACTTAAACCTAATTCATCAGGTCTTTCTGTCTTAAAACATTTGTAACCAACTTTTTCGGATGCAATTATTCCGACTAATTCGCTTATATGTTTCATAGAACTAAAAAATGAAGGGTTCATTTTTTTGCAATCATTTAAATTTGCATCTCTTACAGAATTTCTTAAAGAGTAAATAAAATTCTTGTTATATTCTGGTTTATCAATTTCAGTATAGCTTGAACCTATCTCGGAAATTGAATGCCCGTCAGAAGAAGCGATTGCTCCTAAGTGTGGGAAATCCTTTCTTACTTCGCTATAAAATTTCTGGGCTTTTTCATTCGCATTTTTAGGGAAAGGTCCGACAGGCAAACCAAAAGCTGCTTCTCCATTGTAAACTTCTATTACGTCAATGTATTTTAAAAGTTTAAGATTTTTTTCCAGATAATTTCCAATCCCTTTAAGATAAAAGGGATGGTCTACAATCATTGTTCCGCAATTATCTCTTGCTTTTTTTAAAGTGTCTTCTAAAGATATTGAATTTTTTAAATGAACACCATATCCTAAACCTAAAACTAATAAATGCCCCTGCTTTGTTGCCACTTCCTGACCTCTAACAACCAAAACATCTTTTTCAGAAACATAAATTGCATTTCTATTTTCTCCAACCCATTCTCTTTCATATCCTTTTAAATCAGCAAATTTTTCATATCTCATATCATGCATATTTATCAATCCAAAGCAAGCTCCTTTTCCTAATTTTTCAGATGCGGTATCAATTGAATTATTAAAATCTGAATCTTTCAAAATACTGCTTGATCTCAAATGATTATGCAAATCTGCTTTTATTTTATCCATAATAACTAAAAAGAAATGAGTTATATAAATCTTTTGGTCTTGTTACTTTTTTATAGTTGCTACATTATAAAAATATTTTATAATTAATCTATTAAAATATTCAAATTCCCAACGAAATAAATACCTTTAAAAATTCTTTTAGCATATAATAAAAATGGTTGAAATATTACTATTAGCAACAATCTTCGTTAGTTTTTTCTGCGCTCTTTTTGTAATTCCTTTTTGGATAAGAAAAGCGCGCCAGGAGAATTTGGTTGGAAAAGATATGCACAAACAAAACAAAAATGAAGTTGCAGAGGGAGGCGGAGTTGGCGTTATGTTTGGATTTTCAATTGGCGTATTGTTATATCTTGCAATAAATACTTTTTATTTTAAAAGAAGCGAGTTTTTAACTTCTATATTCGCGATTTTAACGACTCTATTTATTGCAACTATGCTTGGTTCAATAGACGATTTATTTGGCTGGAAAAAAGGATTAAGCAAATCAATGAGAATTGTCATGATGCTGTTTGCAGCCATTCCTTTAATGGCAATAAATGCCGGAGAATCAATACTTTTAGGAATAGATTTTGGATTAGTATTTCCATTATTTTTAATTCCTCTTGGAATTGTCGGCGCTGCAACAACTTTTAATTTTTTGGCAGGATACAATGGGTTGGAAGCAAGCCAGGGAATTTTAATTTTATCTGCGCTTTCTATCGTAACTTTCTTGACTGGAAACTCCTGGCTAAGCGTAATTGCATTATGCATGGTCGCGGCTTTAATAGCATTTTATATATTCAATAAATATCCTGCAAAGGTATTTCCGGGAGACACTTTAACTTATCCCGTAGGAGCGCTGATTGCGGTGATTGCCATCCTCGGAAACATTGAAAAAATTGCAATTTTCTTTTTTATCCCATATATTCTTGAAACAATTTTAAAATTAAAGGGGCGACTTAGAAAAGAAAGTTTTGCAAGCCTGAATAAAGATGGAAGTTTAGAACTTCCTTATACAAAAATATATGGGCTGGAACATTTGGCAATAAAAATTTTAAAAAAAATAAAACCTTCAAAAAAAGTTTATGAAACAGATGTTGTTTATTTGATTAATGGATTTCAGATATTGATTATTTTAATTGGGTTTGCAATTTTTGCTATATAACAAAGCTTTAAATATAAAATTATTCTGATTGAAACATGGATATTTTAACTGAAAATAATTCAAACAACGAAGAGGATTTAATTAAAATAAGAAAAGACAAAATAATAAATTTTCTTAAAAAACCAGAAATTTGGGTTATTGGATTTTTAATAATTGCTGTAATTCTTGGGATATATATTCGAAGTTTGCCTATGCAAGATCATGGCGGAAATCCCGGACTTTGGGATATTGCAACAAATTCTTGGACACTTGGACCCGATTTAGATCCGTGGCTATTTACAAGAATGGCAAAATTAATTGTGACTGATGGATCTATATCTGAAATAGACACGATGAGAAATGTTCCTCTTGGGTTTGTTACTTCAGAGGAAACAGTTTTGCTTCCGTATATGATTGCCTGGATTTACAAACTCTCAAGGATTTTTTATCCGTCTGCAAATGTTGAATTTGGAGCGGCATTATTTCCAGTAATAATGTTTGCGCTGACAATACTTGCTTTTTTCTTATTTGTAAGGGAAATTTTTGCAAGAAAATCTGAATCAAGCAAAATTCACGCGAATATAATTTCTTTAATTTCCACATTCTTAATGATTGTAATTCCAGTTCTTTTATCGAGAACTGTTGCCGGAATTCCAGAAAAAGAATCTGCGATGTTTTTCTTTTTATTCTTGGCATTATTTTTATTTTTAAAAGCCTGGAAAACTGAAAAAATAAAATATGCTTTAATTTATGGGATTCTTGCAGGATTCGCAACTGCAGGCATGGGACTTGTTTCTGGATTAACGATGTATTTATACTGGGCAATTTTTGTCGCCAGTTTTGTTGCGTTTATTTTAAACAAATTTAAAAAGAAAGAGATAATTGTTTATTCTTCATGGTGGATTTCTGCAAGATTGCTTTTATCTATTTTTCCTGGAAAAGGCCATGTAACTTTCATTTCATCTTCTTTAATGAACAGCGCCACATTTATTTTACTAATGCTGTTATTCTTGCATCTTTTGCTGTGGAATACAAAAATTTCTGAAAATAAATTTTTAAAGAAGATAAATCTTCCAAAAAACATAATTTCAATTTTGGTTCTGATTTTAGTTCTTTTAATCGCCGCACTTATCATAAATCCCTCAATGCTTTCTGACAAAGTAAAACAAATCAATAATACTCTTTTCAAACCTACGACGGGAAGGTGGAATCAGACAGTTGCCGAGAATAAACAGCCCTATTTTACTGAATGGGTTGGAAGTTTTGGACCTTTTATCAAAAATATCCCAATAATGTTTTGGTTATTTTTTGCCGGCTCGATAGTTTTCTTCAAAAGAATGCTGAGTGAAATTAAGAAAAAAGATTCATGGATATTAACTGGATTATATGCTTTATTTTTATCCGGTTTAATTTTTTCAAGATACTCTTCTTCAAGCATGTTTAATGGAGAAAATTTTATAAGCAAAACATTTTTTGTTTTATCAATTGTTCTTTTAGCCGGATTTTTTGTTTATTACTATATTAAATATCAAAAAAAAGAACATAAAGGTTTTGAAAAAATAGAATTTAATTATTTGTTATTGTTGTCTTTATTAGTTCTTGCATTATTCAGCGCCAGAAGCGCCGTAAGATTAATTATGATTCTTGGACCGATTGTTCCGATATTCGTTGGATATTTAATTGACCAGTCAATTTTTTCATTTAAAAATTCAAAAGAAGAAAAAAGATTATTTTTAGGAATTGTTGCAATAATTTTAATAATTTTAACAATATTCATATTTATTTCATATTACAAGGAAATTAAATCTCAAGCATATAATGCTGTTCCATCTGCTTATAATCAGCAATGGCAAAAAGCAATGCAATGGGTTAGAGACGAAACTCCTCAAGATTCTGTTTTTTCTCATTGGTGGGATTATGGATATTGGGTTCAATCAATTGGAAACAGGGCAACAGTTTTAGATGGAGGAAATTCAAATACATTTTGGAATTATTATATGGGAAGATTAGTTTTAACCGGCGACAATCAAAAAGATGCTTTGGAATTTTTGTATAGCCATGATGCAAATTATTTATTAATAGACTCTTCAGATATTGGAAAATACGGGGCGTTTTCAAGTATTGGCAGCAACGAAAATTACGACAGATTATCTTTTATTCCAACAATTCATTTAGACAAAAGTCAAAGCAGAGAAACAAGTTCTGGAATGATGAGAGTTTACAGCGGAGGAGTCGGGTTAGATGAAGATATAGTTTACAATTTAAATAATTCAGAAATTTTCCTACCTTCCGGAGCAGCAGGAATTGGCGGAGTAATTCTCCAAAGTTCTCAAGATAATGGGGGCATGAGTTTTACCCAGCCAACAGGAGTTTTTGTTTATAACGGTCAGCAATACAATCTTCCTTTAAGATATTTAGAATATAATAATAAATTTGTAGACTTTGGGAGCGGGTTAGAAGGAACTGTAAAAATAATTCAAAAAATAGAAGTTGTTAACGGACAGGTTCAGATGGATGATTTCGGGAGCATGATGTATATTTCTCCTCGAGCTATGAGGGGATATTTTGCTCAAAAATATTTATTAGATGATCCTTTTAACAAATTCCCTAATTTTAAATTAGCTCATTCAGAAGATAATCTAATAGTCAGTGAACTAAAAAAACAAGGCGTGAATTTAAATGAATTTGTCTATTATCAGGGAATTCAGGGTCCAATAAAAATCTGGGAAATTAAATATTCTGGAAATGAGGAAAAAAAGCAGGAATATCTTGACAGAGACGCTTCAAAATATTTAAGCTGGGAATTATAAGAATGATTTTTGAAAAAATTAAGAAAAATGAACTTTTTAGAGGAAGTTTAATTCTTTTTATTTTAATTAATCTTGGAAATCTGATTAATTATCTTTATCAAATCGTTATGGCAAGAATGCTTGGACCTTCAGATTACGGGATTCTTGCTGTTTTAGTAAGCTTAACATACATTTTTGCTGTTCCGACTATAGCAATACAAACCGCTGTATCAAAAAAAATTGCAATATTAAATGTAAAAAAAGAATATAGTAAAATGAATGGCTTGTTTTTTAGTTTTTTGAAAAAATTATTTATTTTCTCGCTTATTGTTTTTATCCTTTTTGCAATCTTGTCTTTTTTTATTATAAAGCCCCTCAATATTTCTTTTTGGCTTTTAATTCTAACCGGCACTTTAATAGTTGCTTCATTTATCTATCCTCTTGTTGCCGGATCTTTGCAGGGAATGAAAAAATTCTCAACCCTTGGCTGGAACACCCTTTTAGTTTTTTTTATAAAAATTATCATCGCGATAATTCTTGTAATTTTTGGATTTAAAGTTTATGGAGCAATTTTAGGTTTTATTTTAGGAATGATTTTTGGTTTTATTTTTGCTTTGCCGTACATTAAAGAAATAATAAACGCTAAAAGAGATGATGATGGAACAAAAATTTTGACTAAAGAAAATAGTTTAATCTTTTGCGCAATTTTAGTTTTTGTTTTTATGTATAGCATTGACGTGATTTTAGCGAGGGTGTTTTTCTCAAGTGAAATTGCAGGCCAGTATGCGGTGCTTTCAACAATAGGAAAAATGATTTTATTTTCTACAATGCCCATTGGAAATGCTATGTTTCCTATAAGCGCTGAAAGGCACTATGCAAAAACCAAAACAAGCGGAATTATTAAAAAAGCATCATTGTATGTTTTCATGCTATGCGCTACTGCTATTGCTATCTTTATTATTTTCCCGGAACTGATAATAAAATTATTATTTGGAAATCAATATTTAGAAATAGCAGGATTATTGCCGTATCTTGGAATTGCGTTTAGCTTGATAGCTTTTCTAAATATTCTTATATTATACAGAATTTCAACAGACGAATTTAACTTATCCCATTTATTCTTGATTATCCTCTTTTTAGTTATAGAGATAATTTTGCTATTTTTATTTAATGCAGACATTAAACAATTTACTTTTGCATTTATGTTCTCTACCATAATAACCTTTATAGGGGCTTTTATTTTTGTTAGAAAATGGAAAAAATCAGCATAATTATCCCCGCTTATAATGAGGAAAAAAGAATTAAAGAAACTCTTGATTCAAATTTAAAATTTTTTAAAACTCTTAAAAAAAATAAAATTTTAAATTTTGAGATAATTGCAGTTATTAATGGCTCCAGCGATAAGACTATTGAAATTGTAAAAGAGCTTGCTAAAAAAAATAATGAGTTAAAATATTTAAATTTAAAAAGAGGAGCCAAAGGTTATGCAGTTATTGAAGGATTTAAAGAAGCGCTTAAATCAGACAGCAATTTAATTGGATTTAAAGACGCTGATATGGCTACCTCTCCTGAAGCGTTTTATGAGCTGGTTAAAAAAATTAATAATTACGAAGGAATAATTGCAAGCAGATATGTTCAATGTTCAATTATTAACCCAAAACCAACTCTGGAAAGAATTTTTGCTTCAAGAATTTTTAATTTTATGATAAGAATTATCTTAGGATTGCGATTTAAAGACACTCAATGCGGAGCTAAACTCTTTAAACGAAAAGCTTTAGAAAAAACAATTTCAAAATTAACTTTTTCTCAACTAGCGTTTGATGTTGAGATTTTATATATTATGAAAAAATTAGGATTTAAAATAAAAGAAATTCCAACAAGATGGTCTGATAAGGAATATTCTAAAGTAAATTTTGCTAAATCAGGACCAGTAATGTTTTTAGCCATAATAAGATTAAGAATTTTAAACTCTCCATTCAAAAGTTTAATAAAGTTTTATGACGGGGTTGTAAATGCTTCACTTAGAACAAGAAGGAGATTAAAATGAAAAAATTAAACTTTGAATATGGAGAATAAATAAATTATGAATAATCAATCTTAACCTCTTGATTAATCTTAAGACTTTTCTGAGCTTCCTCTAATATTCTAACATTGATATATCCTTCATAGCTATCTGTTAAGGGTTTTTTTCTTTTTTCAACACATTCTAGAAAATGAAGACATTGTAATTCTAATGGGCTTTTCGTATTATAAATTGGCAAAATTTTTTCTTTATTAGTGAAAAGATTATAAATTTTAAGTTTATCCTCGGATAAATCGTCAAAAATAATTTTTTTCTTAGTTCCAAAGACAATCATCCTCCTTTCCTTTTTAGATTCAATCCAGCTATTGTGAATTAACCCCCTAATGCCATTTGGATATGTTAAAGTAAGATTAACTATGTTTTCAAATTTTGATCCTAATTTTTCGGCATAAGCATTAACACGAATAGGTTTTTTTCCTATTAAGAAATTAATTAAAGATATTGGATGCGGCGCAAAATCCCACATAACGCCGATATCATCCCTGCTAGGTTTGGGATTAGAAATATTAAAATAAAAACCCCCTATATCTTTTATTTTTCCTTTATCTATTATTTTTTTTAATTCAAGAACTACTGGATTATAAAGATAGATATATCCAACCATCAAAACTCTTGACTCAACTTCAGAAATCTTCCCGAGTTCTAAAGCTTCATTTGAAAAAAGGGTCATAGGTTTTTCTACCAGAACATCTTTCCCAGCCAACAAGGCTTTTTTAGTAAGTTCATAATGTGTTGATGGGGGTGTTGAAATTATTATAGAATCTAATTGATTATCTCTCAAAAGAAGATTATAATCATTAACTAATTTGCAATGAGGAGGTAAATTTTTTTCATTTTTTCTATGGGGACTATAAACCCATTTCAATTCAATATTTGGAATTTTTTTAATAGTTTTAAGATAGTTTTGTCCCCAAGGACCAATTCCAACTAAACCAGTTTTCATTTTATCAAGCCATCTTCTTTTATTTTATTTACAAGATCCTCTGCAACCAAAGGAGCAG
>Ga0208375_1002220_pt1 | contig 18863 bp, 18 predicted proteins | sample RifOxyD1_FD_184038 | JGI IMG/M metagenome (GOLD analysis project Ga0208375, IMG submission 184038) | Soil microbial communities from Rifle, Colorado - Rifle Oxygen_injection D1 (SPAdes) | ecosystem: Environmental > Terrestrial > Deep subsurface > Rock core/Sediment | place: Rifle, Colorado... | reverse complement strand
TACAACTGGTAATCTATCCCCAAGCCCCCAGCTTCACACAATGTTATTATCGCCTTATTTACAGGTAAAACGTTGGGAAGCAAGCGTGAAGATGGCAGCTGTTTTCATTTTGGAGTTAGCTTTTACCTCTTTAATTCTTCCTTCTTTGTCGTAATACAAATTCATAGAGAAAGTCATGTTAAACCAACCAGAGTTGTCATCTTCATTGAGGCGGGGCACATCATTGGTGTTGAAATTAACAACTTCGCCTTTTTGCAAAAACATCTTGGTAACTTTCATATAGGAGAACATATGGGGGTTATCGTGGAGGAGATCAAGCATTTTCACTGCCCCGTTTGCATCAATTTCGGTGGATGGACCGTATTCGCTGCCATTTTCGGACAATATTTCAAAAGTCTTGGTGGCCCCTGTAAGTTCAATGGATTTGATTGTCGTACCATCACGGTCAACTTTTACCTGGCAAGGTTGGCCATCTATGCCTGTTCCGCTGAATTCTTGAGACGTGGCAAATGCCCCAGTTGCCAAAGCAAGACCAAGTAGGGTTGTGGGAACAAGTTTTTTCATAAAGTCCTCCTGAAAAATGGCCTCTCCAGTCTTTAGGAAGTGGGAGGCGAATGTTATGCTGGTCACAACATAACCCCGAATTAAAGTTAAATCAAAGTACTTTGTAAAGTTTGCAATGCTCAGGTATGAGCATCTTCGGCGTAATGATGGCACCTATTCCATATTCAATATGGTCCTGATAATTACTCGTCACCGAGTCTGCCCTATGGTAATTAAAGAGAACTCTAATTCTAAACAAGTAGATATTAATTGAGACTAGCAGTTGGCGCAGTGTATAAAATTATTCATTGACTGGATCAGAACCGGGGGATTTCCAACGGGTAGTAGCGTGAGCAGGTTATTATGAATGGTCCTAAATAAAATTATAGAATCAATTTAAAATCTTGATATAATATCCATATAATATATGTTTAAAAAATTGTTTTTATTAATCTTGTTTATTGTTTCGGGTTGTGGCAAACCACTTGTACCTTATAATTTTGATGATGCTATTTTAATTAAAAAATCGATTATGCATCGTCAGCTTGGCAATCTTTCCCAAAAGACCATGGATGAAATAACCGTTACACGATTGTTGTTTCAAAATAAGACGATTAATTCCAGTGAATTCGAAAGAATGAAAAAGGAAATCCAAGAAAATCAACAGAGCGAAATTAAAAAAATCCAAAACGATTTTAATGTATATAAAAAACATAACCAGAAGTAACTATAATGCGCACAAGACCATTCATCCTGATCCTAATTACCATTTTATTTTGCCTGGAGCCTGCCGCTAAAGTTTTATTTTCTGCATTTTGGGACCATGTTAATTGGTATGTATTATTGGAATATCAATTTTATAAACTTTCTTATCTGGATTGGTTGTTAACATTTGCACTTTTACCCATAACCGGAGTGGTGATTTATCTAGCTAAAAAATGGAGTTATCTGTTTTTTATTTTAGTCGAAGTGTATATGATATCGCTGCATGGGAGTGTATTTCTGGTGGGGGAATACACCCCAAATGAACCCCCCTTTGTTTTCAATTTATCCTTTTTTATACTTCATTGTGGAGTTTTATTTTATTTCTTAACTTCCAATATCCGATTGGTTTTTATTAAAACCTCCTTGCGGTTTTGGGAGACAGATCCACGCTATCAAAGCAGTATAGCGGTGAGGGTCTTTAAAGGGGATGAAGAGATTGGGAGTAATAGCCAATTGGTTGATATCTCAAAATCAGGGGCTTTTATTTCCAATATTGCAGATATTGATGTTAACTCAGAAGTATTAATTAAATTTACCATAGGTTCTGATGATTTTAAATTTGACGCCATAACTGTGCATAAATCCAAGATTCGCAATATTGGAGGATACGGGGCTAAATTTATCAATCTTACAGACATAAAAAAAATGCAAATTGCCTTTCTTATTAAAACCCATGCCAGCGAAAGTAATCTGCTTCGAAATGAAAGGGACATTATTGGAAAAATAATATTTTCATTGATCAATTTCGTAAAAAAAATAAGCAAGCTGGTTTTTTGCAAATTCAAAATTCAACGGATACTCTAAAAACCCAGAGTCTAAGGACCCAAACCTGTGCGCTACTACTAAGTAATATTTTAACAATTTGTTAAAATTAATTTTACAGGGGTGGTTATTTCATTTGTCTCAGGGGTTGTTATTTGTTACAAGATTTAATCGAAAGTTGAATTCATAAGCATATGACCAACTTTAAATGCATTGAAAATTATATTTAGGAGAATACCATGAAAACATTATTAACTTTGACAATTGGTTTGCTTATTGCGAGTGCTACTTTGGCCTTTGACACCCCACGGGTGTATCAAGAACATGAGCAGGGTTGGATTTTTACATTTTATGGTGAAGTCGGAACCTTGACACATCATCTTTGTGATGTCGAGATTGCCCTAAAATGTGCACCGATGGATTGTGGTCCTTATTGCTACAATTGTAAAAATGACCAGGACCAAACGATGGTGGTGACCAGCAGAAGCGGTGACACGGCAACACTAAGCGGGGACGTGGTTGCTTCTGAGGTAACATTATATTTTAAAGATTTGACTGATCCTGCCATCACTGTACATAATTAAATGTTTTTTTTAAATTGAATAAATTTATTATCATTGGTTAAAGACTTCTTGGATTATTGTTCCAAGAAGTCCAGGAGGCAAGAGGCAGTCGAGGTGAAGTATTCAAAATCAATCTATCAATACAAAGACTATCGGAAGTATTTAAGGGATTATTACGATGGCCAAAAACAATGCACAAGCCGCTTTACCTATGAATATTTTTCCAAACAAGCAAAAATCAAATCGCCTAATTTTTTAAAATTAGTAATGAATGGCAAGCGCAATCTTACTATCGAAAAAATGCATCAATTTGCCAAAGCGCTAAAACTGTCGCAACTTGAAAGAAATTACTTTGAAATACTGGTTTTTTATAATCAGGCCGAGTCTGAGCAAACCCAGACATATTATTACCAGAAATTAAAAGAACTGAGCAAACTTAATCCGGCCAAAAAGGTGGAATGTTATACCAGCGATATTATTGCTCAATGGTACTATCCGGCTCTCATCTTGTATCTTCATGACAAAGAGGCAACCGTTGATTTAGCCCCCTTGGCGTTGATGGTTGGAGTGGGCGGGAGTGATATAGGGGCCATTATTAAAGAACTTTTATCAGCAAAAATATTAATCATAGAAAATAATAAATATTATTCTAGTTCAGCTTATTTTTATATCCATCGGGAGCGCACTAATATCATTCAGCAAAGCTATCTAAGAAGCCAGCTATGTCAATCTTTGAAGGCTTTTGACAATCAACAGTCAGGCAAGAAACAGGCGTGTGCCAATTTCTTTTCACATACGTTTACGTTGTCAAAAGCAGAATGGGAGAAATACGTTGAGTTGGTTAAATCTTTTTTGGAAACCACTACTACTCTCTCAAACGAGGACACTCCAAATGCTATTGCCCAGCTCAATATTCAACTGTTTACTGTGGAATAGGATTCATCCAACAGACGTCTTAATTTTCTTTAATTGGCAACGGTAATCTTAAGTTTTTTTGACGTTACCGCATGCTTTCCTATAAAACCTTCTGCCCATATTTCATATTTTCCGTTGGGAGAATAAGTGGTTCTCCAATTCATCTTGGTGACGGGAGTCGGATAGAAGTTTTTAAGAGTCTGAATATGTCCATCGGGATATTTGATATGCATATGAAGCTGTGTCAAATCAATCGGAGTGGATTGCGTTTCGATCTCAGAATATAGCCTGCCACTCACCACTGCCTGGTCAGCAGGTTTTAAAAAAGTCATCTTAATTGCAGGCGTGCTATTTAAAATAAGCACTTCTTTGATCTGGGATTCGATCTGACTTTTACCAGTCGTGGAAATTGCTTTGGCTTCATAAGCACCCTCGGCCAGTTTGGTTGTATCAAGTCTTACAATAAATCGTTCATTATCCTTGGCTTTATCTGCAATGAAATTGGAAATAACCCCATCTTTTTTTAACTCTAAACGCATCTCCTTGGTATCTTTCACCGTGGTTAGCAGCTCAACAACATAAGTACCGCTGATTAATTCTTTAAAACCGGGTTGCGCTATTTTAACGATGCCGATTGAAGGTGCTACGGTTAAGGAGAAAGTTCCCAGACCAACCCCTGATATATCATCAAATTTAATTTTGAAATATCCGGCTTCACCCCAGTGTGTACCCCATGAGTTTCTGACTATCCAATATTTTTTTTTAGCATCATAGCCAACCAGGACAATGGCATGTCCACCAGCTAAATTCCCGGTTACATGGGAATAAATCCCACTAGTATAACTAAAAAAATCTTCATAAACATTCATTCTTCCTAGCAATGGCCCATTTTGCAGGGCCCCGATAACATCACTGACGTCAAGTACCTGTTGTGATTGGTTTGAAGTATAATCACTTAATATAAATTTTCTTGCACCAGCATCACTACACTGGCTGGTACATTCAACGTCGAGTCCGGTGGAACCGGAGGTGTATTTAAGGCATGGTTCATCAACGACCCCATACGACTTCATATTATAAAGGGCCATGAAAGGATACCAACCATAATTACAATCCCCACCACCGCAAGCAAAAAGTTGTTGCTCGGAAAAATCGAAATTCAGACCAGTCCACTTATTGGCAATGTTTATCTGTCCTTCCAAGGCACCGATAGCGGCAAAAGCAACACAGCTTCCACAAACCCCCTGATTGGTAATAGGTGACATATAATCAACACCCTTCACATTTCTCCAATCGAGTTGATCCGGAAAATTATTTTTTGATGCTTGATCATATTCAAAAACAAATTCCAAAACTTCAAGCTCCGGTGCCCCCAGCATTTTCTTTTGATCTTCAGGTGGTAAAATGGACACCGAGGTTGTCCCCGCCGTCCACAATGCATTTTGTTCTTGAATGAGTTGATTAATGTCTGCAGGGGTTATACTTTTTGCATGATGAACAACGAGACTGAGTACAATAAGCAGAATTATATTCTTAAGCATAAACCCTCCTGTTTAAATATTTCTTCCATGACTGCTTGGTCAATTAATTTTAAAGGATTGGCATGGTTTTGGCGAGGAAGATTTACATCTATTGAATTGACCAATTAATTCCGGCAATCTGAAAAAATTGGCACTAGGGACATTATGAATTGCCTCTAGCAGCGCATCTACTGGCTAATAGTATTAAAACATCCCAAGGCCTAGGTATTGCATAAAAGGATGCGTGCGTGAATCTATCATTCCACAAAGGAGGGAATTTTTATGAAAAATGTTTTAATCTTGTTGGTGTTATTATTATCAGTAAAAACTTATGCCGTGGAGCAAATTGATCTGGTTGATAAAGAGTACGAAATATCGATGGATGGTGTCAGCACCAGTTTCGAAGTGATCCGCTCAGAGGCAACACCTAAAAAAATATCGCTTAAAATTAACTATAAAAGAGCGGTGAGTAAGTGTACCGAGTACGAGACTGATACGGTCTGGGTGCCACCAACCAGGGCCTATATTTGTGAGCCTGATTCAGAAGTGTGTCGTGAAGTTGATGGTAGAAGAATTTGTCATCGGGTGCAAGGCCAATGTGCCTGGGAGTATGTTTCCGGGTATTACGACGAAAGAACGGTCTGCGTAGCTCACCAAGATATTCACCATCCTATTTCTCAAATTGTTAAATTGAATTTTAAAAAATCCCATAAATTAGCCGCCAACGCTCGAGAAGTTTTCCAAGTCAAGATTGACCAGTTAAACCGATACCGTAAGCAATTAGAAATGAGCGGTGAAGTAATAGAGGCATCAGGACAATATAAGATTAAAAGCAGTGATTCAATTTTTACTTACCTGACTCTTAATTTCAAAAAAAAATAACTTAATGGGCCCTGTTTAAGGGCCCCGTTGTGAATGAACCAGCTATTTGTTGGTTGAATTTCTTCAATAAACATACTCACAATCCTTGAGCGCAGTGGTTTTGTATTTAGAAACATCAGTCATTAAAGTGATTTCTTGCCACCAAAGTGTTATGGGTTATTCAATATTTTTTTCTAGTAATTCAAGGTATTTTATTAATGTCTGTCGGCACTCAATGTCTTACTTGTATTGTTCGTGGTTGGTACTTGCTTACATCACCTGGTGGCAGAGGGGGAAGCACTGCGTGGTTCGGGGGATTTTGGGCCTTTCTTAAACACTATCTTGATGATCGTTTTGGAGCGCTCGAATATTGCATGTCTGCTGAGTCTTCCCTGAATCTTCATGCAGGCGATACAACAATACCTACCCAAATTATTATTTTGACTAAAAAGGAGAGCAACACTAGGGTTGAACTCCTACACAAAACTTCCATTTTTCTAGGAACCGATCAAAAAAATTTTCCAACCGACATTGAAACAATAAACGGTGTTCCTGTAATGCCAGTCATAAATTCGCTTTGCAGGCTAACGCCATCATATTTTCACAATAACCCAAGAAACGTTGAGGTGATTTTGAAATTAACCTCTCTTCCCGTAGCAGAAATTTCTCGCACACTACTTAAGTTTGAAGCTTTAGCCGCTGCTGAAAAATTGATTGGAGCTTTTCAACACTTAAAAGAGGAATCTAAAGCAAGCCAAATTCAAAAAGACTTAGAAGCTGCAGGTTATGTAGTTAATCCAACAAACCCTTTTAAAACCTATGAACCACAACTTGTAGGACAAAGAATTTCGTCCCCTTATGCTGGGAGAATAAAACTCCAGTGGAATTTGATGAGGGAAGAGATAGTCAAAATTATGCCCGAAGCGCCAGGGCTTGGAGAGGAACAATCCCGTACAATGGATAATATTTGGGAAACATACAAGCAAGATGCCTATCACTCGCTTTCAATTGAGGGCTACCACGTCACTGAAGAATTAATTGAAAAGATAGGAAATGGAAAATGGGACCCTGGCCACAGCGACGCTGATAAAAAGCACAAAGATGCTATGGCAGCTATAGGTTATTTTAATTCATTTCAAGCAGTAACCAAAAGTATTGAAAAAATATTTAAGAATGAAAATCCTGGGCAAATTCTAGAGAACGATTTGCAAACATGGTATCGAGAGTTATTCTCACCTCTGCTTCAAGCTAATTTACTCCCGGCAGAGAGGCTGGCTGGTTATCGAAACCAACAAGTGTATATTACCAGCTCCCGACATGTTCCTCCACCAAGAACTGCAATTCTAGATTGCATGGAAGTTTTTTTTGACCTGCTAAAAAATGAACCAAGTGCAATGGTTAGATCAATACTCGGGCATTTCATTTTTGTTTACATACACCCATATATGGACGGCAACGGCAGAATCGGAAGGTTTATTATGAACCTGATGCTCGTATCCGGTGGATTCAACTGGACTGTTTTGCGAGTTGGGAGACGAGCTGAATATATGGCCGTCTTGGAAAAAGCTTCCACCGAAGAAAACATTATCCCCTTCACAGAGTTTGTATTAAGCGAATTGATGCATTGGAAAGATTAGATCGAAAAAAAATACAAGCATTGATCTTGAGGATAAATCTAGTATAATTTAAGCAAGTTATTCACTCAATAATTATGTGGAGATTCTATGAAAATTCTCATTATGGTTTTTTCTTTTTTTTGCGCTTTAAATATATTTGCCCAGTCACTTCCAAGTGGTAAGCAAAAAACCCAACCATCGAAACGAAACAAGCAATCATCACGCCCTAAAACTGTACCAGCACAAACTGTTGATACAAGAAAAGCCGTTGATCTCATAGCTTTTCCAAATGCAGGGCATGCCACAGTCGGTGCTAAATTTTTCTCCAGCGCCATTGAATATACATGGCAGTATCAATCAAGAGAATATTCAAAAGGTGAAATTCTATCGAAGGGAATTGATTATGAAGCAGGGTACGCTTTTAATGATTACTGGGGAGCCCGGATCACTGCAGAGCAAGAGATCTCTGGCAATTCCAAAGTGACATATGGTCCAGCCACAAGTATCAATGGGCAAACATACGAATACAAAAGTAGTGGATTTGATGATCCTGAATTTGAAGTTATATATCGAGCTATGGATATTTCCAAAGATAAGTTTGATATGAATATTAAAGTTAGTTTTTCACCAAAGCTTCAAGATGCCGAAAGTGCAACTTTTTCCAAAAAGGGAAATAATGCAAAGGGAGGAAGAACCTTTGGTGTAGAAATTGAGTGGGGAAGTAGGGGACCCAGTTTCTCATGGATGGTCGGATTTGACTTAACTAATTATGGCACGGCTGAGTCAAAAGACGCAGAAGATGGTGAGATCACCGAAGTAACCTCTTACAACACTTTTCTGTCACAGGTGGATTCCAGTGGCAAGTTTCAACCAACGTCAGTCTCGACTTAAACCTTGGTCTGGGCACTACAGGTGAATATGAGATGAAAGATGCCAGCGGTTCTTATATGAAATACGAAAGTACTTCAACGTGTGCTATTGGGGGTGCTGCAAACATACTTTTGGGAAATGAGGTCTACTTGGTTTTTGATGTAATAGGGATTGGTGTAGGTGACAGAAATATTACTGACGAGCAAGAGCATGTTTACAATGATACTGATAGAGCAGCCGGCATAGTTCAAGCTGGGATCATTGCACAGTTTTGACAGGCGTGTTTTTATTTACCTTGGAAATAGGTGGTAAGCATCTCCGTAAAAAAAGTTAAGGCCTTTTAAAAATGTTCTAGGTTTCGTATCAAAAACATTAAGAAGGTTTGGAAATGCCCTAGTGTGCGTGTAAATTGTAAAGATTCAAGTCGATAATAATTAAAAGGTTGCCGGGACAAATGGCAAAAAACTTATGTTGTGATTTCTCGACATTAATATCCTGCTGAGTTCAGATGTGAACGCACATAAAAATTACATGATCACCAAAATTCTTTACCAATCAGCCAGTTATTGTGGTTTATTGCGTTCATGGAAAAAATTAATATCTTTGAATACCTTGATTATCGGGCCTTTTTGAAAGCCTTTTATTCTAGCAAAAAATGCCAGAACACTCAATTTTCATATACATTATGGGGAAAAGAAGCTGGCATAAATAATCGAAGTTATTTGCGTCTAGTGATAAGTGGGCACCGGAATTTAACAGATGATGGAATAAAAAAGGTTCTGCCGACTCTTGGATTAAGAAAAATCGAGCAAAATTATTTCATTGGTCTGGTAAAATTTAACCAGGCCAGTACCATTGATGAAAAGGAAAGAGAATTTATTGCTTGTAAACAGCTAAGTCTCAAGATCACCAGGGTGGTTTTTGATACCTATGCTTTTCTAAGCTCACATTGGTATCCAAAAATTCAGGTTATACTTGGGCTTGGTGACATCGATCGTTGTGCCAATTCAATTGCTAAAATGATTGGTCTTCCCATATCTGAAGTAAATAATTATCTTCGTGCACTTGAGGAACAGGGGATAGCCGAATGTATCGAAGGACAATGGATAACCAAAAACAAAAATTTTTATGTAAATGATGACCAATGCGGAAATTTTGCCATCCAGTCTTTTCACAGAAAAAGTCTGGAAATCGCCACCAATGCCATAGATAAAGATCCTAATGAAAGATATTTCAACAGTGTTCTGTTTGCCTTGTCCCAAGAGGAATATGAATCCTTGAATTTTGAGCTATCTTCTTTCACGGATCAATTACTGGCAAAATACGCAAATGCATCAAATGGTAAAGAGAAAAAGATTTATCAAATAAATGTTAATAATATTCCTGTAAGCAATAGTCTTATCCATTTAAATGAGTCAGAGACTAATAAATCGTTTACAGGTAGCAAACCCAATATGGTTTGCAAGGAGCTTTGCAATGACTAGATTAATTTTACTAGGGGCACTCTTGACAATTTCATTGACCACTTTCGCAGCAAGCGGAGGAAAAATCGGAAATGGCGGTGATATCTGTGAAGATAAGATAAAAATCATTCGGGATGATATTCGATCATGGATATTACAGGGCGGATCAAAGGGGTTGGAATTGCCTGAAGATATTTCTTTGAAGGATTACAACAAGCTAATGCTGGCTTCTTTTAACGCCATAATTAACTGTAGTGATGAGAAAATATTTATTGGTTCTGCAGAAAAAACCTGCAAGAATTTTGAAGATGAAAATGGGTATAATTCGATTCAGTGTAATTTTGAACGTTTTAATAAAACGACAATGGACGATCAGTACAAGCTTGTTCATCATGAATATGCTGGGATCTCGGGCTTTGAGGTAAATAATGATGAAGAATCAGATTACAGGATTTCTAATCAAATTATGGCATTTTTAGACTATCACGTTGTAAAAAAGCTTTCTATACTGAAGCCCATAAGCATTCCTGATAGTACGAGTATATCTCCAGCGTCAACTGGTGGTGGTTTATTTTTTGACGTAAACAGTATAGCAAAATGCTTTAGATATGAATTGTCTAAAAGAACCAACCAGGAAATACCTGAAAATTATCAAGTGTTGGACTATTCAAGTTTTTATGCAAATCATATAACCAGAGGTGCGTATGGTGAAATTGCATTCAATTTTGGTTTTTTAGATTCACAACCTGTTGAATCAGCTATCGAATCCATGCATAAAATATTTTTACATCAATTTGCAGATAAATCTTTTCGCCTAGAAGAAGATGATCTGAATATTATTTCTTTTAATGTCATGGCAGCGAGAATCAATGGTAGATTTTACAGTTATGTAACTACAAAAGCGAATGCAGTGGTTATTGCTGCGGTTTCGACTTCTTTCAATGTATCTCCAGATAGTGTAGTCTTATTGGAGAAAATAAAAAAAGTTCAGCTTGATAAAGAATTTTTTAAAAATCTGGATATCGAATTAAGAAAATATGCTCCCGGTTTTTATGTTAACAATGAAGGTACGGTACTTACTGAAGAAGTAAAAAAAACCATAAGTACAGCAAAAAGATATCTGGAAATAAGGGATATTTTACTCGTCCATATCTTTTGGCCTCACTTGCTAGAAGCTTCGGCACATCTGGTTGATACAAAAGCAGCTTGTGAATAATGACCCCAAACGCTACTACTTGGTTTACATTTCAAAATTGTTGTAGCTTATGATGTGGATTTCGACGGTAAAATTTACAAAGTCTGATTTAATTTGTTGAATAAATTTCGCAAGATGTTATATACCCGTAGAAAGTTTAACAACAAACTGTGATCCCACATAAAACGGGACACTGCCGACAAGGGAGACACTATTATGAAAATTTTACTTTTATTAACCAGCTTTGTTATCGTTTCAAACGTTTTTGCAACTATCAGTATTCCAAGAGGTGAAATGGAAAAAAAAGCAGCTGAAGAAGTTGCCACGCATACCGGTTTCACTGAGAGCGATTCAAGATATCCATCCGCACTCACTGACTGTGCAAACAATCAAGCGAGCGGTGGATATAAATATTTCGTAAAACTTAACGAATATTTCACATCAGAAGAATTTACCTCACAATCTCCAGAATTAAAGGAAGCAGATATTTTTGAAGCACGTATTGCTATTAAAATGTTATGTTCCGAATTTATAGAAGCTGCAGGAATTGAGATTTAATCATTAACTTACATTTTGATGTTGAGCCTCTGTAAATACAGAGGCTTTTTATTTTTTAACCACAAAGTTATAAACTTTATCAACCACATAAATCTCCTTGATAATCTTGGATGCCGATAGAATCTTTTTCACCATAGGATGATCGTGAACAATCTTTTTCGCTTCGGATTCACATAGGCCCAGTGGAACGGAAATAGTTGTTTTTAATTTTCCGTTAAATGTGATTGGTAACTCTTTCAGGATTGCTTCAATTTTATTTATATCAAAGATAGGCCATGATGCTTTTTGAATAGATTCTTGATTTCCAAGTTTCTCCCAAATTTCTTCACAAATATGTGGTGAAAAAACTGAAAGTAAAATTAAAAATATTTGATATTCATTTTTGCTAACTTTTTCCTGCTCAGAAAAGTAGTTTGCTAAAATCATTAATTGCGCAATTGCGGTATTGAATTTCATAGAGATGATATCATCTTCAACTTTTTTTATGGTTTGGTGAATAAGAGATGAATCTTGATCGTTAGAAATGTAATCAATTTTTTCAAATAAATTCCAAACTTTCTTTAAAAATCTATGAACCCCGCTTATTTGATTGGCATTCCACGGTATTGATTGATCAAAGGCCCCCATAAACATTTCATATAATCGCAGTGTATCTGCCCCAAATTCCTCAACAATATTATCTGGATTAAGGACATTACCTCTTGATTTGGACATTTTTTCGCCGTTACTGCCTAAAACCATTCCATGACTTGTTCGAATTAAGTATGGTTCGGGAGTTGAAACATATCCTTCATCATATAAAAATTTATGCCAGAATCTTGAATAGAGTAAGTGAAGAGTGGTATGTTCCATTCCTCCATTATACCAATCAACCGGCATCCAATATTTTTCTTCATCCGGATCAAAGATTTTATTTGCAAGCTCGGTCCCAAGATATCTTAAATAATACCAAGAAGAACCTGCCCATTGGGGCATTGTATCGGTTTCTCTGGTTGCATTTTTTCCACAAAGTGGGCATTTAACATTTATCCACTCAGATAAGTTCGCAAGCGGACTATCGCCCGACTCGGTGGTTTTGTAATTAGTTATTTCTGGTAAGACCAGCGGAAGTTCTGATTCGTCAATGGGAACATGATTACAGCTCGGACATGTAACAATAGGTATCGGTTCCCCCCAGTAACGTTGTCTTGAAAAAACCCAGTCTCTAAGTTTATAGTTTACTGTAGCTTTCCCAATTTTTTGGTTTTCCATCCAGGTAGTAATTTGCTCGATGGCCTTTGAAACAGTTAATCCGTTTAAAAAATCCGAGTTTTTTAAAACTCCATTATCCATCTTGATGTATGACTTCTTGGTAATATCTCCTCCAGATATTACTTCTATGATTGGTAGGCAATATTTTTTTGCAAAATCATAATCTCTTTGATCATGTGCCGGTACTGCCATCACAGCGCCTGTGCCGTAACACATTAAAACATAATCAGAAATCCAAATTGGAATGTTTTTTCCATGGATGGGATGAATCGCTTCCATTCCAATTAATTGAACACCTGTTTTATCAAAATTAAGTTCAACTCTTTCAAATTCTGTTTTATGTGAAATATCTTGAATATATTGTTGAATCTCCTCTTGGTTTTTTATCTCTTTGAAAGAATTTTTAATAAGTGGATGCTCAGGCGAGATTACTAAATAGGTAACTCCAAATATTGTATCTGGCCTGGTGGTAAAAACTTCCAGTGATTCATCACTTTTTTTAATTTTAAACGTGATAGAGACACCTTGACTTTTACCAATCCAGTTTAGTTGTTGTTGTTTAATTTTATCCAGGAATGAAACGCTATTTAATCCATCTATAAGTTTATCAGCGTAATCAGTAATTTTTAGCATCCATTGACTTTTTTCTTTTTGTTTTACACTACCACCGCAGCGTTCACATAAGTTATTTACAACTTCTTCGTTGGCAAGACCTACGTTGCAGCTTGTACACCAATTAATTGGTATCTTGGCTTTGTATGCAAGTCCTTTTTTAAAAAGTTTTATAAATATCCATTGAGTCCATTTATAATAATCAGGATTAGTTGTATTAATTTCTCTCGACCAATCGAATGAAAATCCTAGCATCTTGCTTTGTTTTCTAAATCGTTCAATATTATTTTCCGTCGCAATTTTAGGGTGAATATTATTTTGGATAGCATAGTTTTCAGTAGGCAGGCCGAAAGCATCCCAACCAAACGGAAAAAGAACGCTATATCCTTTTAGTCTTTTATATCGTGCAATGATATCCATTGCGGTATATCCCCGGGGATGTCCAACATGTAGTCCTTCTCCAGAAGGGTAAGGGAATTCACAAAGTGCGTAGTATTTAGATTTTGATTTATCTATCTTGGCATGAAAAATTTCAGATTGTTCCCATCTCTGTTGCCATTTATTTTCGATATTTTTAAAATCATATTCCATGTAAAACTCCAATTATTGTTATCGGTATTAGGTATAAAGAATGATGGTAATGTGGGGATAAAAAAATAATATAGGCCTAGCAGGCCAATAGAAGTTGGTTAGAAAGCAGGTTGAATGTTGAAATAATTTTAATACACATCTTTTTTGATTCTAGGTGAGGAGCGAGTTAGTGTCAATGGGAAATTTAATCACCCTTAATGAAAATTGATACAATGTTGATGTGTGCACTCTAGTTAAGTACAAAAGAGTTAAAAGAAGTGCGCACCGGAAAACTATTTTCAATCGAAAAACGCTCGGCAGATGTAAGAATAATATTTGAAGGTACTATCACACTTGAAGATCGTTCCGGGGTCCTCAGGAGTTCTTTATGTTATCGGTAAAGATGGAGTCCGGGACGTTATTGCAGTTACTTTTAATTAAGATGATGACGACGATAAGTAAGAGCGAGTTATTTTGGACTGCTTTTTAATACTTAACACTGCATCCATATGGTTTTACTTGTCCAACTTGGACAGTCGTCCCGTTCTTAATAGCTTCAACAATTTTTTCAATATAATTGGTTGCTTTAGCTATGTCTTCAATTTGGGTGGTAGGCATACTATCAATTGCTCCCATAAAAGCCAGCTTGCCTTTATTGAAAACAAACATATGAGGAGTTGTCTTTGCGCCATAGTATCGGCCAAATTTTCCTGTATGATCAAGTAATAGATGAGAGGAAGCCATTTTTTCTCTAGTATATGTTGCCATTGCAACCTTATGATCTACTAAATACCCTTGTTCATTTTTACTTGATGATACAATAGTTAACCATACAACATCATTTGCATATCTCTTTTGCAAGTTTTGCATGTTCATAGAATCATAATGTTTTCTAACATACGGACATCCTTCGTTAAACCATTCAAGGACAATAGTTTTATCTTTGTATTGAGAGAGGTCAATTAGTTCTCCCTTGTGCCCCAGAAGCGTCTCACTTTTAAATTCATCTCCTAGGTTTATTGCGTATGTTATTTCTATTTGCAAAAATAAAATTATATATAGTAGATTTTTCATATTATTACTCCGTGCGTTTGGCATGTGGTGTAGTTAGTGAATGTTTTGTGCAAAATTTTACAGTTATAGGACATGTTTTCAAAACCAAGTCAACTGAAGGCAGAATTAAGATAGGATTTAATGAAAATACAAATTTAACAGGCTACACGTTTACGCCGGAAGAGTAATTTTGAAAATGCAGCCTTTTCCGGGAAGATTAGACACATCAAGTGTCCCGTTATGTAACTCAATCGCACGCCGAGCGATTGTCAGACCAAGGCCTAGTCCTTCCTTGTTTTTGTTATGTTGCTCGAAAGGTCTAAAAAGATCGATAGGATCACAAGACAGACCCCCGCATTCATCTTCAACTTCGATTATAATGTGCTCGCCTCGTAAATTGCCACGTAACTCGATTTTGCCACCGCTACGAGTGAATTTGATAGCGTTTTGGATGACATTAAACAAGGCAGAGTGAAAAAGTTGTTGATCTGCCTTAAAGACCAAGGTTGGATCGATTTTTAGAACCAACAATTGTTTTTTTGACCGAGCTTCGGTTTGTGCTGACACTAATATCTGATCTACCACCTGAAGTAAATTAGTGGATACCGCATGAATCTCTAAGTCGATCCGCAGTCTCACCTCTGTGAGCGAGCGTTCAATGATTTCATTAAGACGTTTCAAGTCATTATCAAGTAGTTGGGCCGTGCTTCCACCTAACCCCACCATGCCTGATTTCATTACTTGAACTGTAATGCCAATGTTGGTAAGACAATTTCTAAGTTCATGAGCCAGCATTCCCAAATGTTCCACTTCGCGGTTCATTTCCTGGTTTTCTCGAAGAAACTGATACTCTGTGACTGCGCTTGCAATTGCGACGTCCAAGCAACGATTCAGGTCACGAAACTCATCTGAAGTAAATGCGAATTTTTTGGTCGTAGCAAGTTCTGTAATGGCCTGGCACATATGTCCGTATGCATGCACGACATGAGAGAGTGTATAACCCAACCGCAGGAGTTCACGGCCATGAAGACCAGCTGATTTTGCTAACTCAACATCATTTGGACGTCCTGATGCCTTGGCCAAAGCAGGTTCGTTAGAGTCAGCTGCTGCTTTTACCATCGCATTTTTATCGGTTTCAGGGTCTGGTGTTGAATGCTCCATTTTCAGAACTTTAATTAGCTGCGTATAGAAAATGGGAAGTCCTTTTTTTAACTGCTTTGAACTCACCAGAATTCCTGCGAGCTCACGGGATTTATTTTCAGTTAGCGCTAATATTTCTTCTTGATTTTCCAGCAAAAATTCATAAATCATAAGATGAAATCCTTTAGGATTAATTCGCTTTCGCTTGGTGTGTGCCACTTAAGCATAGCACACTTTTAATGAAACAATACTGAATATAAAATGAAGGTTTGTTAACAATACCCCCCATCTTATAGCTATTTCCTTGCTGCTAATTTAGAACATACTAAAAACTGAAGTGGGTCTTAGCTGCGCGTATTGACTCATTGAAACTTGTTACCAAGGAGCTAAGCGTCTTTTTCACTCTAAATCCCTCTTCTTTAGTTTTTCTAATTCCGTAACAACTTTAAAAAAATGTTCAAGTTTTCTATCGAGTTCTCTTCGTAATTCAAAAGGATTTAATGCCTTTTTTATTGCAGCTAAGTCCATTTCTCCTTGCTCGGTAAGAATCTTACTTTCCATTAATCTTTGATATGGTGTTTGTGGTTTATCATATTTTTTCTTAATCTTGGCACCTATACGAATTTTTTCTTTAAGTTTAAATGTTGGAGTAAAAAAGTTTAACAAAGGATTCCAGTAACCATCATAAATATCATTCATTAATCTTACCAATGCTATATCATCCAAACGTTGATACCCAAACAGCTCTCTTGTATGGGTATAGTTCTTTTGTTCAACATAGCAGTTATCATTTTTTTTGTAGGGACGTGATCTGGTAAAAATTATTTTTTTGGATTGAAATTCATTAAAAACTGAAACATTTAAAAATTCGCTGCCCGAATCAGTATTAATAGCTATAACTTTGAAAGGAATAATCTGCATAATGTGACTCATGGCCTTTCTAACAGTAGGGCCTTTTTTAGCAAATATGGCCCTGTTAACTGTCCATGTTGAAAATATATCTGTAAGAGTAACCGAGTTGATAAATTCTCCCTCTAGTCTGGCCCCACAATGAGCAACTGTGTCGGATTGAACATATCCCACTTTTGTAATTTTAGAATCTAAAGTATTAATGGGTACCTTGTTTTGCATATGACGTGCAGGAGATGTTGATGTCAATCCACGAATCTTTTTTTGTTCCAATATTTTATTTTTTTTTATAAATCTTCCCAGCGTGGATGCACTCATCTTTTCAAGAAGATATTTTATATGATTGGTAACATCGTTCTCATGGTAGAAAGGGAGCCAGTCGGGGTATGCAGCTTTCATTTTTTTGGGAGACATTTGCCCCATGCATGTCCATAGATATTCGATATGAGGTTTTAACAATTCGGGTGGATATTTAGTTTTAGCTCCACATCTCTTTTTTTTATTTTCCAATTCCTTGGATTTTTGGAGCTTTCTGATTAAACTTTTTCTATTGTATCCCGTAATTTGGCCAGCATGGTTTAGAAGACTATTTTTTTCTTTTTTAGATGATTGAAAATATATTTTGGACAAAGTAAAAATATATTCTAAAATAGCTTGGTAACTCATGTCTTCCTTCCTTGGTTGATCTAATTGGTTAATTTTGTGGTAAAAATTCCATTTTAACCGAGAAGGGAGATGTGAGGTAACCATCTTGAAACTCAAAATTGGGTTACCAACTAAAACGCTCAAATTTTTTAAAATTTTAAATTTCGGTAACAGATATTGTGAGGCAATTCGATGAGGTATGTAATTCTTGCAAATATGGATTAAATTTGTTTGGATTTTTTGCAAAATGTTATATTCTCTGAAAACCTTGAACCATACACGATGATCCTGCACCAAAAGGGATGTAACACAAACGGGGGAAAAATATGAAATATTGGGGACAATTATTTATAGTGGGTTTATTTTCTATGCTATTTACTGCCAATCTGCTGGCAACACCTGAAGAGCCGATTGCCGTGGGAGTACTTACCCGGGGTGAAATCAACCTGCAGAATATCAAGATCGGAAATTTCGCCTACAGTATCGATTTTTCAGGTAGTAATTATGATCTAATCTATTTTTCCGCCATGGTGACTGAGAATCAGGTGGCCTTAACGGATTATTCATTGGTTTTTCGTTTCGAAAGACGTGACATTGACGATGCCTATGCAGGTGATCGCAGTGTTGATGGCAATATTTATATGGTGGTTGGAGAAGATGTACCTCAGGGTGGCGTTACCCAGTATAATTTAGCTTTTTTAGAGATCAATAACAAAAAACAATTTCGAGTTTCCTTTCATTTTGGTGTTAAAGATGGATATCGATCCCAAGGAAAATTCTTAAAGACCAATTATAACAAAGAAGATCCTTTGGCTGCCAGCAAAGTTGTTACCACCAAGTGGCATGATGTTGAATAGGCTTTGCATGGAAATCTACTCAGAAGTGATCTGACATTCGGGACAGATGCGATGTGAGCATTTGGCTTCCGAATGATTTTGGATGTAACTCTCAAAGGAAACCCATTGCTTGGCCGGGGTACAGACTTTTTTACAAACACAGCATACCGGTATCAATCCTTCCAGCAGCTTGATCTGAGAAAACAGATATCTTAT
>Ga0208375_1002218_pt1 | contig 18881 bp, 20 predicted proteins | sample RifOxyD1_FD_184038 | JGI IMG/M metagenome (GOLD analysis project Ga0208375, IMG submission 184038) | Soil microbial communities from Rifle, Colorado - Rifle Oxygen_injection D1 (SPAdes) | ecosystem: Environmental > Terrestrial > Deep subsurface > Rock core/Sediment | place: Rifle, Colorado... | reverse complement strand
TTCAAAAAGAAATTGCCGAGTTGAAGAAAAGTGCGATATAATTCGGAGACCTGGGTAGCTAGTTTAGCGGTAGAATGCCTTCCTGATAAGAAGGAGATGCTTGGTCCGACTCCAAGGCTACCCACAAGAAGTAGATTTAAGGTGGTCAATGCTTGTAGAGTTGGATATAATCGCAAGGTTTGTCTATACTTGAACTATGCGTAAGTTTTTAACCAGACGAAATATTGTTATCGCCATTGTTTTGGTGGCAGTTGTTGGGTGGTGGTGGAAGGGAAATCAGGAAAAGGCCAAAAACGGGAAGGAAATAAAAGAGGCAAGTGTGGTTAGGGGAGATGTGGTGGAGGTTTTAACAATTTCAGGAGAGATAAAGGCCGATAAATCGGCAAGTTTAACCTTTCCTTCTTCGGGAAAGGTGTCATTTGTGGGAGTGAAAGAGGGAGATGAAGTAAAAAGGGGTCAAGTGCTGGCATATCTGGACTTAGGGGATTTACAAGCTGGAGAGACCAAAGCTTACTACACATATCTGGCGTATGATGCGGCTGCAAAAAAAGTGGAAGATGATATGAAGGGTAAGGGAGCCAGTGAAAACTTCTTGGAAAAGAGTACCAGAGTAACGGCACAGACAAACAGGGACATTGCCTATGATGCTTGGCTGACGGCAAAAAGAGCAGTGCAAAATGCAAGATTAGTGGCTCCATTTTCCGGAATGGTGACAAACATTACAGTCAGTGTGGGGGGAGACATTGCGGGAGTGACAGATGGAGTGACGGTTGTTGATCCAACATCACTATATTTTGCCGGGGAAGTGGATGAGACTGATCTGGGGAAAATTGAGATGGGCCAAGCTGTTAATGTGACACTGGATGCTTTTGAAGGTCAAGTGCTTTCGGGAACAGTTCAGAAACTGGGATTTGCAGCCAAAACATCATCAACTGGAGCCACAGTGTTTGATTTGTGGATAAAGTTAAATCCAGAAACATTGCCAAGGCTGAGATTGGGAATGAATGGAGATGCAGAAATCGTTTTAGCAACTGCCAAAAATGTGTTAACACTTCCATTCGAAGCAGTGGTTGATGATATGGTAACTTTACCGGGTAAAGAAGAGAAAAAAATTAAAGTTGAGGTGGGGTTGACCGGAGAGCGGGATGTGGAGATAAAGTCGGGGATTAATGAGGGAGAAAAGGTGATCGTTAAATAAGATTGAGGTTTAATATTCGATGTCCAATGAGCAATCAAAAAATAAAAAAATTCCGGTAGTTAGATTCGAAAATGTGAGTCGGGTGTATGGTGATCCCAATGATGCGGAAACAGTCGTTAAAGCTTTGGATGAGGTGAGTTTTGAGATATATAAAGGCGAATATGTGGCAATTACCGGTCCATCTGGATCGGGGAAATCAACACTATTGCACCTGTTGGGGTTATTGGACAGACAGACCTCCGGGGACATATTTATTGATGGAGTGGAGACGGATAAATTGAATGACAGTCAGTTGGCAAAACTAAGAAATCAAAAAATCGGATTTGTGTTTCAGCAGTTTAATCTGCTTCGGAGAACTGCGGCGTGGAAAAATGTTGAATTACCTCTGATTTATTCTAATGTACGGCCGAAAGAAAGACGGGAACGAGCCACAAGAGAATTGGAAACGGTGGGACTTGGGACCAGGCTTAATAATATGCCGTCGCAACTATCGGGAGGACAACAACAACGAGTGGCAATTGCTCGGGCTTTAGTGACAAACCCGGCGATACTTCTGGCTGATGAGCCGACAGGAAACTTGGATTCAAAATCCGGAGCTGCGATTATGCAACTGTTTGAAGAGTTGCATCAAAAAGGAGTGACAGTAGTAATGGTTACCCACGATCCAGATAAAGCTAAATTGGCTGATCGACAAATTATAGTTAAGGATGGGAGGGTAGATTAATGGATACGATTGAAGTTTTCAGAACGGCAATAACAGCAATCAGAACCAATAAAGTCAGATCTTTTTTGACGGCTTTGGGGATAATTATCGGTGTAGCTTCTGTAATCCTTTTGGTGGCTATTGGTTCAGGATTGCAGCAATTTGTGACAAAAGAATTTGAATCGTTGGGGTCAAACGTATTGTTTGTGGCTCCGGGTAGGGTTAGCTTTGGCGGAGGACCACCGATGAGCATGGATGCTAAATTTGATTTTGATGACGTTAAAAGAATAGGAAATTTGGGATCGCCGATTGTGAAGGCGTCTGGGATGATTACCAAGGGGATAACTATTAAATATCGATCGGAAACTTTTTATGGAAACTTGGCAGGTGTGAATGGAGACTATATGGAATATGGAAATGTGGAATTGGAAACGGGAAGTTTTTTTAGTAACTCAGCTATTGAAAGAGGTCAAATGGTGGCTGTAATAGGGCACAAAGTTTTAACTGAGCTGTTTGGTGAAGACGGAAAAGCACTTGGTAAAGAAATTGATATTTCTGGCAGATCGGTGGAAGTGATTGGAGTGTTAAGGGAAAAAGGGGGCATTGGGGGAGGTAGTGGTGATGATAATACTTATGCTTTAATGCCAGTGACAGCAGCATCCAAATTAACCGGGATTAAAAAACCAGCAGCGGTAATGGTCCGAACAGAGACCGCGGAGGATACAACGATTGCATCTAGAAAAGTGAAGCAGTATTTTGAGCGAAAAGGGCTGACGGAGGATGACTATACGATAATGGAGCCTAAAGAATTATTAGAGTCGATTAATTCATTTTTAGGGGTGGTTACGGCAGCACTCTCCGGAATTGCGGCAATTTCCTTAGTGGTGGGGGGGATTGGAATTGCGAACATTATGTTGGTTTCTGTTACCGAAAGAACCAGAGAAATTGGGTTACGTAAGGCCTTGGGGGCGACCAAAAGAGATATCGCTATTCAGTTTTTAGTGGAGGCGGTAATGCTTTCTTTGTTGGGAGGAGGGATAGGGATTGGGATGGGGTGGGGACTATCGACGCTGATGAAAAAATTTATTGAAACTTCAGTGACTCTTGATTCGGTGATGCTGGCTTTTGGAATATCATGTGCGGTGGGGATTGTTTCAGGATTGGCTCCGGCTGTGCGGGCAGGAAATCTAAACCCGATTGACGCGTTGCGGTACGAATAAAACCTGTGCTATTATTTTCGTAGTGAAGATTAAGTCGAAGGCTGGCAGAGGGGAGTTTTTGTCTTTGTTGTCCGTGTTTGTGCTGTTTGTGGGATTGCTGACTATGGTTTTTGGGTTTGATGCCAATTTCCGAACGGACGCAAGTGCAAAAGAAGGCTTGCCGGATGAGTGGCTGGTGTCATTTGGGCTTTGGGGAACTCCTAACGCGGATTGGGCTACGGCCAGAGCGGTATTGGAAACATTAAATAGGGCAGGAATTAAGGCAACAGAAATAGAGAGGTTTCGAAACTCAAGGTGGGATGCACATTGGCTCGTGTTTCCGCCAACTTTAAACAATTTTGCCTTGGAATCTGGAGTGGGATATGTAGTAATGATTGACCCGGTTTCAAAAATGAAAAATTTTGACATGAATAAATTGCTGGAGTCGTCCTATGAAAAAGTAAGCAGTGTAACTTGGAATGTGGCTTCCGGATATAACTACCTAAGCTTTCCTCTGGGTGTGATTAACAGGCTAAAAGTGACTGATACTGAAAAATTGTGTTTGTCACTTAAAAATAAATTGGGAGGAGCGTTTAGCGTGGATGAGATAAATCAAATGAGGCCAAATCCATATCCGTACGATTCAGGGGATTCTGTTTGGAGTGCATATATATGCGGAAGTGCTGATGGGAAGTTTTCGATTAAAGCCGGAGAGGGGTATTTTATAAAACTGACGAGGCTGGACGGTGGGACTGGGTTTGTTGATGTAAATTGGCCCTGAGGGAGGTTGGCGGTTAGGGCTTTATGGGAAGAGTGAAGTCTTTGACGTAGGCTACTTCGGTGATGGTGGAGTTGGATTTGTCCCAGAGGCCACGAATTTTGATGCGGTGATCTACGGCCAGGTTTGATAGGGTAATGGCGGAGCCAGTGCGACTGGTGAATTTAGTGTCTGAATTGACAGTAATGGTTTGAGATCCACGCCCTGCGGTCTCCATGACTATTGTTTGACCACTTAAAGAGGTGATTTTGCCGATGAAAACTCCTAAGCGTTTTTGGATTGAAAGATTGCGGATCTGTCTGGCCAGGATTGTAGTTTTGATTTCATCTGTCCAGGTGCCGGAAATGTTAAGCAGATTCCCAATTTGAAATTCGCTTAGATTAGATTTACCCCAAAAACGGCGGCGAAGATGGGTTTTTTCTTCAATGTTTACGGTATATGTTTTACCGTCTTTTTCTACGGTGAAGGTATTGCCGTTTTTTGCGGTAAGTTTGGCTGAAGAGAGGAAAGCTTGTCTGGTGAGGCGCTGCTGGATAGTGCTTCCCAAATTCTGGCGGGCTTGTTTTGGAGATGGTCCTTGAGCGCTAGCTGAAGGCGTAATGGCCAAAAAGCAGAGTAAAAGGCCGGTGAGTGCAAATTTTGATTTCATATAAGTAATACGCACAAAAGGGCAGAAAGTTGCAGGGATTTTATGGGGGGGTTGACATTGCCTCGGGCCTTGGGTAATATACGGTTACCTTTTTAAGGGTCCTTGTTTCATGAGAATCGTGCAAATAAACTTATTTTTTTCCAGACCAGTTGCGTAAACTGGTTTGCAGATTCTTTGAGTAACAGCCCCTTTTAGAGGGGCATTTTTTAAATTTAGGGACAGCAGGACTACAATGGGCCGCTAGCTCATTTGGTAGAGCGCATCGTTTGCATCGATGAGGCGAGGAGTTCGAATCTCCTGCGGTCCACATCAATTGGATGTTAGTCCCGGTTCCTCTTTCGTGGGGGAATCGAGATTAACATCTAAAGGCTGCGTTGCTCTTTGAAAAGTGAAGAAAATAAAGTAGTAGAGTCGTATTTTTACTTCCGTAATGCAGACAATGAATGCCTAGGATGCACGAGCCGAAGAAGGACGTACGTGGCCACGAAAGTCGTCGGGGAGCTGCCAAGAAGCGCTGATCCGGCGGTGTCCGAATGGAGAAATCCCTCCTTTAAGGAGAACCGTGTTTGACACGGTGGGGAACGCCCTGAACTGAAACATCTAAGTAGGGGCAGGAAAATAAATCATCGAGATTTCGTTAGTAAGCGGAGAGCGAACGCGAAACAGCCTAAACCTTGTGTGGTTTCGCAAGAAACTGTACGAGGGGTTGCGGGACAGACTGAGGAATTGAGTTTTGGTAGTCGAACTGCCTGGAAAGGCAGGCCAAAGAACGTGACAGCCGTGTAAGCGAAACCAAAATTCATCCAAAGTCGTTTGTTCCCAAGTACCATGAAGCACATACTTTGTGGGAATCCGGGGTAACCACACTCCAAGGCTAAATACTTGTGCGTACCGATAGTGAACTAGTACCGTGAGGGAAAGGCGAAAAGAAGGGTTAAAAACCTAGTGAAATAGAACCTGAAATTGTCTGCTGTCAAGCAGACGGAGTCCGTCCGCAAGGATTTGGATGACGTCGTGCCTATTGAAGAATGATCCGGCGAGTTTTTGGTTATTGCGAGTTTAATCCCGCCAAGCGGGAGAAGGCGTAGCGAAAGCGAGTCTTAATAGGGCGTTTAGCAATAACTGGAAGACCCGAAACCTGGTGAGCTAACCACGAGCAGGGTGAACCCCGTCTAACGACGGAGGGAGGCCCGAACTCTTCAGAGTTACAAATCTGTGAGATGACTTGTGGTTAGGGGTAATATGCCAATCGAACCAGGAGATAGCTGGCTCTCCCCGAAATATATATAGGTATAGCCTCTCGCTAAAAACTTACTGCAGGTAGAGCACTAGATGGGCTTGGTATCGTAAGGTATCAAGTTCAATTAAACTCCGAATTGCGGTATTTTGAGTGAGGGAGTCAGTCCGATCCGGCTAAGCGGACCGGTCTAAAGGGAAACAACCCAGATTATCGTCTAAGGCCTCTAAATAAATGCTTAGTGTAGAACGCAGTTGAACTCCTCAGACAACCAGGAGGTTGGCTCAGAAGCAGCCATCCTTTAAAGAAAGCGTAACAGCTCACTGGTCGATCTTTTTGGAGTTTGGCGCGGAAAATGAACCGAGGCTCAAGCATTTTGCCGAAGACATAGACTCGATTTTGATTTATCAAAATCGATTGGTAGGGGAGCGTTGAAGGAGTAGTGAAGCTCAGCCGTAAGGCTTTGGGTGGAACGACTTCAAGTGATAATGCCGGAATGAGTAGCGCAATGGTTGTGAGAATCAACCACGCCGTATACCCAAGGTTTCCTTCGCTACATTGTTTGGCGAAGGGTGAGTCGGCACCTAAGGTGAGGCCACAGAAGGCGTAACCGATGGACGAGCCGTTAAGATTCGGCTACATAAGAAATGTCGTTATTAACTAAGGATGGACAAAATAAGAGCAATCAAACGCACTATTGAATGTGGCGTTTAAGCAGTAAGACAGTCAGGCCTGGAAAATCCGGTCTGGCGTTTATTCGAGCTGTTATGAGGAGTTTGACAAGCGATTGACAGACAACTTGATGAGCTTTTGTTTTCAGGAAAAAATTCGTAGTGAGACATTTTTTATGCCGTACCGCAAACCGACACTGGTGGGTGGGTCGAGTAGACCAAGGCGATCGGGAGAAGGCAGTTCAAGGAACTCGGCAAATTAGCTGGACGTAAGCTAGCGAGATGTCCTGACCCCTTTATGGGGCCTACAACAAAAGATTATTCCTCGACTGTTTAACTAAAACACAGGTCTGTGCAAACTTGAAAAAGAAGGTATACAGGCTGAAGCCTGCCCAGTGCTCGTAAGTTAAGTGGATGGGTGAGATTACATCAAGCTCTGAAATGAAGCTCGAGTGAACGGCAGCAGTAACTATAACTGTCGACTATAGGGCAGTTTTAAAATCTGGCCATATGCTGGAATATCTGAGAATCTCACACTAGTTTGACTTCGGGTAATATTCGGAGTTAAACTGAAAATGTGTTGAGTGCAGACAATCAGCAGGAAAGAGTTCCAGAGAATATTGTTAATCTGAATTACTATTTGGCAGGATTTGTGGATGGAGAGGGTAGTTTTACCGTTTCTGTTCGTAATTCAGGAGTCAAAAGAAGATTTGGATGAACAATTGATCCGTTTTTCCAAGTTTATCAACATAAAGATAACTCTCGTATTCTATATATTTTCAAAGAAGTGTTAGGGTGTGGTTATGTGAGTGAGAAAGGAGGAAATCCTTCATGTTTTGTTTACTGTGTAGACAAAATTAAAGATCTCATTTCTGTAATCATTCCTTTCTTTGATATGTACCCCCTAGTTGGGGAAAAATATCAAAACTTTCTTCTTTTTAAGAAAATAGTTATTAGGTTATCTAAAAAGGAACATTTTGATAAACGAGGATTTGAGGAAGTTGTGAAACTTTGTTTCAAAATGAATCGAAATGGATATTATAGAAAGAATAGTTTAGATACTATCCTTTTTTCTTTGGAAAAATCCTCAGAGACTATACGCCAGACTCCATAATGGAGATGATATAGTCCGATCTCTATGGCGACATAGAGGATCCTCGCATTTGCGAGGTGATAACGTTTAAGTCTATGGTAGCGAAGTTCCTTGTCGGGTAAGTTCCGACCCGCACGAACGGCTTAACGAGGGAATAACTGTCTCGAACTGTCACCCGGCGAATTTGAAATGGCTGTGAAGATGCGGCCTAACTCTACTAGGACAAAAAGACCCTATGGAGCTTTACTGTAACCAGGCCCTGTTTCGGGTTCTGAAATAGTTTAGAGTAGGAGGGACCCCGCAAGGGGGAAAGTGAAACACCTCTCGTTTTGGAACTTTTGAAACTAACTTAGGCTGACTAGAAACGTCAGTGAGGACAAGGTTTGGCTGGCAGTTTTACTGGGGAGGTATCCTGCAAAATTGTAACGCAGGAGTACTAAGGTGCACTAAGCTCGGATGGAAATCGAGCTGGTCGTGTAACGGCATAAGTGCGCTTGACTGTGAGAGCGGCAGCTCGAGCAGGTGCGAAAGCAGGTCGTAGTGATCCCCCAACTCATCGTGGGATGGTTGGGGCTTAACGGATAAAAGCTACCCTAGGGATAACAGGCTGATCGCCGCCAAGAGTCCATATCGACGCGGCGGTTTGGCACCTTAACCATAAAGGTCATTGGGGTGCATGGTTAGTAATAACCTTAGCAAGCCTTGTTATGTGTGTTTGAATTCTGAACATTGGTTATTTTTTTCTGACTCATATCGGAAAACTCCTTAATGTTAACGAACTTTTTTAAGGAAAATTCCGAGGGAAGTCGGAATGTATCATTTGGTACATTCTTGACCCCGTATCGACTAGTGGTTTCAAGACCACGGACTTTTCAAAATTTTGAAAGGTAAGACGTCAGCTCCGACAATTGTCGGATGAAGGTATAGTCAGCGCTTTAAGTAATTAAAGTCATTTTGCGATGTCGGCTCGTCCTATCCTGGAGGGGTAGTACCTTCCAAGGGTCCGTCTGTTCGCCGGTTAAAAGGGCACGCGAGCTGGGTTCAGAACGTCGTGAGACAGTTGATCCATTTTACATATGTGGATGACACGAGCTGTCTGTCATATCACGACAATTTATTTTTTTGTCCTATCTTTTTATTTATGACTCCCGTGCAAACGGGATTAAATCTGACTAAATGCTGGAAAATCTTGTAAATGTGTTTCTACTGGTATACAGTATATGTACTAGTAAAAATGAAACTCCATCCGAGGATAACGGAGCAAGACAATCAGCAGGAAAGACTAGTTAGCGATGACTATTTAGCTGGGTTTGTTGAAGGTGAGGGCTGTTTCTACATAGGAATAGTCAGAAGCCATGAGACAAATTCTAAATGGCAAGTGGTTTATTTTTTCAAAGTATCTCAGAATCCGACCGGAAGGTTGGTTTTAGAAGAGCTTAGGAAAAGGCTTGCCTGTGGCTATATTAAGGCTAATTCCAGATTAGATAAATCTGATAAAAGTTTAGCTTATGTCGTGCGCGATTTGCCAAATTTAGTATCAAAGGTTATACCTTTTTTCAAGGGAAAACTGCTAACAAAAAAAGCAGAAGATTTTGAAAAGTTTTGCTATGTGATTGATCTAGTCTCAACTAGGCAACATTTGAGTAAACAAGGTATGGCTAAGATATTGGATATTGCTTACACAATGAATACTGCAAAGCGCAGGTTTAGTAAGCAAGAAATATTGGAAAACTTTGACTAGAATCCTCACAGGCCATACGTCAGAACCTGCAATGCAGGTAAGATATGGTCGGAACCCCAGTGTGAATTGGGGAGCTAAACAAAATTTAAATGTTTAGCCATTCAATTTGTTGAATGTAACAATTATGTCGGTCTCTATCCAGTAGAGTCGTGGAATTCTTGAGGGGGTCTGACCTCAGTACGAGAGGACCAGGTTGGAGATACCTCTGGTGTGTCGGTTGTCGCGTCAGCGGCACCGCCGAGTAGCTATGTATCTATGGGATAACCGCTGAAAGCATCTAAGTGGGAAACCCTACCCAAGATTAGGAATTCAGTCCTGCGCAAGCGGGACGAAGATCCGGAGTAGACCACTCCGTACAAGAGGCTGGCAGTGTAAGCACCGCAAGGTGTTTAGCTTACCAGTACTAATAGATCTATCGAAGTTTCTTTACGATACTCTATTGCTACAATTTTCTTCACTTTTCAGAGAGTACAAGCCTTTATAATAAAAGCGCATCGTTCTCGGTTCTTTGTGCGGCGTGGAACTACTTCTTCCCATTCCGAACAGAACCGTAAAACGCGCCAGCGCCGACAATAGCTGGGCCGCGAGGCTCCGTGAAGATAGGTCAGAGCCGAGAACAATGCGCTTTTTTAGTGAGGTAAAATGGATGCATGAAGTGGATTTTGGTATTTGTGGTCGGATTTATTGCCGGTTTGGTAATCACTTATTTTCCGTCTTCTAAAACTGAAAAACTGCCAGTGGCTGAAGTGGAAGAAATCCAGCCGCTACTAAAATACACAATTGAGAACTTGGGAATGAGGGAATATCAATCCGAAATTGTGATGGACGAAATAGCTGCTACAGAGGCAGCTTTTTTTGTGCAAAAGTTCCATTTTGATTCGGACGGAAAGAATGTTTCCGGTTTGGCTCATATTCCCAATAGCTGTGACAAATGTCCAACCATCGTACAGTTTAGGGGATATGCTGACCCCACCATTTACCAGTCAGGATATGGGACATGGCGCAGTGCTCAGGAATTTGCCAAGGCGGGGTTTATATCTTTGGCTCCAGATTTTTTAGGATACGGTGAATCGGCCTCACCTTCGGCTGATGTTTTTGAGGCTAGGTTTGAAACTTATACCACAGCTTTGAATTTATTGGTGGGAGTCGAAAAATGGGAAAAATCGAATGGCAAAGTCGGAATTTGGGGACATAGTAATGGGGGGCAAATCGCTTTGACAATATTGGAAATATCTCAAAAAGAATATCCAACTGTATTATGGGCACCAGTGACTGCAGGATTTCCATATTCAATCCTGTTTTACATGAATGATAATGAGGAAGGTGATAAAAATCTACGTAAGAAGTTAGTTGATTTTGAATCTATTTACGACACAGGTTTGTTTAATTTATTAAATTATGTTGAGAGGATAAAGGCTCAACTGCAATTGCACCAGGGAACGGGAGATGTTTCGGTGCCTGTGGGATGGAACAGGGGATTTGCAAAGAAGATTCCAGGCATCGTATATTTTGAATATTCCGGCGCAGATCATAACCTGCAGCCAGGATGGAATTTGGTGGTTGAGAGGGATATAGATTTTTTTCGAAAAAACCTGTTTAACCCTGTTTCCCCGTAGGTGTTTCGTGTTATTTAGTGGGGACTTATTTATTGTTTGTTGCAGAATAATTAAGTGAGGATATAATTGATTGTGCCCCAGAAAAAACACTCCAAATATATTTTTGTAACCGGCGGGGTAGTTTCGGGCTTGGGAAAGGGAATCGTTTGTGCGTCGATAGGAATGATATTAAAAGCGTCTGGTTACAGGGTGGGGCATATAAAGATTGATCCGTATTTAAACGTTGATGCCGGAACAATGCGACCGGCTGAACATGGAGAGGTTTTTGTCACGGATGACGGAGGTGAGATAGATCAGGATTTGGGCAATTACGAACGATTTGCAAATGAAAGTTACAGCAAGGAAAACAATATTACTTCCGGAAAGGTATTTAAAACAGTAATTGAGAACGAGCGGTCGTTTAAGTACGAGGGCCGGGATGTAGAAATGATTCCGGATGTTCCCAACGAAATCAAGAGAAGGTTTTATGCCTTAGAAGAAGGATTTGATTTTATGGTGGTTGAAGTGGGGGGAACTACCGGGGATATAGAAAACCTACCATTTTTGTATTCAGCCAGAGAAGTAGGGAGAGAACGACAGGCGATGTATGCCATGGTGTCTTACGTGCCATTTCTAAAAAATGTGGGCGAGTTAAAAACCAAGCCGACTCAGCATGCTGTTTCCTCACTGAGATCTACGGGGATAAATCCGGACATTTTGATTACCAGGGGGGAAATTCCTATGGATAGACCGAGGCTGGAGACTTTGGGAAAGAGGTGTTTTATTGATAACGATGCCATGTTTGATGATCCGGACTGTGAGTCGATTTATGGGGTGCCTCTCAAGCTAGAAGAACAAGGGTTATCAAGAAAGATAGCTAAACATTTTAATTTGAGATACAAAAAACCGAACCTGGGTCAGTGGAAAGAGTTTACAAAAAATGTAGAGCAGCCCAGGGGTCAAGTCACCATAGCTTTAGTGGGCAAATACGTAAAACATGGCGGATCAGCTCATCGGGATGTGTATGTGTCGGTGCTTGAGGCAATCAGGCATGCGGCCGCCAGTTTCGGAGTGAAGGCAGATGTAGTGGCTTATGATTCGACTGAGTTTGATGCTGATTTGTTGGAAAAATTGAATCCGGATGGGATTGTGGTTCCGCAGGGGTGGGGAAGTCGGGGGGCGGAAGGTAAAATTTCGGCGATTAACTGGGCACGAGAAAAAAAGATTCCCTTTTTGGGTTTATGTTTTGGGATGCAAATGGCGGTAATTGAATTTGCCAGAAACGTTTCAGGGATGGTTGATGCAAATTCTGAAGAGGTAAGTTCTACAACAAAGCATCCAGTGATTCACATCATGCCGGATCAAGCTGAATATTTAAGAAATCATCAATATGGGGGAACAATTAGATTAGGGAGCTGGCCGTGTGTAGTGAAGCCGAAAACTATTTTAGAGAAGGCTTACTCAAAATTCGGAAAGGATCCAAACTCTATGGTTAACAACTCAATTAACGAAAGGCATAGACACCGATATGAATTTAACAATAAGTATAAAGTCGAACTGGAAAGGAAGGGGTTAATAGTATCCGGAACCAGTCCAGACGGAAAATTGGTGGAGGCGATTGAGCTGCCTCGGGAAGTGCATCCATTTTTTGTGGGAACACAGTTTCACCCGGAGTACAAAAGCAGACCGCTTTCTCCCCATCCTTTGTTTGTGGCTTTTATTGAGGCGATTAATAAGCTATGAGTTTCTTTGAAGAGGTTTACGAAGTAGTTAGAAAAATACCCAAAGGGGAGGTCATGACATACGGGGAAGTGGCAAAAGCAATTGGAACCCGAGACGCACGGAGAGTGGGGCAGGCGCTGCATGCCAATAAAGACCCGAATACACCATGTCATAGAGTGGTGTTTGCTGATGGGTCACTGGCGCCTGGCTACGCGTTTGGTGGTGAGAAGGAACAGAGAAAGAAGTTGCAGGCTGAGGGGGTGAAATTTGTGGGGGGTAAAGCCGATATCCATCGAAATAATAAGTAAATCGCCTGTTGATTGGCGGTTTTTGACGATAAAGTAGGGAATTTCGAGGGCTTATTTTTCTTGATTGTAGTATTGGATTTGCATTTCGGCGTCTTATTGGAAAAGCCTTCAAAGGCTGGTATAATCGCTGCATCTTTCATAGAAAGCGAGGACAATGAACTTTGGCTACAAAAAAAGTAAGCGTCAAAACAGATAAAGTAAAAGGGTCTCCATCCACCATGGAGGAGCTTCTGGCGGTAACCGGATATAAGCTACACGGGTTTAAGCGAGGTGAGAAGGTTAAGGGGAAAGTGGCTGAGGTGACCAATAAAACGGTATATGTGGATATCGGAGGCAAATCCGAAGCTGTGGTGTCGGAACAGGAAGTTGAATTGGCACGGGACTACTTTAAAAATTTAAAACCAGGAGACGAAGTCGAGGGAATGGTGTTGGTCTCGGAAAATGACGCCGGGCAAGTGGTGTTGTCGCTTCGACGGGCGGCGGTTGATAATCGATGGAGCGGTTTGGAACAGGCAATGGCGGATGAGACGGAATTGACGGTTAAAGTGCGGGAAGTAACCAAAGGTGGGTTGTTGGTAGATCTGGATGGAGTATACGGGTTTATTCCTTCCTCTCAGGTGGGTCGGGAACTGGAAGGTGATTTGTCGGAGGCGGCTGGAAAAACATTGAGAGTTAAGGCTATCGAGGTGGATCGAGTGCAAAACCGATTAGTGCTTTCAGAGAAAGCCGTGTCCGAGGCTGAAGAAATTGCAAAACGAAAACAGGCGTTGGGGGCTGTGAAAATGGGCGGTGAATATGAAGCAATTGTAGTCGGGATCGTGCCATTTGGAGTGTTTGCAGAGCTGGTTATCTCGCCTAAGTCTAAATCTAAAGTTAAGCCGGAGGAAGAGATAAAACTAGAGGGGCTGATTCACATCAGTGAATTATCCTGGGAGAAAATTGACGAAGTAAACAAAGTAGTTAAGGTGGGGGATAAAATTAAGGTACAGGTTATCGGAGTGGATGAGGAAAACGGGAAATTGGCATTATCGGTAAAGAGGTTGACGGGCGATCCTTGGACGATAGTGCAAAAGAAATATGAAGTTGACAGCAAACACGAGGGTGTGGTGACTAAAATGGCTCCATATGGAGTTTTGGTGCGTATGGAGAGGGGAATTGAGGGATTGATTCATGCTTCTAAGATGCCGGCTGACAAGACGTTTGTCGAAGGTGAAAAGGTGTCTGTTTTTGTTGAATCGGTGGATTTAGACAAGAGACGACTATCTCTGGGAGTGGTATTGTCAGCCAAGCCAGTGGGATATAAGTAGACGGAAGTGGGGATCGTGTTGTTTGAGTAAACTCTTTTGATTGAAAGCAGGCAGAACCAGAGGTGTGTAAAGCATTCTATAAGGAACAATATTGAAGACTGTGATATAAATGGTGCGTGGCAAAGGCAAGAGCATTGTTTGTGTGTCAGCAGTGTGGTTACAGTCAATCTCAGTGGGCAGGTAAGTGTCCGTCGTGTGGTACCTGGAACAGCATGGTGGAAACGGTTTCACAAGCGACAGGCTCCAAGCGCCAGGAAGTAAATAAAGCTCAGGTTTTAAAGTTATCAGAGATAAAGGTTTTAGAGAAGGAAAGAGTGAAGACGGGAGAAAAAGAATTAGACAGCGTATTGGGCGGAGGTTTGGTGTCTGGGATGGTAGTTTTGGTGGCTGGTGAGCCAGGAATCGGTAAATCGACATTGTTGACACAAACAGCGCTACACATGGCCCAGAATAAATACAACAAAATTTTGTATGTATGCGGTGAGGAAAGTGCTAGTCAGGTAGCCTTGAGAGTAAGAAGACTGGGTGGGAAGGGAGAGATGTTGTTGGTTGAGTCGTCCGACGTAGATGAGATTGTGGGTAAAATTGAGCAGGAGAAGCCTAGTTTGGCGATTGTAGATTCGATTCAGACACTAACGACGGCGGATTTAACCGGAACTGCGGGTTCGGTGGGGCAAGTACGCGAGTGTGCATCCAGGTTGACTACTTGTGCTAAGCGGTTGGGGATTCCGATGTTTTTGGTGGGCCATGTTACAAAAGAGGGGGCGATTGCAGGTCCAAGAGTTTTAGAACACGTAGTCGATACGGTTTTGTGGTTTGAAGGGGAGAGAAGCCAGTCTTTGCGGCTGGTAAGGGCGATTAAGAATAGATTTGGGCCGACAGACGAGGTGGGGGTTTTTGAAATGACCGAGGTTGGGTTGATGGGAGTGGATAATCCGTCTCAGTTACTGCTGGCTGAGCGGGTGAAAAACGTACCCGGGAGTGTGGTATCGGTAGTTTTGGAGGGCAAAAGGCCAATTTTAGCCGAAATTCAGGCACTGACCACTTCGTCCCAGCTGGCTGTTCCAAGAAGAGTAGCTACAGGGATAGATTTTGCCAGGATGCAAATGCTGGTGGCAGTACTGATGCGGCGGGCTGGATTGCATCTGGAGGGTGAGGATATTTTTGTAAATGTGACAGGAGGCATAAAATTGGCTGATAGAGGAGTAGATTTGGCCATTTGTTTGGCCATAGCCTCGGCATTTTTGAATAAAAGTTTGCCGGCTGAGGTTGCAGCTGTGGGTGAAGTGGGATTGTTGGGGGAGGTAAGAAAAGTTCAGGGGCTTGATAAACGAGTTAAAGAGGCCAAGAGATTGGGATACAGAGTGGCATCGGCGGAGTCGGGAAAGAGTGTGGCGGCGGCGATTAAGAAGTTGTTGGGTGAATAGTTTTCAACGAGTTATCAACAGAAGGAGAAGAGTATTGTGGAATTGTACCGGATGCCTAACACTTATCCACAAATGCCTATTTATTGATGTTATATTTATCTTTGCCATGACTATGGGGTTTCATTTTTCAGCTGCCTTTTAACTATAGGGTTGAGAAATTTGACTAGAGATGGTATAAATACGGTTGAGGGTCACGGTTAGTAGTGCTGTATGAAAAAACTGCTCACATGGATTTTGGGCGATAACCCCATAAAGAGGGGTCGGTCTAAGCGGGTCTTCAAGCGAAACGGGATTTTTATGAAAAGCCAATTAGTAAGAATGGGAAATTTGAATCAAGGTTTTGTGTCCATGTCTGCTCAGAAGGGGTGAGCGAATTCTAAACTGTATTCCGACAGGTTCGGGAACTGTTTAGTGTTGAGTCCGGGGCCGATTTGCACAAAAAAAGAAGCATCGCTAGCGCTAGCTTGAGGGCCACGATTAGCAATGCCTCTTTTGCGGAATATCGCCTGGACAGAATGGGCGCTTCCACTTGATTAAAGGTGATATCATTTGTTGTTGACCTTTGTCAAGAAAAAAAAGACCCCACAAATTGCACTTTTTTGTTATATTTAGCTAGAAATAAATACGAGGTTGTATCTTAGAGCGGGGGGCGGCGGGTAGGGCAGGCCTACCGCTTCCCGGTTTAGGATGCAACTAAAAATAAAAAATGGATTGGTTCTAGTGGCTGTATTTTTGGCCGGGTTTGCTGTGAGTGTATCTTCAGCAAGGGCGGCTATATCTTTTAGAAACGGGTATTACACAAACTTATGCGAAAGCGGGACTGCGGCCACTTTTTATAGCTGTAATCCAGGTTGTGATCCGTCAACTGGTTCGTGCCGTAGTACTAACTCTGGAGTTGTGAAATGGGTGTGTATGGGGAAGTGGAATCAGTGTTTGGAGTCAGAAAGTCAGTGGAGTAATTACGAGCAGGTAGACAATGTGGGCTGTGGTTACACGGTGCAACTGTCTTTGTTTGATAAGAAGTGTCGCAGACAAGACGGAAGCTGGGATGACTCATGTAACCTGCAGGGATATATGGTTTGGTACTCCGGGGATTGTTGGCAGGAGGGTCAGCCAACCCCGACAGCTGTGCCGACTCTGAGGCCTACGCCTACGATCAGACCCACAGCCACTCCCAGGCCCACCGCTACTCCAAGGTTAACCCCGACCCCGATTCCGGTAAGTAAAGTGACTCCAACAGCCAGACCGACGCCTACGGTGGTTTTGCCTACCCCGACAATTTTGCCAACTCCCACGGCGGCTTCCAAGCTCTCTGAAGCAGTTAATTTAGAAACCAAATTTGGGATGGGGATTTGCGGTCAGAAGTGTTCTGTGGCTGTTGATTGTCAGGCTGGCTTTGCCTGTGTGGCCGGAACATGCCGAAATCCGGCATGTACGGCTGATGGTAGCTGTTTTTGTAAAGGAGTGGTGGCTGCTGCAGCCACGGCTTCGGCGATAGTAAAAAAGGCACCGGAAACCGGGGTTGAGGTGTGGTTGGGTATGGTGGCGATGGTGGCTATGGGCGTGGCTGGCTTGAAAGTAAGGCGTCAGGCCAATAAATTGTGGGGATCTTGACGAAACCGGAAATATATCCTATAATATTGGAATGTTACGAAGAGTATTAATGGTCTTGACTGTGTTTTTGGGTGTATTTCTATTGGCACCGGCTCGGACCAGGGCTGCCCTGCCTAAATTGGAAATCAAGTTTGAAGGCAAAAACTTAACGACCGGGTCGGATTGGCAAAGTCCGGTGAAAACGAGTCCTGGGGATTTAGTAAGATTTCGGGCTACCTTGGTGAATACAGTGCCGGGAACGATAGTCAGGGATCTGACTGTCAGAATTCCTCTGTTTAAGTCGCGAGCAGTGACGCAAATTCCTCATGTTCAGACCAGAGCTAACAACGTGACCACACGAATTGAAGAATTGGTGGTAGAAATTGATAAAGGAGCTGCGATGGAATATGTGGCTGGTAGTGGTAGTTTACAAGTTGCAGGAGTGACCAGTAAATTGTCGCCAGATACTGTCACAGATAACGTGACCCTGAGTGAAATAAAAATAGGAGACTTGTCCTCAGGTGAAGGAAATGCGGCGGTGATTTCTTTTGAAGCCAAAAGCACTATAGCTTCGGAAGTAACGGCTGTGGCTACTAGCGATAATGCGGCTACGGTGAGTGCCGTTGCCAAAGTGACTCCAAAAACAGGAGTGGGCGATTTTATCCCGGCTGGGGCACTGACATGGCTAGGCTGGGGAGCATTTGGTTGGGGACTTAAGCGGGTAGCCAGGAGTATATTGGAGATGTGAAGACAGGAGTCGTTTATCAGGATGGAACACAAAAGGATCCAGTAAGGGTATCTGTTTTGGTGCGGATTTTGAAAACGATGGCGTTGGCTCTGAGTGCAGTAGGATCACTGATGATACTGGTTTCGTTGACAGGGTTGGTATTTGTGTATATTCCACTGGGAGTTGCCGAAGTGAGATATGGATTTTCCAAGACTCAGTTGGCCAGGTTGACCAGGGAGATGACCTTTAATGAGTGGGAAAAGCAGGAGAAGGAAAAAGAGTCTGTCAAGAAACTTAAAGGACAATTGATCACGGAGATAAGGCCGGAATGGCCGGTTCCCGACAGTGGGTATTCGATATATATTCCTAAAATATTTGCCTTGTCAAAAGTGATAGGCAATGTCAATGCAGATAAGCCGCAGGAATATTTAAAAGCGTTGAAACTGGGGGTGGCAGAGGCGGCAGGATTGGGTCATCCCGGAGAGGTGGGGACTACGTACTTGTTTGCTCACTCAGTGGGATCTAGATGGGATTTTGCCAGATATAATGCCGTGTTTTATTTACTGGATAAGCTGGTAACCGGAGATGCTGTGGAACTGGTTTATCAGGGTAGATTGTACAAGTACGAAGTTGCAGAGAAAGAGGTGGTATCGGCTACTGACACCAAGTATTTAGTGCCGCAAACCGTATCCGAAAAATTGATCATGCAGACTTGTTATCCGCCCGGAACCACCTGGAAACGATTGGTGGTTGTGGCAAAAAGAATTTCATAATCTGTTGGTTGGAGCGAAGGTATTGACAGAGGATTTGAGTCTGATATACTTTCGCTTAGCTTTCGGGTTTTTGACTTTCAGGCGAACTTTATTTTGATGATTAAAGATTTTTGAATTCGTAATTTTTTAGGTTTCTATGGCTGACAATTCAGCGTTTGAT
>Ga0208375_1002216_pt1 | contig 18887 bp, 20 predicted proteins | sample RifOxyD1_FD_184038 | JGI IMG/M metagenome (GOLD analysis project Ga0208375, IMG submission 184038) | Soil microbial communities from Rifle, Colorado - Rifle Oxygen_injection D1 (SPAdes) | ecosystem: Environmental > Terrestrial > Deep subsurface > Rock core/Sediment | place: Rifle, Colorado... | reverse complement strand
GATAGAAATCAGAGGGTTGGGAACTTTTGTTGCAATCGCGGCCCCGACAATGACGTGTGGCGTTTCTAGCACAGTACCACCTATGTTATACTTGCCCCAAAGTTCATGTCAACTCCTCTCCCCTTAGCTCTTATATTTCTTGGTTTTTTTGTCTACCTTTTTGTCTTCTGGCGTCGTCTCAAAGACGATTATGCCTCGCCTCTAATTTTTGTCAGTTCTTTTTTTCAGCTGATATTAATCATCTCGACTTACTTCGCCGCAAACCGCTTTTTGGCCCCCAAATTGCATCCTTCTGAGCTTATAGCTCCTCAAGGCCTCTGGTTTTGGGCCGTTATGGCCACCCTTTTTGTTTCACAAATGGTGATTGCCAGATTAACACAAATGAAATATTACGAAGTTTTTGAAGCTTCCGCCTTGTCTTCACTGTACCTGCTTATTTCCTTTTTTATCAGTCAAACGCTTTTTCTTGGCGCCGGTCTCATTCTAGGTTTAGTTGCTTTTTATTACTTTCTTGAGCACAACTACAAGCAATTTGCTTGGTACCGATCGGGTAAAGTTGGTTTTTCTGCTCTTACCACACTGGCTATCTTTTTCCTTGTTCGGGCTCTTGTGGCCTTTGTTGCCCCGGAAGCATTGTTGCTTTTTGGTAAAATTGATACAATAATCTCGTCATTGGCGGCCATGATTACTTTCGCCAGCCTATATCAGCTTGCCCAATCACAAAAATAATGAAAAAAACCAAAAAACACCTCACTCCTATCGAGTACCCCATGTACCTTATTCGGCCTGTTTCCTCTTTCCTGAGTTTACAACTCAGACGCCTTGAAAGAACAAAAAGGGAAATCGTTAAGGATGATCCCTTCAAAAATACCGACAGGTTGACAGATAATGCCGCCCCTGACGCTGACGCCATTCGCGATCAGCTTGACTGGACGATCATTCAGACTAGAAGGGCTCTTGCTAGAGTAAAGCTCGGGCAGTACGGTGTCTGTGAGCGCTGTGGCCATATGATTAATACTGACCGTCTTATGATTAAGCCCGAGGCTACGCTATGTGTTAAGTGTGAAGCAAGGAAAGAATCATAATTGGTCGACATACCCCCCCAAATTATTTTTGAGAACGACGAGCTTCTTGTTTTGAATAAGCCCTCTGGTTGGGTGGTTAATGACTCTGAAACTACACGAAATACAGAAACCCTTCAATCCTGGATCAAAAAACACCTTAAGTCTGAAGTCAGTCAATCTCAAGAGTATCGCTCGGGAATTGTCCATCGGTTAGATAAAGAAACCAGCGGTCTCATCTTAATTGCCAAAACTCCCGAAGCCTTTACCAATCTTCAAAATCAATTCAAAGAACGCCTGGTCAAAAAAGAATATCTTGCCCTCGTCCATGGCCAGCTTGACCCGGAAAAAGGCGATATTAGCGTTCCTGTTGGTCGCTTGCCTTGGAATCGTGAACGCTTTGGTATTATTCCCGGTGGCCGTCCTTCCGAAACAAGCTATTGCCTTGAAAAAAAATATCAAAAAGATAAAGAAATCTATTCTCTTGTTCGCCTAAAACCTGTAACTGGCCGCACTCATCAAATCCGTATTCACATGAAGTATCTCGATCATCCACTTGTTTCTGACACTTTTTATACTGGGCGAAAGAGAGCCAAAAGAGATCGCACTTGGTGTCCACGGCTTTTTCTCCATGCCGCCAAAATCACCTTTCATGATCCCAAAAGCAAACAAATTGTCTCCGCCGAATCAAAACTGCCACAGGATCTCGCATCGGCCCTTTACACGCTTACCCCCCTCACCTAAACTTTTAGTGTAGTGGAAAGCGAAATTATTCAAAGTTTATTTTTGATTCTTTTCTTGGCTCTCGTAGGTGGCGTTTCAGCTCGCGCTCTTAAACTTCCGACTCTCATTGGTTATATTCTCGCCGGTGTTATTGCCGGGTTTTTCTTTCCGACCAATCTTTCAGGTGCCTCAAGTCTCGCGGAAATCGGGCTGATTCTTCTTCTTTTTTCAATTGGGCTTGAGTTAAACTTTGGTAAATTGGCGGAAACCGGCTTTGTGGCTGTTTTTGGCGCGATTCTACAAATCATCTCGATCACCATTCTTATTTCTCTTGGTCTTATTTTATTTGGTATCAGGACCGAGGAAGCACTAGTTTTAGGTGCTGGCTTCTCTTTGTCGTCTACTGCCTTGGTAGTTAAGATTCTTGAAGACAAAGCTGAAACAAACGCCATTCATGGCCGCCTTATGATTAGTTGGCTTCTTACGCAGGACTTGGCTGTGATCGCCATGTTTACTCTCTTGCCGGTATTAGGTGCCAATACCTCTGATTTTTTTTATGTTGCTGCCAAGAGCATTTCTGCTAGCACCTTGGTTCTTGCTTCAGCCTACTTGCTCGGCCGAAAGCTTGTTCCGTTTCTTATCCATAAAATTGCCTCAACAAATACCCGAGAGCTTCTCATTTTAAGTAGTGTTGGTTTTGCCTTGGGTACTGCCCTGCTCGTCGCTAGTTTTGGTATTTCCGGAGCTCTCGGCGCTTTTGTCGCCGGCGTTGTTATTTCCGAATCTCAAGAGAAGCACGCCATTTTTGCCGAGACAAGGCCCCTAAGAGACCTTTTCATCATTATTTTCTTTGCCACCCTTGGTCTGTTTATTGATCCACACATTTTTCTTACCCGTTTGGTTTTAATTATTGCTTTGTCCGTCATCATCTTACTTCTCAAAACATCAGTTACTTATTTTATTTCACGACTCCTGGGATATAAGGGTAAAACTTCTTGGTCACTTGCGCTTGGTCTGTCCCAAATTGGTGAGTTTTCTTTTGTTATCTTTATTGCCGCCCGGAAACTAAATTTACTCTCACAAGACCTGGCCTCAATAGGGGCATCCACGGCTCTGATAACCCTTATTTCTACCCCTTTTATGTTTAATCTGGCTCCCATTGTCTCGCGTCGTTTTAGCTCAAAGTCAGCTTCAAACAAACCAGGGAAAACTACAAGTAATCTCAATAATCATGTTGTTATCTGTGGTCACGGTCGGGTAGGGCAGTGGGTAGGGAAAGCCCTTGATCAAGTTGATACTCCCTACATCATTATTGATTATGACCAAAAAGTTATCTCCTCTGCCTTAAAAAGTAAAACTCCATTTCTTTACGGCGATCCCAGCGAAATCGATATCCTGAAAAAATCAGGTGTTGAAAAAGCCAAAGCCATCGTTATTACTATTCCCGATATAATGGTTCAAGAGGAGATTATTAGTCACTGCCAAAGCCTTGCTCCAGAAAGCCCCATTATTTCGCTAGCGCATCTGAATAAGGATGTTTTTGCTCTGAATCATTTTGGTGTGCAAAAGGTCGTCCAGCCCGAGTTCGAAGGTGCCGCCAGCATCGTCAAAGAGCTTCTTTTACTTTTTAATAAGCGACCAAGTGAAGTGAAAAAACAAATTTCTCTGCTCAGAAGAGCTCATACTCTTGCCCAAAAATGACCAAAAGACGTCTTATCCGAAAACAAAAAAAGGAGGCTCCCAAAAGAAAAAAAGGGATTCGTTTTTGGGCACTATTTTTTCTAGTACCGATCATTCTCTACTTTTTCGCCCCAAGTAGCTGGGATAATAAAAACTCTCTCAGTCTAATTATTGCCGGGGAAGATGAAGTTCGACTCGTCATTTTTGATCCAGATTTTAGTAAGATTAGCATTCTTCATATTCCCGGAAACACCCAGGTTACCGCTTCTAATCAATTGGGTACCTGGAAACTTAGTAGCGTTTGGGAGCTTGGGCAACAAGAAAACTTAAAAGGAAATTTGCTCGCGAATACCATCACAAAATCATTCGGCGTTCCAGTTGATGATTGGGCTTCAAGCGAAGCCAAAAACTTAATTAGTAAAAACCAACTTAATCAAATTAAGTCTATTTTTACACCCTTTTCCACCAGCCTCACTCTCAAGGATAAAGTCAAACTTGTTGTCTTTTCTTTCCAAAACAGAAGCAATCAGTTTAATATTGATTTAGAGAGTACCGCTTTTCTTCAAAAAACCCGCCTCGTGAGCGGGGAAGAGGGTTATCTTATTCGCTCGGAAGTTCCTCCGCAAATTCTTCATCTTTTTGCCGACCCGAAAATTATTAATGAAGCGGCTCGCATTGGTTTGGTAAATTCCACTGGTTCAAAACAGTTGTCACTTGAAATTTCCAAGCTGATAGATGCCTTGGGTAGCAAAATTTATTTTATTGAGGATACCGAGCTTGCCGACTTTGACTGTAAAATCGTTAGTCAAAAGAAAAACTACACCGCCGAAAGACTTTCCCATCTACTTGGTTGTGAAAGTTCAATCGAAAATACAAATAATTTAGACATCACCATTAGTCTCGGTGAAAGCTTTGCTAAGAAGTTCTAAAAGGAAAAGAAGGGTGGTTGGGATAAATGCTTTTATTCTCTCGGATAAAAACCTTTACTTGTACCACACTTACTGATCTCACATACGCTTCATACTTATAGCCCACATTCATCAAATACAAAAGTCGACTCGCCAAATCATCAGGAATTTTACCTACATGCCTTCCCATGATGGTTGAGACCATCACTCTATGTTTACCTGGTAGTAGACTCACATTGTCTCCACAGCTCAAGCCCAAAATCACTTTCATTTCCCCCAAATTAATGAGCGCCACTGTTTTTGTTTTTCCTGGTTCCTCAATGAAGAATTCTTGCGTCACCCGCTTTAATGATTGTGTTTCTTCCCGAAGTTCAATGGCGTGATCACAGGCCACCAAATATTTGTCTATGCTTCTAACCGCAATTGGATTTAGTGAATCAACCGCCAAAGCCATCTTGCAATACTGCACAGCTCTTTTTGGGTTTCCCAATTCATAATATGCTTTCGAAATCCTATTTAAAGCATCCACATCATCCGGTGCTAATTTTATTAGCTCCATATTAACCTGAAGAGCTGTCTCCCAGTCACTTTGTAGTGCCGCAACTATAGCCTTTTGGGCAAGCGTTTCAATCATTCTTCTACTTTTTTGAGTATAGATACAGAGTGTGACTTGTCAAGGCCTATACCTAGCTCAACGGGGGGGTATTTGTTGTATAATAGCCTTGTATGAGCGGTCACAGCAAATGGTCTACGATCAAACATAAAAAAGCAGCCAATGATGCTGTTAAAGGTAAAATTTTCTCAAATCTCAGTAAAGCCATTACCATTGCTGCCAAAACAGGTGGAGGTGTGGATCCGGATTCCAATTATAAACTTCGAGTTGTCATTGATCAGGCCAGGGCTGAAAACATGCCCAAACAAAACATTGATAGAGCTTTAAGTAAGGCCATTTCAAGCGATGAAAATCTCGAAGAAATCACTTATGAAGGTTTTGGCCCCAAAGGTGCGGGGCTCTTGATTAAAGTGGTGACTGATAATAAAAATCGCACCGTCCAAGAAATAAAAAATATTTTGGAAAGGGGAGGGGGGAGCCTGGGTGGCCCGGGATCTGTCGCCTTTAATTTCGATTCGAGGTCAATGATTGTCATTAAAAAACAAGCCAATTTTGACGACCAAATTCTTTCTCTTATTGATGCCGGAGTGGAAGAGTACGAAGAATCAAATGGAGCTGTAGAAATTTATGCTGATCCAAAATCACTCTTCGATCTTCAAGAAAAAATGAAAAAAGCTGGATTTGAAATTTTAGAATCAAGTCTCATGCAAAAACCAAAAAATTTCTTACAACTCGAAAAAGCAGATAGCGACAAAATGCTTACCCTCATAAGCACTCTTGAAGAGCATGAGGATGTGCAGAGTGTTTATACAAATGCTGTACCTCATGATCACTAAGCGCCAAAAATTTGTTGTTACGACAATTTTATTGACCCTAGGCTTTACCTCCATTAACTTTTTAGAACAACATCAAAGATTTTGGGGTATTGGGCTCTTGGCTATTTGTTCCATCGTTCTATTTATTTGGTCGCTTCGTGAAGGCCTGGGAAAAAATGCCACTCTTCTCACACTCATCCTACCCGCGTTTTTTACTCTAGCCGTCGGACTCTTTTGGTTTCTGCTTCCTTCTAGTATTTTTACCCGTGCACCGGTCCTCATTGTTTATGCCATTGGCATCTACTCATTGTCTCTTACGGCAAATATTCTAACGGTTTCAACTATTCGGACAATCGCATTGTCCCGTGCTGCCAAAAGCGTTGGTTTCGTCTTAACACTTTTAACTCTCTTTTTACTCTATGACGTAATCCTTTCTTTTAGAGCCACGGTATTAATGAGCTCGCTCGCAATGGGTCTCGTTTCCTTTCCTCTTTTTTTGCAGGGTCTATGGTCAAGTAAGCTCCAGGCTGCTTTTTCAAATGAATTAATTATTTACTCATTTTTATTTACCTACGTGATAAGCTCAATCTATGCGCTACTGTGCTTTTGGCCTATCTCTGTAGCTACGGGCTCAATATTTCTAACTTCAGTGAGCTACGTTACGCTTGGACTCGGTCAATCAAAACTGGAGGAGAGGCTCTTCAAACAGACCGTTCGCGAATATCTTATTGTCGGCATTCTAGTCTTTTTAACCATGTTGTTTGTTTCCTCCTGGCGTACTTAAAAATTTTCGAATGAACCCCAAAGTGGGAGACAGGGGATAGTGCTTCAAATACACCCCATAATAATTATGGGGTACATTAATTTTCACGTAACAACTACAAGTTTTCACGTAATGATATAGTTTGATATATAATATATTCAGTAACTGCTCGGAGTAGTGTGGTCATATCTTGATTATGTTTCTACATTATCAGTATTAATGTTCTCTTGTTGTATACCTGGTAGTTGCTTCCCCCTTGTGCTACTTGTTGATCCTCCAAACAACATGTCGCACAATATAAGTTATGCGACGTATCGAAGCGGAGTAGATATGCTCTGCATATGGCAACCCAATAAGCCATCTCTACTCATGTAATGCATTATAAAACACTTCCACAACCTAGCTCTTGTATCAGCTTGCATAGACATTTGCTAATTACCCATTTTGTCACTGACAGATAAACATAACTAACCAGCAATTAATATAGATGACTAATGACATCGTCTTTAGTACTAAACCCTGCTTAGAATCGCTCTCACGAAGCCATATTTGAGGCTAAATATTGTCATTAATTTTGTCAATTAAAATCATATATTGATGTCAAAACTACCGATTTTTATGTAAATTATTAATTGATGATAAATTAATTAAAAACAATTTTTTAAATTGGATATTTGACATAATTTTTATTTCGTTTCTATAATGACTAAACACTCCATATGTCGCACAATCCACTCCCCTACCCCATAATAAAATATCAATATTTTCACGCATGAAAACTATAAGCAATTACATTGACGCTTACCTTAAACACATGAGTATCGAAAAAGGTTCCTCACCTTTAACAATTCGTAATTACAAACACTACCTAGCTCGTTTTGAATCTTGGCTTGAATCTGAAAAAATTTCACCGGAGCTCAACAGTATCAATCAAGAAAATCTTAGCAATTATCGAGTCTATTTAGCCAATCTTGGGTTATCCAGAAAAACCCAGGGCTTTCATATTATTGCCATTCGCTCCTTTCTCCGCTGGCTTACTAAAACCGACCACAAGGTTATGTCTCCGGACAAAATCGATTTGCCGAAAATTCCTGACCGCCAAGTCAAATTTTTATCTGGTGAACAAGTTGACCGGCTACTAAACGCCCCCACACTTAGTAATCTTTCCGGTAAGCGCGACAAAGCCATCTTAGAAGTACTTTTTTCAACCGGCCTAAGAGTTTCTGAGTTAGTGGCTCTTGATCGCGATAAATTAGATTTTAAACGTCGTGAACTAGGTGTTACCGGCAAGGGAGGCACTGCCCGCGTTGTTTTCCTTTCCGTACGGGCCGCTGAATGGGTTGAAAACTATCTTCGAAGTCGGACAGATCACTACACCCCGCTTTTTATTCGTCACCGCGGCAAAATTGATCCTAGCATGTCAGATAGAGATTTAAGACTCACTCCCCGCTCGGTCCAACGTTTAGTCAAAAAATACGCCCGCAAAGTCAAGATTGCAGAGAATGTTACTCCTCATGTCTTGCGCCATTCTTTTGCGACAGATCTTTTAATGGCCGGTGCCGATATTAGAAGTGTCCAAGAAATGCTTGGCCACAAACACATCGCCACGACCCAAATCTATACCCACGTCACTAATAAACACCTTCGCGAAGTCCACCAAACATTTCACCATAAAGAAAGTAAAGCTTAATCATTAGTTCTCCCGGGGGAGTTTTTAATTCCTTGCCAGTCAATATCGATTGAATTAATCACCGGCACGGAGAGCGCCTTTATTTTAGACACACGTTTTTTAATCAATTGTGGGTCAATGCCTTGTTCAAGAAGTGGTCTTGCTACGCTCGCCCGTGCGTTCCATACTTCACTTTCAACCCCGTGTGCATAAGAACCCAGTAATGCGTACGAAAATTCATCCACAGAGACTTTTAGAGTCGTTGAAAGACCTCGAATTTGACCAGATACGTAGTCCAAATTGTCTGGACGATTAGGATCAAAAAACCCGTTTCTCCGGTTTCCCAAAGTGGCTCTCTGCTTTTCGCTAAGTGAAGAATATAAGCGCTGTGCCTCCATAAAGGGAAAAAACTCCTCAAAAACTACTCCTGTATCTGATTGTGACACTTTCATCGTACCCCTGTTTCGATTGTATATTTCATGCCCGTGCTCATGTGCAGCTGATACCAGAAATTCGAACACACTAGTATCCTGCTTCATAAGCGTCGGGCAAATTACAAGAATATCCTCCATCGTCGGATCCATTCTGCTTGCACCGCCCAAAGCGTAGGGAGCAGCTATCTCCCTTACTAACCCTTCGGTTTTTTTACGTGCTTCTTCATCTTCAACACTTCTCGGATCAACAATCTGGAGGTTACCTGAATAGGCCTTTTTTCAGATCCACCCAATAACCTCATCCATCTGTTCTGATCTCTCAGAAGGCGGAATCAAATCTTCAAACTTTTGCCAAGTAACATCTAAAATATCACTAATTTCAGCTGAACTTAAGCTCTGTGCTTCACCAAGATGTTCTAATATAAATTTAGTGTTTATAAACTCGTTCAAAGCTCCAACAAAATCAGGGGTTTCGGTCGGTGTTTCCGACCTTTCTTTAACAATAGCGGTTCTGGCTATCGATTTGTTTTCGAGTTCACCAGCTAGTTTGCTGTAAGCTAATATCCAATCATCAGCAGCATTCAAAACATATCGCTCTGCCATTGCTAATCTTTTTTCTCCTCGCCACTCGTCAAGATATTGGTCAAATTTGGGCCCTGAATCATTAGGAGCATCCTCTGCCCCATCTTCATCAAAAGTAAAAGTATATGTAGGCACTTCTTCCTCGGAGTCTGACATGTATAAATTCTAACACCTTTTGAAGTGAAATTTACTCCCTCCCTAGCCCAGCCACTGCCGCTACATTGTCACTCTTTCGGGCAAATCTCATAAGGATCACGCCCTGAGTCGATCTTCCCATCTGTGGAATGTTCTTCAAGGGTAGCTTAATAACTTGGCCGCCAGTGCTTGTCATCACAATCTGTTCCACATGATCCATGACCATCATCGCCGCCGCCAACTTCCCCGTTTTTTCGCTCAAAGCCACGGCTTTTACTCCCTTCCCTGCTCGTTTTTGCACAGGAAATAAATCAACTCTTGTCCTCTTACCTATCCCGTGCTCACTCACGGTCAGTATATCCCGAAACATCTTTTTTCGCCCGTCTTGCGGTTTATTTACCTTCTCGCTGAAAACTTCCATCCCAATCACTTCATCTCCTTTATCCAAGTTAATCCCTTTCATTCCCTTTGTGGCTCTGCCCATTGGTCGTACATTCTTTTCCGGGAAGCGTATGGCCTTGCCGTTTCGAGTCAAAAGCATAATATGATCGTTCCCACTTGTCGCGCACACTTTGTCCAAAACATCCTCCTTCTCGAGTCTGATCGCAATCAGTCCGTTCGACCTTAGATTTTCAAACTCCCTCAAGGTCGTCTTTTTGACTACACCCTTTTTTGTTGACATGATGAGATACTTTGCCGTCTCCTTATTAATTGGCATAACTGACATCACTGTTTCACCCTGATCCAAATTCACCAAATTAACCAAGGCCTGGCCTTTAGATTGCCTCGTTGCTTCCGGTATTTCCCAGGCTTTTGTCCCAAAAACCCTTCCCTGGTTTGTAAAGAGAAGAATGGTGTCATGTGTTGTCGCGCTTAAAAGATGTTCAATTTCATCCTCTTCTTTGTGTGCCATTCCTACCACCCCTTTCCCACCTCGCCTCTGTGCTTTATATGTTTCCCTTGGTACTCGTTTGATATAACCAGTCTTTGTCACCGTAATTAACGTATCTTGTTTTTCGATTAAGTCTTCTTCGCTAAACTCCCCTATTTTCTGCTTGTAAACTCGCGTTTTCCGCTTGTCCCCGAAGTCCTCCTTAAGCTTTGTAATTTCATCGGCAATTATCTTAAGCACTTTTTGCGGGTCTTTAAGTATCGCAATCAATCGCTCCACCAATTTCTTCACTTCTTCATATTCTTTTTCAATTTTCTCTCGCTCAAGAGCTGCCAATCGCCTAAGTTGCATATCAAGAATTGCTGTGGCCTGAATATCTGAGAACTTAAATTTACCAATCAAGTTTTTCTTTGCCTCCTCTTGGGTTCTACTCTTTCTGATTGTCTTAATCACTTCGTCCAAATTGTCGAGTGCAATTTTAAGCCCCTCCAATATATGCGCTCGTTTCTGAGCCGCTACCAAATCAAAAATTGTCCTTCGCGTGATTACCTTTTGCCTGTGCTTTACGTACTCAACCAGTATTTGTTTAAGATTTACAGTGTGTGGTGTTCCATCTACAAGTGCCACGAAATTTGCCGGAAAAGTTGTCTGAAGCTTAGTCTGCTTAAAAAGGTTATTCAAAATTGATTTTGGCCTGGCTTCACGCTTGAGTTCAATCACGACACTCATTCCATCTTTGTCTGATTCATCCCGAAGCGCCGCAATGCCCTTTAACTTTTTATCTCTGACCAAATCGGCAATATGGCTCACAAATAAGGCTTTGTTTACTTGATACGGTAGCTCTGTTATCTCAATAATCGACTTACCCCTCGCCCCGTCCTTAATTTCTGCAATTCCTCGAACCACAATTCGCCCCCGACCGGTAGCATAAACATCAATTAAACCATTTGCATCATAAATCGCTCCTCCCGTTGGAAAATCTGGCGCCGGCACGTACCCAACCAATTCTGATAGCTCCACGTCACTTTCAAAAGAAATCTTTGTGGCCGCCATCATATCAGCTTGATCAATCTCTTTTTCAGTTCCCGAAGCCACCAACTCAATCTTCTTAATTACGAATTCCGCCCTCTCACCTGCATTCTCTTCTTCCGGAATAACCGGTCTGCCTTTTTTTAAAGTGGCCATGATGGCATCCACCACCTCACTCAAATTATGTGGGGGAATCTTCGTGGCCATTCCAACAGCGATCCCTTCACTTCCCATCAGAAGCAAATTTGGTAAAAGCGCCGGTAAATATATCGGTTCCTTTAGAGTTGCATCAAAGTTATCCATCACTTCGACGGTATCTTTGTTGATATCCATAAGCATCATTGTCGCGATTTTCGCCATTTTTACCTCGGTATACCTCATTGCCGCCGGTGGATCACCGTCAATCGACCCAAAGTTTCCCTGGCCGTCAACGAGTGGATATCGCAGATTAAATTCCTGGGCCATTCTGACCATCGCGTCATAAACTGAAGTGTCGCTGTGAGGGTGATATTTTCCCAAGACCTCTCCAACTACCTTGGCACTTTTGGAGTAACTAGAGCCTGGACCCAAGTTCATGTCGTGCATCGCAAAAAGAATCCGCCGATGAACGGGCTTTAAGCCATCTCGAATATCTGGTAGTGCTCGAGCCACGATTACACTCATTGCGTAATCCAAATAACTTTTACTTAACTCCGAGGAGATATTAACGATTTCGACCTTACCGATACCCGTTTCTGCCGCTTTTTTAGTCACTACCCATTCTAGCTTGTTTCAGGCTAGTTTTCAACCTAAAAAAAGCTAAAACCTTTTCATAAAACGGAACATTTCAAAAAAGGCCACCACAAACGCCGCCACTCCTCCCGCACTCACGATTGGAATATAAAAAGATGAACCAATTTTAATGTCTCCCGGCAAGGTCGGAAAATGAAACTTACCGTAAAACGTCACCAAAAAAATGAAAGACAAGATATAAGCGCCGACAAACATCGGTCCATATAGCGCTAAAAACTTGTTCTTTTGCATTGGCTATATATCAAGGCTACCGACTTCATTCCAGTTGTTCTCATCCAAAACCACAATTTCGCTCTCAGAAATAAGATACATAAAATCATTTATAAACAAAGCCCTCTTTATGCCCGATTCACTTACAGCCTTGGTTAATGATAACTCATCATTGGCGTATGAAAAAACATACCCCCCATTGCCTCCCGGCATGAAGAAAACTTCATGTCGTGCATCTTGCAAGAAAGAATGATGATTACTTGAGACCTCACTCCAGTACTCATTTAATAAATATTTATCTGTCTCCATAGGATTATTGGGATCAGAAACATCAAACATACTCAATTTCACTTCACTACCCTCTTGCCCCACACCCAAAACTTTTTCCTCAGAAATTGGGTGCAAATATGACGAATAACCGGGAATCTTAAGCTCTCCTGCCAACCTTGGTGTTTTCGGTGCCGATAGATCAATCACATAAAAAGGATCTGTTTGGCGAAATGTCACCACGTACCCCATCTTACCCAAAAATCTTACACTATAAATTTGTTCGTTTAACCCCAATCCTTCGAGCGACCCTATTTGCTTCAACTTTGAATCAAGTACATATACATCATTCACAGTCTCGGCCGCTCCAAACATATTGCTTCCGGAAGTGGTAGCAACCCGCAAATTTCCTTCAAATTCATCCAAAGAAAACTGATTCAAAACTTGCCCCGCCACTTCACTCGAAGCGCTTACGTCAAAGTTGTCCAAAGATACCTTTACAATTCCCGTTTTTTGAATTTCACGCACCCGTTTTTGCAAATACTGAGTAAATTGATTATTTAAATCATTCTCAAATTTCAACCGATCGTCATTTCCCAAACCCAACTTATATTCATCAATAATCACGCTTATTTCAGCAAACTTCGCCTGCGCACTGATATCATAATCAGCCAATTTTGCCAGTCTCACCCTATAGGGCTCTGAAATCAAACCGCTCGCGTCTTCCCTAAAGAAATTATAATAAAGTTCTGCGTAATTTTCTTGATACGAAAAAGTGATGTACATTGCCTCATTTGAAACATAAACTACGCTTGTCCCCGTCGAACCCACAAATGAAACACTATTCGCCACGCTCCCCGTTCTGGGATCAATCCTAAGCGCCGTGTAAGTTGTATCTATAGGCACAATTGTGCTTGGTCGGTATATCTCAGTGCACGCAACTGTCATGGCGCTGCCATTCACAGTCATTAAGGGCACCGGGCATGGGTAACCATAATCAATTGTTTGTCGAGTAATCAGATATATCTGCTCATCAACCAATCTTGCCGCCACAAAACTTGTTTCAGACAAATCAATTTCCCAGAGCTTCACCGGCATTTCCGGCCTCGCCACGTCATACCCCAAAATTTTGTTCGAGGCAAAAATTACGAGCGTGTTATCAACCAGCAATAAATTCCCCACCTCGGCGATATCGGAAACACTTGTCATTGCTGCCGGTGGCAATGCCTTCACAGCCTTTGTTTTACTTTGAATGAGCTCCGGTGCTGGCAAACCAACGCCCTCTCTCATTGGATAGAAAAAATAACCCTCAGATGACACAAATATGTTCTCCCCATCCGTTTTGACGATGTCTGGCTCATCTATCCCAGTAACTTGAACGTTTGTCTCTGACACCCTTTCGGCAATCGTTGGATTGATAACACTTTTTTCTGACTCCATCGCCGTTGGCACTGCCATATCCACGGCAATCTCAGCACGTCCGCCAAAACCCGATTGATAACTATTCGTCTCGGCTTGAGCGCTTTCTTGAAAATAATTTATGAATTCCTCATCCGAAGCAAACTTTTGGAGGGCGAAGCTTTTATTTGGCTCAATAATTACAGCGGGTAATATTTTATTGTCCAGTAAGAAATACCCCAAACCCGCAAACGCTACCACCAAAACTACGGCCGTGGTTGCTAAAATAGATTTCTTTTGCTTTAAAATATTTTTCATTTCACATTCGGCATCACTAAGGCGGCAACGAAATAAACGACAATTCCAGGCACAAACCCAGTAAATGCCAAAATAACAAGCCATACAATCCGAAGTAACGTTGGGTCGACATCGTATTTTTCAGCCAAACCACCCACAACCCCAAAAATTATTTTCTCTTTTTTACTTCGCGTTAGTCGCGTTTTTTTAACCTTCTTTTTAGACGCCATAAAAATCAGTATAACTTACTTAGGCACCATTTGAGTAGGCACTTTATCCTCTTTAAGTTTCACCACAATCGGCCGAATCAAAAGAACTCCCAACCCCGCCACCTTGTAGCCGATACTGGCAATAAACCCCATTAAAATCAAATGCCCAAAAACATTCGATGTTTGATTGAGTATTTCTGCTGGCAATATCTCAATCTTTTGTGCTGGAGCTGCTTTTTGCTGATCAAAAACCTGCTCCAAAAGTGCTACCTGTTCTGGAGGAAGCCCTTCGGTATCTAAGTCGTAAGTTTGGTTAACCAATTGGCTTGAATCAATGCTAATACCCTGAAAGCGAAATAAAGTCACTGGCTGGATTCGACCGGTAAATACTCCAAACACATTTAGACCGGCCAAAATTATAGTTAAAAGCCCGCCCGTCAGCATTCCATAACCCACAACTTTTTCTGTCATTAAATTAATCATACCAAAACATAGATGTCTTGGTTATACTCACTTATTCCCACCCTCTCACCTTTCCCTTTTATGATCTCCTCCATCGGTAAACAATGTCGGCATCCGTTCTTTGGGCATTTAAAGTGCTCAAGGCTGCGGGCCAGTTTCATTCTTTTTGCTACCATCATTATATCTTCATGTGCCTTCTCAAGATCTGGTAATTTCTGCTCAGTTGGCTCATCATTTTTGTCTAGGTACCAGTAACTGGTTTTCTCCACCTTCCGCTTTTGTGTATTTGTCACTAAAAGATGATAAATGGGCAGCTGTAAGCTTGTCTCCTTTTCTTCCCACTTTCCTGTTTTAAAATCCATCACATGAACGCCATCTGTTTCTTCCAAATATTCCAACCAGTCTACTTTTCCACAGAGAATTATGTTTTCCTCTTCACTTAACCAATAATAAGGCAAGTCTTGCTTGATTTTGATTGCTTTTCTTCCCACCGGCCCAGGGTTTTTCATAATTCGAGAGAGCATGTTCCGTCCGCGTTCTTTTTGTTTCTCCTCTTCATCTCTGGAAGTAAATCCACCTTTTCTTCCCTCCACCTTTTTCCAGGCAACCTCGAATTTATCGAGTAAGGACTTTTTAAATCGCTCCTCTACAGGTAGTAATGAGAGCCCTTCCACCACCTCATGAACAATCTGCCCAAGCGCCAATGGCGGCTGCATCAAAGTAATTTTGTGTCCTGCCACAGGGTCTTTATAAATCGCGCGCAAATAATAAAGCCGAGGGCATGCCAAAAAATCCCCCATCGAACTATGTGAAACCCACACCGCTTCGTATTTGTTTGGTTCGGCCATCACTCTGCTCATTTTACCAAATAAAGCTAGTTTGCGCAGTTTTGCCAAGCTCCAAACCCGTCCCTTGCCATTTTCCATGCGGCAGTTTTAACTGCCTCATGCGCATCAAATCTTAATTCTAAATTTGCATCCTCGCTCATTGCGGTTCTTGTTGATACCCAGGTTGATTCACAAAATTGAAAAAGACCACCATAGCTACCATTCATCGCGCTAGGATTTAAGCCTGACTCACACCTTGCAATCTCCTTCATCATCCCTGGGTAAATACCGTATTCTTCTGCCCACTTCTCAATTATCATTTCTACTTCGTTTGTCTGGCTAACTGGTTCTTTCTTGCTTTCTATTAAGGATACTTCAACTCTCACAGGTACAGTTTCCTCGCTAACTCCCAAAACCTCGCCCTGGTGCTGTGGCCGGGCCACATAAATGAGTAGCCAAATCAGAAGTAATAAGTTTAATTTGTCCCGCCTTTTTCTGCCCATGATTCTTGGGCAGAATGGGCTCAATTATACTTCATCAAAGGCTTTTTCGTAAGCCTTTCGTGCCTTTCTAGTGAAGTTAATATATTTTCTCACCTTCCGGCTGGCCGTCTGCATTTCTTTTCCTCTGGCTACATTGATTTTTATTTTTACGAAGTCATCAATTTTAACTCTCGGAATAGTTGTCTGTGTTTTATATTTATTAACTTGTTTCAAAAACGGCTTCGATCTTAAAAAATATAATAAGTAATATGAATCGATCTGGCTTTTCCGAATCACTGCCATGCCATTACTGCACCAAGCGTTCTCAAATTCTTGATCGACAATCGCTACAGCCTGCCGTCTTGTTCCCAAGTAATTTCCCACCAAAGATACCAAAATGTCCCCTTTTTTTAATTGATACTGTGCCCTTTTCGGTAAATCTCGCGTACTCACTTCTCTTGCAAAATCAACAGAGAAATTAACACCGTTTATTCCCGATATTTCCACATACCTTACTTTATTAGAGTTATTTTTGGGTTTTTCTTTTGGCGCTATTTCGATCACTTCACGGAGTGAAACCGCCGATTGATCACTATTTTGCCCCGGTTTATTAAACTGATAATCAAGTCGATCCAGGATCTCTTTCTGTTTTATCTCAAATTCACCTATTACTTTTCCTTCTTTCAACCTCCCATATTTAACAACCACCTCTGCCTTTCTTGATTTTGTCAGAATAAGGAGACTAGTTTTTACGTTTGTTCCGTACGGCGAAAACGTCTTTTCTGGCAAATCCACGACCCGCTTTATTTGAAAGTTTCTATTAATAAAATCTCGAGTAAGTTTATTGTTTTTGCTTTCTAGTACTCCATTGGGCAAAACAATGGCCATTCTTCCTCCCTTTCTAAGTAATTGGTAGCACCTTTCGACAAACAATATCTCCGGTGCTTGGCTTTTTACATTTTTTCCAAGCTCATACCGGTTTAATGTTTTTCTGTCAGTAACCCTTCCTTTTACACCAAATGGAGGATTGGCAAAAATCACATCTGCCACATTTTGATCACTTTCAAGGAGTGAATTGGCAGTCACAATTTTTGATTCATCGCCACCGGCCATATTAATGCCTAATTTTGCAATTTGAGCCACTCGAGGGTTTATTTCAATACCGCGAATATTCTTTGGGACAAAGCTATTCCCCAAATAATCAATCGTCTCGATCAAAAATCCACCCCCTCCACACGCCGGATCAAGCACGACTTCATCACTCTTGGTATCAATTATTTTAACTGCCAACTCGACAACTTCTCTCGGTGTAAAAAACTGCCCTCTCTCTGCTTTTTGATTATTAGCAATAAAATTTTGAAACACCTCCCCCGCTAAATTTTTATTACTCTTTAACGTCTCTTTTTGAAGCAATTTCACGATGTAAATTAATGTCGGCGTTGATAAATTCACCATTTCACTTTCAGCGTATTTTTGAAGTTCAGCCAGTCTCTTTTCAAAAGTCCCGCTCTTTTCTTCTTCTTTTTTTGTGACAAAAAAATGACCCAACCTTTCTTCTTCGTCGAAAATTTTCATCCTAAGAATTTTCACAATCTCCTCATATGCCTCCTGCCTTCCTAAGCCTTCGTTGGCATAAATATAATTGTGGATTTTGCCTAGTAAATTTGCCCGCATGAAGTTTTACCCAAATAATTTTAATTGATTTTCAGGTTCCGCGGGTTCAATAATATAAACTTGATATCCCTTAATTCTTGCTCCATATTTTTTAAGTCTCATGTTGATCAACTGAATCGACTTATCAACCGGGTTTCTGTTGCCCTTAAAAATTGTCAATAATTCGTCACGGAAAATTGGCTCTCCTTCACGAGATAAAAACAGTTCCAAAACCTTGGACTGAGTTAAAGGCCATGGACCGCGCGCCCCTTTTAAAATGGCTTTGGGCTCGGGAAGATAATCAGAAAGGGCAATGCTTTTAACCTTTTTTGTTGCCAGGTTTCCGCCCATTCTGGTTCAATATATCACAAATACTAGCGATTAGGTACAATATAAGCTATGAAACTTAAAGCCTTTTTCATTTTTGGCACGATCGTTATTACTCTCATTATCGCTATCCTTCTTCTAAAACCTGATCGTAAATCAAATTCAGAAAACATCACGGATGTTTTAGGCGCTCCAGCCACCACAGCCAATCTAGAAGATGTCTTATATAATGGTGCCACTTATCGCGCTCAATGGTTTGAAGTAAAAAATGCTGATCAAATCACTCTTGATAGTAATTTAATTGATAAGCTTCCCGCTAATAAAATCCATGAAACCCAAAACTGTCAATATTTAGTTAACGCCGGTTTTTATACTCCAGATGATAAGCCAATTGGCTATTTTCTTTCCGACGGTCAAATCCTGCGTAGTGAAATCACAAGCCCAACTTTCAACGGTTTTTTTAGTATCAATGACTTTGCGACCTCACGCATTACCAATGTTTTGCCGCTCGATCACTTAAGACTGGCTCTTCAATCGGGACCAGTTCTTATAGAAAATAGTTTTCTTCAAAAGCTCTCGATAAATAATGATAAGCCCGCTCGTCGCTCAATTGTCGCTACCACCAGTGAGAATCATGCCGTATTTATTGTGGTTTACGA
>Ga0208375_1002215_pt1 | contig 18888 bp, 16 predicted proteins | sample RifOxyD1_FD_184038 | JGI IMG/M metagenome (GOLD analysis project Ga0208375, IMG submission 184038) | Soil microbial communities from Rifle, Colorado - Rifle Oxygen_injection D1 (SPAdes) | ecosystem: Environmental > Terrestrial > Deep subsurface > Rock core/Sediment | place: Rifle, Colorado... | reverse complement strand
GTAAAAAGTAATCAACACCTCCCTCATAAAGCGCTTTGGCTTGCAAATAATAATTCGAGGCCAGTTCATCAAAGGTAATTCCACCGGTAAGGGAGAGTGATTTTGTGGTAGGTCCCATTGAGCCAGCGACAAATCTGGGCTTGCTTGAATTTTTCCTGGTATATTCATCGGCAATTTTTTTTGCGATAGTGGCGGCTTGAAAATTAATTTCATAATATTGGTCTTGCAGATCGTATTCAGCCAGTACAAAAGGGGCGCCACCAAAGGAATTTGTCTCTATAATATCGGCACCTGCGTCCAGATATTGTTTGTGAACATCTGTTACAACATCGGGCCTGGTTAACACCAAATGTTCGTTACATCCCTCGTATTGATCTCCGCCAAAATCTTTAGCGGTTAAATTTTTACATTGAAGTGCAGTACCAGTCGCCCCATCTAAAACCAGTATTCTTTTTTCGAGTTCTTGGACAAGTAACGGATTGCGCAACCTTTTTTTCATGAAATATCCCTTTTACACTTTATTGAAGGCCTATATTAACCTATGATGGATATCTTCTCAAGTGAGGGGACTAGGTTATATGATGTTTAAAATAAAATGCTGATTGGGGAGAATCAAAATGGATAAGCATATGGATAAGTACATATTGATAACCGGCGGTGCGGGCTATATCGGATCGCATGTGGTGAAGCTGTTTGGAGAGTGTGGAAAAAAAATCGTGGTACTTGATAACTTGAGTACTGGCGTCAAAAAAAATATTTTATTTGGTGATCTGGTGGTAGGCGATGTGGGATGTGAGGATGATCTTAATAAAATATTTTCAAAATACGATGTTGGGGCAGTTATCCACTTTGCCGGCAGCATAAGTGTTCCGGAGTCTGTGGAAAACCCGCTAAAATATTACCATAATAATACGGTCAATTCACACACGCTTATAAAAAAATGCATTGATCTCAAAATCAATAATTTTATTTTCTCCTCTACTGCCGCCACTTATGGACTTGGCGAGGGCAAACCGCTGGACGAGGATGATTTGCAAAAACCCATTAATCCTTACGGGCATAGTAAACTTATGATTGAGAGAATTTTAAAGGATACTGCTTGTGCCCATAAAAATTTTAAGTACATTGCTCTTAGATATTTTAATGTGGCGGGAGCAGATCCAGAGGGAAAAATCGGTCAAAGCACCCCGGATGCCACTCATTTGATCAAGATTGCCTCTCAAGTGGCACTTGGAAAACGTTCGGAGCTTTCCATTTTTGGCGATGATTATAACACCCCGGATGGAACTTGTGTTCGCGATTATATTCATGTGATGGATTTGGCACAGGCTCACCTGGATGCTTTAAACTATTTGATCAGGGAAAAAACCTCCAACTATATGAATTGCGGTTACTCGAAAGGTTTTTCGGTAAAAGAAGTTATAAGCGAAATGAAAAAAACCCTGAAAATTGATTTTCCAATTAAAATGGCACCCAGAAGAGACGGCGATCCGGATATTTTGATTTCTAAGTGTGAAAAAATAAAAAAATTAACTGGATGGAAACCAAAATATAATGATTTGTCTTTAATGATCAAGACTGCGTATGATTGGGAGAAAAAGTTGGAGATTGAATCGGGAAATTTATGTTAAAGGAACGAAGACTCAATCAATTAACCTATGCTTCGATTTTGATTCTAAGTATATTTTTGTTCGTCTCATTTTCGGTTTCAGCGCTTCATCATATCTTGATCTTCATACCCGGAATTTTTTTTGTATATAAGAGCATGAAGGATCATAATTTTAAATTATCCGGTAGTGCATGGGTCTTACTGGGTGTAATTGGAATCGCTGTCTTATCCATTATTGTAAATGATGTGCCAAATGCCATGCGTATTATTTTGAAGCTGCGATATTTTTTAATTGGTATTTTAATGATTTTTGCGCTGGAGGCTTGGTTTAAGGAAAATACATCAGTTCAAAAAATAAAATGGATCATTTATCTTTTTTTAATCTGCGCAACCATTGCTTCCTTATCTGGTTTGGTTGCTAAATATGCTGGATATAATTATCTAAAAATGAAACCTGCCTGTCATGCTGACCGTACTTGTGGCATGTATGGCATGTACATGACTTACGCCTACGGAATGCAGTTTTTTTTAATTATCAATCTGGCCTTGATAATTTTTTATAAAAAACTTCTAGTAAAATTAAATCTACCTTTTCTTCTAATTGTTTTTTTAATTAATGGTGTGAGTTTTTATCTTTCCTATGCACGAGGGGCATATCTGGGATTTTTGGCAGCAATACCTTTTTTCTTTTTAAGAAACAATGTAAAAAGATTCACTTGGGTCGGAGTAGGTCTGGTTTTCATCGCTATGATCGGCTTTTTGGCGGTTCCGCAATTTAGAGAGACTTTTACTGATCATAATCGGCTTAAGTCAAATGACCAACGAATCAGTCAGTATAAAGTTGCTTGGAGAGCAGGACTATCTAATCCTTTTTTTGGTCTTGGTTATAGGAATTTTGAACCCCAGTCGGGTAAACTTAAAGCCAAGTGGGGTATGGAATTCCCTGAGTTTATAGGCCATGCTCATAATAACTTTCTGGAACATCTGGCTGCTACAGGATTTATAGGTTTTTTTCTGCTTATTTTGTTTCATATATTTTGGTTTATAGAATCCTACCAAAGAAAAGATCCGCTTGGGGATTGCTCCATGGCCTTTGTAGTTGCACTTACTCTTTCTGGAATGGTTCAATACACTATCGGTGATGGAGAAAATGTATTGTTGATTATGATGTTTTATGCAATTACCCAGATGCGTCCTCACTTGTGGAATATATCCGCTCGTCAGTAAGCAAAAACCTTTCAAAGCAAAATCTTAGGTGAAAAACGAGCAGGCTAAGTTACAACAAATAGTTGCTGATTAGTTGAAATGTTAATAAGAAAAACCTATAAGCCAAAGAGGAATTTTGTTCTTAATTCCGTGTTCAATGTCATCGGATAAGATATAAGAGTGTGTTATGTTTTTAATTTGTTTTTCATTTTTTGACTTTCCTCCGATTTCAAAAGTATATGTTTCATCAACAAGAAAATCTCCGGAAAGTGGTACCTGAAGGACATGTATACCGTGAAGAAGATTGGCGACATAAGTCTCTCTTAGATTGCCTTTATTTATATTTTCAGATGAAACAAGCGCATGCATAAAATTTGTGTTATTGAGATAAATTTTTTCTGGTTTTTGCAGTCCAGCGAATTTGCCACCAGCTTTCTCAACGTTGATAATTATTTGTAGTTTATCTAAATAGTGTAGATATTGTTTTAAAGTTCTTTCGTCGGTAATTGAAAGTGCCATTTTGATATTTTTCAGATCTGGTGTAAAAGGGCAGGACTCGGTGAGGTAGACCAGAAGTTTTTTTATTCTTCTTAAGCTGGTTCCTGAAAGTTTTGGATAAACAGAAATAATATCATTCTCAACTGATGAATTAATCATCTGGTTAAGTGCTAGATAATAATTTTCTACCTTGTTATACTCTTTGTAGAAAGGGAATAATCCTGTCTTTAAATATTTTTGAAAAAGGGGAAGAACTTTGTGTCCCTCATGTTCAATCTTTTTTGTGATTTGATTTGAAATATCTTGATGGTTTTTTAATATTTCTTCAAGAGAAGCATGAGGAAGCGTTATACTATGTTCAAATTCAATAAATTCTCTAAAGCTCATGTGTTTCATGTTAAAAACCAGTGCGCGTCTGCTTAGATCAGAAATTCCTTTTGATATTTCCATGGAGGATGAGCCCGAGATAACAACTTGTAATTTTTTAAATGTATCAAAAATGCTTTTTAGTTCTTTTGACCAATTGGGATATTTGTGAATTTCATCTATCGCCAGGAGCTCTCCTCCCTCTTGAATAAAATTATTAGCGATTTCATATAAACCAACTTTTTCAACTAGAATATGATCGGCAGGAACGTAAAGTATTTTTTCGGACAATAAATTATTGTGAGAAAATTCAATGAGATATTGCAAAAGGCAAGTGGTTTTTCCAACGCCCCTTGGCCCAATAATAAAAAGCATGCGTGGGTTATTTGATAAATCTTGAAAAAAATATCGCCTAAATTTTAGTGATACTTCTTTTAGGAATGATTGCGAAAGTGATTGGATGTCTATTAACATAAAAAACTATCCTTGACTGGTAGTAATGCATTACTATCATAACACATGTTCGGTAGTAATGCATTACTATTGAACAAAAAAGTTGCCTTGAAAAGATGGAATAAGTTGGGAATATTTCAATACACCATCGGTGATGGAGAAAATGTATTGTTGATTATGATGTTTTATGCAATTACCCAGACACGTCCTCAATTGGGTGATAAGTCCGCTTACAGTTAAGCTAAAATTATTGAAATAAAAAATATTTATAGTAATTCATGCTTGTATTTACATTTATTTCTAGGAAAAAATGCGAAATTATACATTTTTATCAACGAATAATGTGAGAGCGTATGTATGTTCAAAAAATTGAGCACTTAGCATAGGCGTATTTTTTAATATTGACTTTAAAGAATACGCCACAATTTTCGAACTTTGATTTGAAGATGGATGGATTGGCTAATGCCAAGAATTTACATATCAGATCAAGTTTCAACTATATTTAGTTGGTTTTTATTGAAATGATTAGGCAGTTAAAAACAATAACTAGTTGAAACTATAAACAAAAAAAAACATGTTTACAATACTATATATTTGTCGTACAATTATATAGTATGATAGACAGACAGATAAGACCTTTAACAACCGATAGCTTTTTTATTTTTGGACCAAGAGGCGTTGGTAAAACAACTCTTCTTCGATCCTATTTAAATAAGCATAAGGTTTTGTATATCAACCTTCTGAATGCGGACGAAGAAGAACAACTTTCTTTAAGGCCAGAGTTACTGCGAGAAAGAATAAATGCAAGCGCTACTATTGATTGGATTGTTATAGATGAAATACAAAAAATCCCCAAGCTTCTTGATGTAGTTCATAATGTTTTAGAAACCCCAGGAAATTATATCAAGTTTGCACTCACTGGATCGAGTGCTAGAAAATTAAAAAAATATGGAACGAATTTATTGGCCGGAAGAGCCTTTATTAATATCATGTTTCCTTTTTTATATAGCGAACTCAGGGAACAGTTTAATTTAAAGCACTTTTTACTGTTTGGGGGCCTACCTAAGATTTATTCCTTTGATAGTGATTTACGAAAACAGGAATTTCTTAGGTCCTATGCCCAGACTTATTTAAAAGAGGAGATTTGGGCGGAACATATGATAAGAAATTTAGATCTCTTTAGAAAATTTCTGGAACTGGCAGCTCAGAGTAATGGAGAAATAATCAATTTTTCTAAAATTGCAAAGCAAATAGGAACAACCACAGCTACTGTGCAAAGTTATTTTGATATTTTAGAAGAAACCTTGGTGGGATTTTTTTTGGAGTCGTATACAACCTCAGTGAGAAAAAGAATTGTGGCTTCACCTAAATTTTATTTTTTTGATACTGGGGTGAAACGGGCACTGGATAGAACTATTGCTAATGATGTGGGGGAATCCACTTATGAATATGGCAAGCTCTTTGAAACGTTTATTCTGACTCAAATACGAGCATTGATTTCCTATTCTCGCAAGGACTACACTCTTCACTATATAAAAACCAAAGATGGAGCAGAGATTGATCTAGTGATTGATAGACCAGGGAAAAATCTCATGTTGATTGAAATAAAATCCAGCAAAATGGTGCTGGAAACCGAATTAAAAAATTTAAAAAATTATAGCAAAGATTTATTGGGGGAAGCTTTTTGTGTTTGCCAGGAATCACAGGCCAGAAAAGTTGATGGTGTATTGGTTATACCCTGGCAGCAATTTCTTGATTCATTTCTATTATAGTTTTTTATTCATATAGAATGGTGTCAACAAATTGCAGGGTTTTATTTGTTTCCTTTTGAGATAAATCATCCAAGTCCAAAATTAACTTCAACTCTTTCCAGAATTTGTTTACCAATAGCAAGGGAAGCGGTGGCTGCAGGAGATGGTGCGTTTAAAACATGCAGGAAATGATTTGATTGGACAAATCTAAAATCATCAACCAACATTCCGCCAGGTTCAAGCGCTTGGGCCCGGACTCCTGCTTCGGAGGGTGTGAGATCGTTTGACTTGATATCTGGGATCATCTCCTTTACAGCTTGTAAAAAAAGAGGCTTGCTTAGTGACATGGATAATTCTTTAAGTCCCATTTTCCAATACTTCATTCCCATTTTCCAAAAAGAAGGATAGGTCAAGTTTTCTAGCGTATCCTTAAGCGAAAAACTGAATTTATGATAACCTTCTCTCTTAAAAGAAAAGACTGCGTTGGGGCCCACTTCACGAACACCATCTATCATGCGGGTAAAATGCACGCCAAGAAAAGGGAATTCAGGGTTTGGTATTGGGTAAATTAAATGATTAACTAAATTATTTTTTTTAGGGTTAAGTTTATAGTATTCCCCTCGGAACGGGATAATTTTAAGTCCTGGGTTGGTACCTGCTAATTTTGCAATGTGATCTGAATAAAGTCCTGCGCAATTAATGAGATTTCGACTGATAATACTATAGCCCGGAGTTTTAATTTCTATCTGGTTACTTTTTTCTGCTATTTGTTTAACCATGGCATTTAAAATAACCACACCGCCATGCTGTTCATAAACTTTTTTGTATGCTTCAGTGACTTTGGTATAATTAATAATTCCGGTAATAGGAACATGAATTGCGGAAACTGCAGTGACATGAGGTTCAACTTCCTTGATTTCTTTTTTATCCAGAATTTTTAAATTCTTTATCCCGTTTTCCATACCTCGTTTATAGAGAGCGTCCAGCCCGACTAATTCATCTTCCTTGGTGGCTATAATAAGTTTACCGCAGATTTCGTATTTTACATTTTGCTCATTACAAAAATCATGCAGCATCTTTATGCCAGTTTGAGTATTTTTTGCCTTGAGCGATCCGGGCTTATAGTAAATTCCGGAGTGAATAACACCGCTATTATGTCCAGTTTGGTGTTTTGCCACTGCATTTTCCTTATCAAGAACGCAGGTTTTTAAGTGAGGATATTTTTTTTGCAGTTGCATGGCCACACTCATGCCAACAATTCCTGCACCAACTATTGTGATGTCGTAAATATTTTTTGTCATGATTTTGTCCTTTTATCAGTAGGCGTTTTTGTTTATAAAACCTTTAAAAAAGGTTAAAAAAATGATTTTAATATCAAATCCCAGAGACCAGTTTTTAATATAGTAAATATCACATTCAATTCTTTTATGCAGGCTGGTATCACCTCTCCAGCCATTAACCTGGGCCCAACCGGTAATTCCAGTTTTCATTTTATGTCTTAGCATATAGGCAGGAATATCGTTTTTAAATTTTTCTACAAACACAGGTCTCTCCGGACGAGGTCCAACCAAGCTCATATCGCCTACTAGTACGTTCCAAAGTTGCGGTAGTTCATCCAGAGATGTTGAGCGTAAAAAAGTTCCAATTTTAGTCCGTCTTGGATCGTCTTTAACCGCCCACACAGCACCGGTGGTATTTTCGGCGTCAACTTTCATTGATCTAAATTTCCACATTAAAAATTTCTTTCCATCAAGACCCATTCGTTCCTGGCCATAAAAAATCGGACCCTTAGAACCAAGTTTGACTACAAGTGCGATGATAATAAGAAGCGGAGAAAGAAATAATAAACCAATAAAGGTTAATATAAAATCAAAGCAGCGTTTCATGGCATGATCGAGCAGGGAGAGGTTGGGTTGATTAAAAGATAATACTGGAATACCCGCAAATTCATCAACGTGGTGACCAATAAATGAGTAGGTCAAATCAGGTAATACCTGTATCGGAATAATACCATTATGGCACGCTTTTAAAACACTTTCGGTTTGATGAGCAAGTGAGCCAGGATAGCCAATGACGATTGAGTCAGGAGTGTATTTTTTGATAACTTCCGCAAGGGGAAGATCCAGTGCCGGGATATTAAGTTCGGCGTGGAGATCACCTGAATCAATCCATCCAGTTATTACCATGCCGGCGTCTTTATATTTTCGAACAGCTTCCACATAACTTTTCATCTGAGCACCGTGGCCTACAAGCAGGATATGGCGCAAGTTTATTCCACGCTTTCTTAAGGTTCGTAGAAAATTTCTAAGCATTATTCTGACTGCCACAAGCATAAATTGTGAAATTAAAAAATAAATAATTAGCATGGATCTGGAAATTCGGTCAGGCGCCAAGAAATATAGAACAAGAATAAAAGTGAGTATTGCTTGGGTGTTTGCCTTTAAAACTGTAAAAATCTCTTTCATCCTTGAATTGAATCTTTGCGAATGATAAAGTTTGTTTTTATGAAAAAAATAAATGGTAAAAATAACAATCACAACAGATAATTTTAAAAATAAAATCCCAAGTCCGCTCTGGCCTTGGAAAATATTAAACCGGATGGTAAAAGCGATATACCAGGCAGCGGCGGCAAAAATGGCATCAACTAACTGTTGAAAAAAGTTAAATATTTTCTCATTTCTTCTGAGCATCTGATTATTTCTCCCAGAAGTTGTTTTTACCTTATTTTTTTGAGGTTGGAAAGATGCTGTTTTACCTGTTAGGAGGTCCTAAGTATCTTTTTTGAAAGTTTTTGTAAAATGATTGCAAAAGAAACCAGAATAGTGAATAGGCAAATCAAGGTGGTAAGGGCAAAATATTGGTAGCTGATATTCATTATTGGAATAATTGAATTAAAACAAACGTTGAACAAAATTCCTGCTGCAAAAATTTTGACCACGATGAGGGATTGATTTAATGATGCAAGTATCTGGGATAATATTCCAATAACCCCGATAAAAGAGCTGTTTATTAGGAGAATGAGAAAAACCAATTCTTGTTTTTGGTAATTTTGGAAAAAATTAAGCGTTAAAAAATGATAGAAAATCGGGCCTGTTACATAGATAATCAAACTTCCAACAAGAATTTTTTTTAGCAGCGATATGACTTCATGCTTAAGTTTATTTACATCATTTTGTGAGATTGTATCAAATATTTGTTGCATATAAGGTGCCGCATACCCTTGAATAAATAACCAGGCAACGATACTTAAGCTCGAGGCAAAACCATAGTTTGCCAAATCTAGCTTGGAATAAAACCAGTTGATGAATATTTTATCAACCCCTCTGAACAAGGCTTCGCCTAGCCATATCATAAGAAGTGGAATGGAAAAGAAGAAAATCGTTTTATTATGAGAAAAAAAAAGGGGATTGATTCTGAAGTCTCTTAATCTGGTGGCATATAAAAAATAGAGAGTAATTATTAAATTGATAAAAGTTGGAATGATGAAAAGAATTTCAATTGATGTAAAATAATAAATTCCAATTACTCGAAAAACAGGTATTCCAATTTCCTGAAGCGCTTTAAATTTGTTTAATTTATAAAATAAGTGTTGAGTGGAGAAATAAACATATCTATTCTCAATGTATTTTTCAAATATCAGACTTAAATAGATACAAAACATTACTGGTAACGAGACATTGAGATCAAAAATGAATATAGCCAGCGATGTAAATATATGCATCATAACCGAAAATGTGTTGTAATTTTGGAAGAAATATATGCTGTTTTCAGAATTCACTTTTTCTTTGGGATATAAAAGTATTAATCCCTTGAGTGACGATAATTGCAGTAAGGGGGCAAAGCTTAGAATGAGAATATAATAAACAAAAAAACCAAATTGCTCCTTGGGAAGAAACTTGGCTGCGAGTAAATTGATGCACAGGGCAAGTGACTTGGAAAATAGTATAATTAATAAATTTTGAGTTGTTACTATTTTGTAGTTCATATAATATCGGTCAATGAAAATTAGCTACGTCATCGTGATCAATACGTTTCAACGACCCATGTTTCTTATTGAGAGAACGCTCCGATCCATTCTAAGACAAGATATTCTTCCTGAAAAGGTAATACTTATAAATCAAAATAAAGATGAATTATTAGACCTTGCGGACGATTTAAAAAATAATCCGATTTTTGAAAAAATCACATGCAATAAAATGAGTGTTTCAAAAGCCAGGAATATGATTTTAAAATGCAATATTTCGCAAGAATGGATTGTTTTTTGCGATGATGATGGTTACTTTGCTGATAATTATTCATTGATTCTAGCTGCTATTTTTAAAAAGGATCCCAAACTTGAAGTCATTTCAGGTAGTATTATTCGTGATGATAATTATGAGTTTTACTCCAAAAGACACCAAATTGGTGGAAGTCTTAAGAAGTTTGCAAACCAAAAACTTTTAATGGGATCAAATTTTGCAGTTAAAACGGAAATTTTTAAAATGCTAAATGGTTTTGATGAAAATTTTGGGGCTGGGGCATTTTACGGTAGTAGTGAAGAAACCGACTTTGCCTGGAAAGTTTATTATGGTGGACACAAATCAGAGTATTTTAAGGAATTGCAGGTTCTTCATGTAAGACCTTATAATTCAAACCTTAAACAGTCTCTTTTAAAAGCATGGAGATATGGATTCGGTAAAGGTGCGTTGGTTTCTAAATGGATCTTAAAAGGTAAGTATCAGGTTGTGTTTGAAGCAGTTGAAATGACTATTGTGCCAATATTTAAAATTTTTTTTAGTTTAATAACTTTTAATATGAAGAACTTGCTTATAAATTTCGTCGTATTATTTTCCAGATATGTAGGATTGTTGGCGTTTCCGGTATTTTGCATTCTTGAGAAACTCCAGCATAGGCGAGAGATAAAAATATCCACTTAGCTGGAAAAATAATGCTTTGATTTATTGGTTCATTACCTTCCATTAATAAGAGCTAGATCATGAGTAACCATTTTCTCTGCTAATTCTTGCATGGATGTTTTAGCTTCCCAGCCTAGTATTTTTTTGGCCTTAGATGGGTCACCCAGGAGAATGTCGACCTCGGTGGGTCTGAAATATTGTGGGTCTATTTGAATAATGGTCTTACCCGTTTTTTGACAGATTCCTTTTTCTTTGATTGTTCCAGTTTCGCCTTTCCAAATAATATTGATATTCGCTATTTTAAAACAGCATTCGACAAATTCACGAACAGTAGCAGTTTTTCCAGTGGCCAGAACAAAATCTTCAGGCTTGTTTTGTTGGAGCATCAGCCACATTCCTTCCACATATTCTTTGGCATATCCCCAATCTCTCTTGGCATCCAGATTCCCCAGATAAAGACAATCTTGCTTGCCGCTTTTTATAGCAGCCACGGCCATGGAAATTTTTCTGGTTACAAATGTTTCGCCCCGTCTTTCTGATTCATGATTAAAAAGAATTCCGTTGCAAGCAAAGATATCATACGCTTCTCTATAATTAACTGTGATCCAATAAGAGTAAAGTTTGGAAACACCGTAAGGACTTCGGGGATAAAAAGGGGTTTTTTCATTTTGAGGAGTTTCTTGGGCCAAACCGTAAAGCTCGCTGGTGGATGCCTGGTAAAACTTGGTCTTTTTTTCTAAATTACATATTCGAATAGCCTCGAGGATTCGAAGGGTCCCGGTGGCATCGACATCGGTGGTATATTCAGGGGATTCAAATGAAACTTTAACATGGCTTTGAGCGCCTAGGTTATAGATTTCATCAGGTCTGATCTTTTCCACCAATCTCACTACGTTAAGTGAATCGGTCAGATCTCCATAATGCATAAGAAAGTTAGTAGTTCTATGAGGGTCAACATAGAGGTGATCAACTCGACCGGTGTTAAACGATGAAGATCGACGTTTGATGCCATGAACTTCATAACCCTTGCTAAGAAGAAGTTCTGCTAAATATGAACCGTCCTGCCCGGTGATTCCCGTGATCAATGCTTTTTTCATAATTATGATTCCTTTGATCGCACCATAATAACAATTTGTGCTTAGGCGAGACAAGATAAAAGTAGTTCATTTAGTCGGAGCGTTATCAGAAAAAATCTCTTTTATCCCTTGTTGCCATGGCATAATTTTAATTCCATCAAGGTGATTCTTTTGCCCTGGTTAATTAATACTGCAAATATAGGATTAATTGAAAAATTGCAGGCTATTAAAATGCAATAGTTGTGCGGAAAATGTGTTTGATCAGCGAATATAAAATCAAAAATGGAAGTAAGAATATGATCAGCTTGCAATACTTGGTTGCCTTAAAATACATTCTTATTTCTCCCAGCCGCATTTTAAAGAGGTGACTGCTTAGTCCTTTTTGTTTATTGGTGGTGCAAAGAATGGATTGGTTTATATACAGTCCGAAGTGGTAGGTCAATCTGGTGAAGTACTCATAATCTTCGCAGTACCTCATGGTTTCATCAAATTGCTCGTGAATAATTTCCTTATTGATAATGGCGGTGGGGGTGGCAACATGATTTCTGAGTAGTTGTTTGGCAAATGATATTTTTTTGGTGCTGTTTATGATTTGGTTTTTTGATGGGTCGGTGGAATATCTTGATGCCCAAAAGGCAACGTCGGCATCAACACTGAAAATTTTTATTTTATCTGGATGCCAATAATCATCGGCATCTAAAAATGCCACATATTTGGATTTAGCCAGTTGGATACCGAGGTTTCGCAAACGTCCAGGCCCCTGGTTTTGATCGTGGGTGATAATTTGGATATGAGGGTGATTTTTTTGCAGTTTTTTAAGGATGGGGACGGTTTGATCGGTGCTATGATCATCCAGAATAATAATCTCGTTTACGGGTGTGCTTTGGTTTAATACCGATTCAACTGCCTGTAGGATGGTTGACTGGCTGTTATAGCAAGGGATGATGGTTGCGATATTTTTTTTCAACTAGATACCTCGTAAATTTTTCTGGTAGGATCATCTTGATTGTTTGGCGTAAAAAATTATCTACAAAAAGATAGAGATAATAGCTATTTTTATAGAGAGAAAATGAATGTTGGTTAATTACTTTCAATCGATCATTTATACTGTAAAAACGCTTGGTGTCTGATACTCCCCCTGGAGTGGTGGTGCAAATGATCTGATCAACTTTTAAAAGGTGATGTTTTAAAATTGTGTTGAAAATTAAATTATAGTCGGCACTCATTTTATATTTTAAATCATACAAATTATTCTTATGAAAAGTGGTAAGGATCAGGCATCCTTGATGAGAAAAGGGCATTTGTTTCCAGGCATCTTTGAGATTGATTGGTTGAAAGATTTTTCCCTTATGGTTTAATATAAATTCCACACTCCCGTAGATAATTGGATGATTATTACTTTCAAGTCGGGGGGCTAAATCATTTAAGGTATGGTGGTTATAGAGGCAATCTCCGGCGTTTAAAAAAAGCAGGTATTTGCCCTTTGCCAATAGAATGGCCTTGTTCATGGCATCGTAGATACCTAGGTCTTTTTCAGAAATCCATTTGGTGATATGAGGTGCATTTTCTTTTATGAGCTCAAGCGTACCGTCGGTGGATTTACCATCAATGACTATATATTCAAAGTTTTTAAAGTTTTGCTTTTTGATACTCTCAAAGGTTTGGGAAAATTCAGATTTCTTATTAAGTACAACGGTGACCAGGCTTATTAAGGGATTAGTCATTGATCCTATCTTCCTTTACCAAAAAGTACGACCCTGATTGTTTGCAGGAGAATGTTAAGATCCATGATAAGCGAGTAAGATTTAATATAATATAAATCATACTGAAGTTTTTGTTTGGCATCCTCCTCTGAGGAACCGTATGGGTAATTAATTTGGGCCCAGCCTGTGATGCCGGGTTTTACCAAATGTCGAAGATTATAATAGGGAAGCCGGTTTTCCAGTTGGATGACAAAAAGTGGTCTTTCCGGACGGGGCCCAATAAAGCTCATTTCTCCCTTAAGCACATTGATGACCTGGGGAATTTCATCAATTCGGGTGGCACGGAGAATTTTACCGATAAAGGTGATGCGATGATCGTTTTCGCAGGACCACATAGGGCCACCCGTTTCGGCATTTTTAACCATGGTACGCAGTTTGAAGATGGTAAACGTCGTGCCTCGTTCCCCAACTCTTTCTTGTTTGTAAATAAGAGGCAGGCCACTGGTAATGAGTATTAAAAAACATCCGAGCAGAACAAAAGGTCCAAGCAGGGCAATAATGAGCAAGGCCCAAAGGATGTCCAAAATTCTCTTGATCCTAAGTCCCAGATGATTGGATATTAGATCGAAACCTTCCGAGGTGGTAAACCAGAAATCATGGATGGCGCTTAGAGGAATTTTAAAAAGCATTTTCTCATAAAACTGGGTAAGGGTCAGGATGCGAATACCGGTGAATTTAAGCCGCATCAGCTCTTTTTCGACCAGTGGTGACAGTTTTAAGGAATCCAAAATGACAATACCACCTACATCCTTTTTTTGAAGAGGAGCAAGCTTCGTCAATAGCTCTTGGTCATGGTTGATGTCGTAATTGATTTTGATTAAATCATAAACGGGAAAGGTTTTATGGTTGGACAGATCGGCATAGATATCCAGTTCATAGGATGAGGAGATGAAATACCACGGGTATTGCTGATTTACACTAAGTAGAATGCGAATAACCAGATAGCGCATGGTGGAGGTGGTAAGTGCAAAGATACCAAAGAAGATGGCCATGATACCCCGGCCGAGCACCAGACCGCTGTAGTTTTCCGGGCCTAGCAGGTAGACATAAATATTCATCAGTAGGAAAGCCACTATGGCCGCAATGAATGTTTTCCCGGGAGCTTTGATACCCCCCAAAGTATTTTGCACCCTGTAGACGTCAAAAATATAGTAAACCGATAAAATAATAAAAAAATAAATCAGGGTATGTTTTGATTCAGTGAAGATGGCATCTGTTTGGCCAAAACGAATCAGATGGGTGATAACCATGGTGAAGATGATAAAAAAGAGATCAGTAATAAATAAGACTGCTTTGCCAATTTTGGGATTGAGTGCGAAAGATTCTATCAATTCATTTTCCTTGATATCAACGTTGATCCATCAGGTTATATGATATCGTTGATTTTGATACTATTCAATATCTCTATGACATGCTGGATGTCTTTTTGAGTGTGGCAATATGAAATCGGCAGGCTTAAAGTGGTTTGATGGATTTCCCTGGAGACCGGGTAGTCACCCTTGATTAAATGTTTCAAGGAAATTTGTTCAAAAGGGGGGATGGGGTAGTGAATTTCACTTCCGATCTTGTGATCAGTTAGAATTTGCCTGAGTCTGTCCCTTTTTTTTGTCCGGATGTTATAGATGTGAAACACATCATGACATTGTTTGGATACATGGGGCTTGATATATTGATCGGAAAGCTGCTGATGATAAAGTTGCGCAAGTCTTCTTTTGTGGTGGTTGATCTCTTCCAGTTTTCTAAGCTTTATTCTTAGAAATGCCGCTTGCATTTCATCCAGTCTGGAATTGAATCCCAGATATTGATTATGATATTTTTTATTTGAACCATAATTTCGTAAAGCTTTGAGTTTCAAGTACAGTTTCCGGTCGTTGGTGGTGATAGCACCGGCATCTCCGAGCGCCCCTAGATTTTTAGTGGGATAAAAACTGAATGCGCCAATATCATAGCTGCCTACTGTCTTATTTTTAAATTTAGCACCGTGAGCTTGTGCACAATCTTCTACAATTCTTAAGTGGTATTTTTTAGCAATACGGTTTATTGCATCCATTTGGACTGGCTTTCCGTATAGGTGAACTGGTAAAATGACCTTGGTTTTTTTAGTTATAGATTTTTCAATTAGCCGGGGATCAAGATTATAGGTATCAAGGGAAGGTTCCACTAAAACTGGTTTTAAATTGCATCTTATGACGGCAAGAATAGTGGCAATATAGGTATTTGCCGGAACAATGACCTCGTCACCTGGAGCAAGATCAAGAGCGGATATGGATAAAATAATAGCATCAAGTCCGGAAGCTACCCCAAGGCAATACTTGCATCCTATGTAATTGGCAAATTCCTCCTCGAAAGCACTTACATTTTCCCCAAGTATAAACCAACCTTTTGTTAAAAGATCAGAAAATGCCAATTTATATTCTTTTATAAAGGAATGATTAACTTTGGATAAATTTTCATATTCAATTGGTTTCATGGGTATTCTTCGTCAACATAATCATTAACGTCATATTTTTCCGATGCCAGAACCAACAGATAGGAATCTTTTGAAAATTTATCCATAGTGTGCCAATCTTTGGCATCCAGAGTGAGGCATTGATTATTTTTATTCAAAATATAAGTTTGGCTGACCTTTCCATCGTTTACAAATATTTCGCAACTTCCATTCAGACAGATCAAAGCCTGTTTGTTTTTTTTATGGCGATGCCCTCCTCTTTTGGAATTTGCCTGATAGATGTAATAAATCCGTTTGACTTCAAAATCCAGATGTTTATCGAGAACGGTGAGGATACCCCGATCATCTTGAAAGGTCGGGAGGTTAATCAGATTGGCCATTTATAATCTTTTAAAATAATTAATATTATAGATATTATAAACCCCGGTGAGCAATCTCTTCAATGCTCTCAGGGGAGTTTTCCATGAAAATGGCGGGATTTTTACTCCATGAAAATCAAATGAATTACTAATTTGGTCAAGTTTGATCCTGATTTTTTCAAGATGATTGATATATGGTGCATATATCTGCTTGATAATTTTTTTATCCAGCTGGTAATACCCCAAATCAACCAGACCACGACCGATAAACTTGAGTCCGTGAAAATGATAAAAAATTATTTTGAATTGGGCATCATCAATATTGAATTGCTGAACATTAAAAGGTGCCAATCCGCCCGGGTTTTTCATAATATAAATGCCATGATAGTCCCCAGGCCATGAGTCTAAATATTTTTGATCACCAAATTTACCATCCTCGACTCGATCAAAGCACCACTTAAGACAATTGTTTCTCCAGTCGTTTAAAACCTGCATGCCGGTTGGATTATTTTTAATGGTTAAAAATTGCACACAAAACCTTCCTGAAGTTTTAGAGCGATCATATCGGGGGGTATAGTTGTGGTCAGTGATAAGGACACAATGATCACCCATTTCATCCACTAAGGTATTTGGGTTGGAAAAAAAATAAAGGTCAGCGTCCAGATAGGTGCAATGATCCAGACCGTATTTCTGGATACAATACAAAATAGTTGATGAGGTGCAGGTCCAACAATATTCACCAGCAGTGCGGGAAGGTTTTACGGCTTTTAATTCACTATCCTCAAAGTCCTCCAAGGTGACCAGGGTGACATGCTCCAGTTTAAGTTTATGTAAAATTTCCGCTGTAATTTGATCAAAACAGAAAATATAAAGATGAAAATTATTGGTATGCTTGAGGAGGGATTCATGCATGGCTATGCCACGACTGAGATAATGATGATTAAAGAGGGTGCAGTAGTTATAAGTCATATGGCTTCAAAAAAGAATGTGTTGATGGTTTTGGCAAACAGCTTATATCCTTTATTCAGTAGATATTTATGAATATTACTGTCATGAATATTTTCCAGATGGTGCTTTAGTATCTCTACGAGAATAAGGTTTGGGTGATAAAGTTCCCAATCATTAGATTTTAGCGCCTCCAGATCCAGCCCTTCGACATCTATGGATAAAAAATCAATGTTTTGTCCAGCGGGTAAATGGTCCTTCAGGATTTCTGCCAGGGTAAAGGTTTTTAAACTGATGGTGTTAATGATTTTACACTTATTGACAGTACTTCTCGAATGTGCCAATTCCTCATCAAAAGTATTATAGGCGGTTTCTTTGAATATGTGATAAGTCAGATTTTTACCATCCAAACCAATGGGAAGCTCCAGATTAATATCCCGGGGACGGAATTTATTAAATAATTGAATGCTCCCGGGCATGGCTTCAATATTGATTCCCCGCCACCCCTTTTTGTAGAAAAAGTATGAGTTGGAAAGATGCGTGGGATGATGGGCACCAATATCAATATAAAATCCGGTTTTTTTTTGCTGAAGATGGTAATCGAGCACCAGATCTTCCCCCTCCTGGGAGTATGATCGCTGCGAGTGGATGTCGAGCCAGTGTTTCAAGGTTTCTTTAAAAAACATATAATAAAAATACGGCACCGTGATGAAAATGTAAATTATAAACCAAGGATATATTCGAATAGTTTGTCGATAGATCCAATTGCATGATATAAATTATACTCAATGAAAATAAAACAAATTAAAGTCATAGGAATTATTGCCAAACTAATTGATGTCTTTCGTTATCAATTGATGCTGGATAAATTTACCAGGTGTTATTTTTTTGTATTTATTGTTATTGGTTTTCTATGGTTTGTGACCGAGACGTGGGGTATTTTACTCATACAAAATTATTATAATCAAATAGGATATCTCCAGCAACAAAAAGACGTTTTATCAAGCTATATTCATATAGGCCCCACCATGTCTTTAATCCTGGTGATCGTGGTCTTTTCCCTCAGAACATTGATTATTGGATTGAAGAATTATTCGGTACAAATCATTTACCAGGCTTTTTTGTTTGAAAATAGAAAAAAAATTCTAAAAAAAAGCTTGAATGATTATTTAAATTTCAAGTTATATAAATCAAGTGCGATGTTCAATGAAGTTGTGTTCCAGGCGGGTACATACTGGCAGCAAGCCTCCATGTTTATTGTAAACCTGGTTTTGTGTGGCAGTCTTTTTATCATTTCATTTTTATATTTTAAGATATCATTTTTGTTTGCATTCATGACCGTATTCATTTTTTTTATGATTCTTAAAATGTTACTTCGGGGTGTGTTTACTGCTCATCATGGTATCGTTGAGGAATCCATTAAATTAAGCAAAGGTTTGATTGAGAGTCTTAAAAATCTTCTGTTGATTAAAATTTATCGATTGGAAAGTAACATCGAGGATATGACCAATCATGATC
>Ga0208375_1002214_pt1 | contig 18894 bp, 16 predicted proteins | sample RifOxyD1_FD_184038 | JGI IMG/M metagenome (GOLD analysis project Ga0208375, IMG submission 184038) | Soil microbial communities from Rifle, Colorado - Rifle Oxygen_injection D1 (SPAdes) | ecosystem: Environmental > Terrestrial > Deep subsurface > Rock core/Sediment | place: Rifle, Colorado... | reverse complement strand
GAGTGAAGCGAGGCGGTGGCGGGGCTTTCGTGGAGCGTACGATTTAGTTTCAAGCCACCACGCGCTCCGCGCGTGCGATACATTACCGATTTTGAAAATAGGTTCGGATTTGGTAAAATAAACGCACCACAAACGAACTAGACGGTTTTTTTGAAGCTGAAATGCGGGACGCGCGAAGCGCGTCCCAAGGATTCCCGCCGAATTCCCCCAACGAATTCAGAATTTTTGGAGCGCTTGCGCGCACTAATTTTTCGCCAAGAAGCAGGTTCGAAATCAGAAGCAATTTTGACATAGTATTTGCTTTGAATACAAAAAGAATTTTTGTGTCAGACATATTTTTGGTATACTGGAAATGTTGAAACCAATTATTATTAGCTAGTTAGCAGAAATGGCTATTTCAGCTATCTTAACTAGCGTTAAGGTTTCAACACTGAAATAGCCATTTCTGCTTAAAGAAAAATATATGTCACAAAAATTCTTTTTGTATGCTCGCAAGAGTACCGATGTCGAGGACAAGCAAGTTTTGAGTATTGATGCGCAAATTACGGAATTGCGCGCTTTCGCCAAAAATGAAAAGTTAGAAATCGTTGAGGAGTTTGTAGAAAAGCGTACGGCTAAGATTCCAGGTCGTCCCATTTTTGGCGAAATGATGAGGCGAATTGAAAAAGGTGAAGTGTCTGGGATTATCAGTTGGCACCCCGATCGTCTTGCGCGCAATTCTGTGGATGGCGGACAGATTGTGTACTTTCTCGACATCGGAAACCTTGCGAGCCTCAAATTCCCTAGCCACTGGTTTGAAAACACGCCACAGGGCAAATTCTCGCTGTCTATGGCCTTTGTACAAAGCAAATACTATGTAGATTCTCTTTCCGAGAACACGAAAAGAGGACTTCGCCAAAAAGTACGCATGGGAATATTTCCAAGCCAAGCGCCAATCGGATATATCAACGATTCGAGAACAAAAACGATTGTGGTGGAAAAGAAGAAAGCGAAAATATTGCGCTTGGCTTTTGAACGATACACGAAAGGTAATCAGCGACTGGAAGATATCGCAAACTTTTTGGCGAAGAACGGAATTAGTACGCGTTCCGGAAAGAGAATCTCAAAAACTAGAGTGTCTTTCATTTTGTCCAATCCGTTCTATGTTGGGCTATTTAACTATGCAAAAGAATTGCACGAAGGTAAACACGAGCCAATCATTTCAAAGAAACTTTTTGATGAAGCACAAGAAATATTAAAATCTCGCGGACAACCAGAGCGTAAACCACAAAACGAACCTCAACCTTTTTGCGGACTTATTTCTTGTGCTTCATGCGGAATGATGATAACTGGCGAACATAAATTCAAACGGCAGAAAAATGGAAATGTGCATGAGTATATTTACTATCACTGTACAAAAAAGAGAAAAGATTTTAAGTGTCCCGAATCTGCCGTTCGAGAAAAAGAATTGGATCGCCAGTTATCATCTCTAATCAAAAAAATTTCTTTGCCCAAAGACTGGGCGGAAGAATTGTTAAAAATGGTAGAAAAAGATTTTAACAATTCCGCCCCGTCTTTGACTGCTTGTGTGAAAGAGAAAGAGGAAAAGATTTCTTCTTTGTCGAAAAGGTTAGAGCGACTTCTTTCTGGCTATCTCGACCAAGATATTGAAAAAGAAATTTATCGCGTTGAGAAAGGAAAATTGATTTTGCAAAAGAAGTCGCTCGAAGAAGAAATCACTAATCTTTCACACAAGCAGAATGATTGGCTCGAACCGTTTACCGAGTGGGTGAAAGACGCACAATCATTGGACAAAATTGCTTCTGATGATGACCTTTTTGCAAAAAAGGTCAAAGCCAAAGAAATCTTTGGCTCGAACCTGCTTCTTGGCGAAAAATTAGTGCGCGCAAGCGCTCCAAAAATTCTGAATTCGTTGGGGGAATTCGGCGGGAATCCTTGGGACGCGCTTCGCGCGTCCCGCATTTCAGCTTCAAAAAAACCGTCTAGTTCGTTTGTGGTGCGCGGTGAGGGATTCGAACCCCCGACAGGACGAGTATAAGTCGTCTGCTCTACCAACTGAGCTAACCGCGCCCAGTCAAAATATAGCACAAAAGAAATGAGTTTTAAACTTAAAAAATATGGGCTAAGCCAAAACTTCTTTCCTTTTAGGCTGAACACCATTTGCAATAAGGATATTTTCAAATTCTTCCCTTTCAATGTTTTCAACTTCAATAAGTCTTTTGGCTATAACATTTAATAGAGGTAGGTGCTCGGAAATAATCTTTTCGGCCTTATCATGTGCATCTTTCATTATTTTAGAAACTTCCTTATCAATAAGAGCACTTACTTCTTCTGAATACTCTTTTTCATTTACTCCTCGGCCAAAAAGCGCTTTTCCTCCCACTCCTTCTAATGCTATTGGGCCCATACTTTCTGACATACCGTATTTGGTCACCATATCCCGTGCCATTGCAGTAGAGACTTGCAAATCATTTGATGGTCCGGTAGTCAAATCACCAAAAACCATCTTTTCGGTTACATAACCTCCGAGAGACATCGCGATATCATCAAGAAATTCATTTCTTGATTGGAGTTTTCTGTCTTCAATAGGTAATTTAAGTGTGTAGCCAGCGGCCCGGCCACGACTAATGATTGAAATCTTGTGAACCGGGTCTGCAAAAGGCAAAATGCTAGCAACCAAAGCATGCCCCGCCTCATGATAAGCAGTAATCTCTTTTTCTTTTTTTGATAAAATGTGACTGCGCCTTTCAGGACCCAGCATCACCTTCTCAATTGAGCGAACCAAATCAAACTGAGAGACTTTGGTTCGATTTTCCCTCGCAGCGAGGATTGCTCCTTCATTCATAAGTGAATACAAATCGGCACCAGAAAATCCAGGGGTTCTCTCGGCAATGACAGTGAGATTTACATCTTCAGCAAATGGTTTTTCTTTGGAATGTATTTTTAAAATCTCTTCTCTGTCAGCCCTATCAGGCAAATCGATAGTGACTCGCCTATCAAATCGTCCCGGGCGGAGTAATGCTGGATCTAAAACGTCTGGTCTGTTAGTCGCCGCCATCACCACCACTTTTTCGGCTGGTTCAAAACCATCCATTTCAACTAAAATTTGGTTTAGGGTCTGCTCCCTTTCGTCATTACCGCCACCCAATCCACCACCCCTCACTCTCCCCACCGCATCAATTTCGTCCATAAAAATAATAGCGGGAGCCGCCTTTTTAGCTATTTGAAAAAGATCACGCACTCTCGAGGCGCCGACACCCACAAACATCTCCACAAACTCAGAACCTGATATTGAAAAGAATGCGACACCTGCCTCGCCCGCGACCGCCCTCGCCAAAAGAGTTTTACCAGTCCCCGGAGCGCCCATAAGTAAAATGCCTTTGGGAATTCTGGCGCCAATTTCTAAAAACTTTTTTGGATTTTTAAGAAAATCTACAATTTCTGAAAGTTCCTCTTTAGCCTCTTTGCATCCCGCCACATCTTTGAAAGTCACTCTCTGTTTTTGATCATCTGGCTCTGTGAGTCTGGCTCGTGATTGACCAAATGAAAATGCTTGCATCCCCGCCCCCTTTATCTGGCGAGTCATCATCCAAATAAAAACCGCTATGAAAAGTACCGGGAAAAGTATGGGGGAAAGATTAAGAAGCCAGTAGAAAAATCCTCCGGCCTGATCAACGCTTACTTTGACACCACTCAATTTTTCAGCGGTCACTCCGTAAGAAGCCAGAGTTTCTGCTATGTTAGTTCCGTCCTCCTTTTTAGAGGTTTTAATAACTTCATCTTTAAATGTAGCCTCAATTGAACTACTTTTGACAGAAATTTCTTTTACTTCTCCTGATTCAACCGCTTTAGCGAGTTCAGAAATACTAATTTCTGGTTTGCTTTCATTGTTGGAAATCAAAGAATAAATGGAAACTACGAAAAACAAAATAAGAACGCTTATCAGAAAATTACTAAAAAACGAGCTTTTAACTCCCCCTTCAGGCTTTTTTTCAATATTTTTTTTGCTAGGTTTTTGTTTTGGCATTTAGTAATCATAACACAAAAATGCTATTCTTAGAACATGTCTTTAGTTAAAAATAAAAAGGCTCATTTTAATTACGAAATCCTCGAAAAAACCGAGGCCGGTATTGAATTACTTGGTTTTGAGGTCAAGTCTCTCAAAGCTGGCCAGGGCTCTCTAGAGGGCGCTCATATTACTTTGCGAGGTAATGAAGCCTTTGTGATCAATATGCAAATTCCACCATATCAGCCGGCGAACACCCCAACTGATTACGACCCCCTCAGAAATCGCCGCCTACTTTTGACAAAAAAGGAAATTGCTAGCCTATCGGGGGAAGAGAAGCAAAAAGGGTTGACAATTGTACCCCTTTCGGTGTATAATAAGGGTAGAAAACTGAAACTTGAGATCGCGGTTGTCCGTGGTAAGAAAAAATACGACAAACGCGAAACTATCAAAAAACGCGACACCGATCGCGAGATTAGGAGAACCTTGAAAAATGAATAGTTGTCAGTCCAAAAATTCCCGCAAAGTTTGTCTGGAGGCGACAAAAATTCCTGAAGCGAGATATGCGTAGCATCTGAGAGCGGAAGGAATTTTTGTCGCCGGAATGAAATTCGGCAGGCAAATTTCGCGGGGATGATCGGCCTAGACAATAAGATACATTTGCAAAATGCGAGAGAGAGCAATAGTGACTCTTAAATCCGCTATAAATGATAACTGCAAACAAAGTTGTCGCAAAAGCAAAAGCCATTGTTTCTCCATATCATGGAGTCAATGATTTTGCTTTCGCTTACGTTAGAGCTTAATTTTAAGTTCGCCTAAGCGACGTCAAATTCTCTGATGTCTCATAAGAGAAATTTGGTGTAATAAACTTGAGACTCTGGAAAATAGTTGCTTCGCTATTTTTCTAAATGTTGAAGCTCGATGTTTTAAGATCTTGTTTGTTCCATACTTAAAACATTTAAAAAAACTGTAACAAACTAACTCTTGTAGAAATTTTTCAAATCTCTTATTGCACGCGAGTTCGATTCTCGCCATCTCCACAAAAATAACGAGCGAAGCGACTATATTTTTGTAGTCCTCGCCAGGATCTTCGAGATGCCGACGAGTATACGTCGGCGCCACAAAATTTTACTTCATCTTCTCTTCCCAGCCATGAATCATTTTGTCATCAGATTTGTAGTGATGCATAAATTTTTTTATTTTTGGCCAAATGATAAGACCTAAGAGCCCATCAAATAAAGCGATGAGAAATATCTCAAACATCCAATGCGCCGGATCTTTGAGTAATGTCCAAAAAGTTTCGTGTTCCATATGATTTAGCGAAATCATGTCGAACGATACGTCGATTAGAGTTCGACCCTAACTCTATCACATTTTTAATTTTCCAAACACGTCCCGCGATCTTTGTTTATTGATGATTCTATTAAAAATACCACCAGCTATTGACAAATTTTCTGTATTTGTTATAATACAAGTAGAAGGAGGTGGCCCCTAATGGCTACTAATTATACGGTGTCTCAGGCACCAGTTCTGGCAAGTGCGTTTTTGAACATCACTCTGCCAACCTCGATGGATGGGCTGAAGAAAGCCTTTCGTAAGAAATCGCGACAACTTCACCCTGACCTCGGGGGAGACCCTGAAGAATTCAAGCAGATGGTGAGTGTTTACGAGTTCATTGTCAACATTGCCCATCTGCCAGGCATCATCGACGAAAACGGTACGACCCAAAAAACAAACGGACATTTTAGTACCGTTGAAGGACTGTCCATCTTCGATTTGGGACTGGGTCTTGGTCCCACCAAGAATGGGAAAGACTGCCCCCGATGTCAGCACAAAGGGTACACAGTTGAGTTTGGATTTGTCCGCCGATCATGCCCCAAATGCAACCGAGCTGGTTCGGTGGTAATCAAAACCAGACGACCATGCAAGTACTGTCGTGGAACTGGCAAATTCAGGCAGGCTCGGACTGGCAGAGTGGTTGATTGCAATGCCTGCAAAGGCAGTGGTATGTTTGAGCACAATACATCCTGCCATTGTTTCAGTTGCTTAGGCACTGGAACAATCTTTAGTCAAACTGAGGAAGGTCACTACCTCAAATGTGTGGAGTGTGGCGGCAAGGGTGAAATTGAAATTCACAACCCAGTCCTCCCCAAAGGTCGCTTGTTCTGAAGTTCATTATGGCCTCGCGCTACACAGCGCGAGGCCATTCTTTATATTTCACTATTTTAATTTTCTAAACACGTTCTGCCATCACGACCCAAAACGACTTTGTGTTCAATTATTTTTATATCATCGCCTTTTATATTCATTTCCAAAACCAAACCAGTTGAGACTTCTTTGTTCCAATATTGATCAAATATAAAATTACCTAAGGAGTAATAAACAAAAGTGTCCCCTATTTTCTCAGAAGATAAAATAACGTGTGGATGAGAACCAACAATCAAATCTGCTCCTGCTCTAGCAAACATTTTAGCAATATCTTTAACTCTCTTCGGTGGCTCTACATATTCATCTCCCCAATGAGTATAAACAAAAACTATTTGCCCACTTTCCTTCTCAATTTTAATTTTTTGAGCTACTTTTTCTGCCACATCCCCACCGAATTCATTATAAGAAACAAATGAAACATTTTTTTCACCTATTTTTACTCGGTAAATTTTATCATTAATTATGTAATTTACCCCAGCATCATTTAAATACTTTTTAGTTGAAACTATTCCTTCATTCCCAAAATTACCTATATGATTATTGCCCAAATTTACTAGCTTTATGTTATTTTTGGCCAAAAGTTTGGCTGTGTTTGGCGGAAAAGTGAAAGTATAATTGTTTGGAGTGTCTATGACACTTCCCAAACTAACTGATGGGTTATTGGTAATTGGCCCCTCCAAATTACCAACGACTAAATCAGAATCATTCAGAAAATTACTAATACAAGAAAAAATGTAATCCTCACCCTTATTCTCCCCTACCTTCCTAATATATCTGTCAAAATTCATATCCCCCACAAACAAAATCTTCACCTCCCTTTTTTCATACAAAAAGAAGCTGACAAATAAAATAGCTAAAACAAATATAATTAAGTAAAATTTTTTCATTGCAATTTCAATACTTCGCCTGTTTAGGGCGGTAGGAGATGGCTTCGAGGATGTGAGGAGGGCAAATTTCAAAAGAAGAGTCTAGGTCAGCGATGGTACGTGCCAACTTAATTATTTTGTGATATGAGCGAGCCGACAAATCCAGAGTCCTGGCTGATCTATTTAAAATTTCCTTCACTTCATCTGATATTTTTAAAACTGTAGTGATATCTCGGGCGCTCATCTCAGAATTTGTACTGATTTTCCTATCAGCCTCTCTAAACCTTTTGGCTTGAATGCCTCTGGCTTTTATTATTCTGTCTCTTGCGGGGATGCTTTCACTTTTTTCAGCTTTTTCGGTGAGTTTATCATGATCAACTTTTGAAACTTCAGTCCAGATATCAATGCGGTCAACAATAGGCCCTGAAATTTTCCTTTTATATCTTTCTATTTGTAGTGGTGAACAAGTGCAAGGTTTGCCTTTTATTCCAAAATTTCCGCATGGACAAGGATTCATCGCCGCCACTAGTATAAAATGAGCCGGAAATTTGACCGTACCACGAGCCCGCGAAACTGAAACCACTTTTTCTTCCAAGGGCTCTCTCAAAGATTCAATGGCTTTGTTTTCAAATTCGGGAAATTCATCTAGAAAAAGAATACCTTTGTGAGCGAGCGTCACTTCCCCAGGTCTTGGGTTTGAACCACCACCAATAATCGCAACATGCGAGGCAGTGTGATGAGGTGAGCGGAATGGTCTCTCGGCAACGAGCACGCCATCTAACGCTCCGGTCATAGAATGTATCTCAGTCACCTCCAAAATTTCATCAAATGAAAGTGGGGGTAAAATCCCGGGCATAGCTTTGGCAAGCATACTTTTGCCGGTCCCGGGCGGACCATACAAAGCAATATTGTGCCCACCGGCGGCTGCGATTTCGAGCGCCCTCTTTGCTCCTTCTTGACCTTTTATATCTGCCAAATCAAGCGATATATCATGCAAATTTTTTATTTCTTTCCTTTTTTCTGGTTTTAGTTTTTGATTTACATCCGAATCATGGGCAATATGATTTATGATTTCTTTCAAAGTTTCGGCTCCATAAATAATGACCCCATCTACCAGCGCCGCCTCCGAAGCGTTTTGAATTGGCAAATATATTTCTCTAAATCCCGCTTCCTTTGCCTTTCTAGTGAAAGCTAAGGCACCTTTAATTGGTCTCAGATACCCATCAAGAGAAAGTTCGCCTAAAAATATTTTGCCCTTGGGATCAAAAACAATGTCGCCACTGGCCAAAAGATATGAAAGAGCTATGGCCACGTCCAAGCCTGAGCCCTCCTTCTTGACCTCTGCTGGCGCGAGCGAAATAATCACTTTATGATTTTTGGATTTTGGTGATTCAAAACCAGTATTTTTTACCGCCGCGCTTATCCGGTCTTTGGCTTCGTCCACTGCTTTGTCCCCCAAACCAACTATCGAAAAAGAATTCAGACCTCGAGAGAGGTCTGCTTCTACATCAACAATATAAGGTTTTAAGAGATTGGCTTGTGCGCTGTGAACTTTAGCGTAAGACATGTTATTCCATATGTGCTTTGCAGGTGCGAGCGGCAGGATTGGCGATAAGGCGATCTTCTTCAATTAATTGACCCGATATTTCACAAATTCCGAATTTACCTTCTTCAATTTTTTTCAAAGCATCTTTTATATCGTTGTATCTGATCTCTAATTCTTTCAAAACCGCGGTGTTCCCCTCGTATTCTTCAATCTTATCTGCTGTCTCATTTTCATCAGCGTTGTCTGTGTCAAAATCAGCCGGTTCAGCCTCCCAATCAGCCTTGTTGTCCGGATTTTTACGCCCAACATCGTTTAACTCCTTCTCTACCAAAAGAAGTTCCTCTTCTAATTTTTCTTTAAAATACTCTGTGTCTATGTCGTTTCTCATATATTTATATTATCACAATAAGTCTATCTGGCAACAGAACGCGAAGCGAAGGCCCCCGACATATCACCGATTGCTCCAAGGCTATCCGTAATCAAAATAGTATTTTTATCAAGAAAAGTGTAAGCGATTTTGGCTTGGTTTTTTTGATTGACCAAACCTCTCGTATCTTTATTTTTAATAATCAAATCTTTCCAGTTAAATATATCTTTAACCGTCGGAGGCTGGAGTGATACTACTTTTGTAGTAGTGCTTGTGGAGGTAGCAATAGCGGAGGTAGTAGTACTAATCATGGTATCAGTCGGAGCAACTGGTGCAATTTCTACATTGAAAAATGCCAAATCTTCTTCCATTGTTTTTTCCCATTCAAGCATTCCCGAAAAAGCTCGGCCAAAATCATTTATTTTAATCACGAGGAAATTTGATTTTTCTCCATTTTGAGATATTACTCCTACTACATATTCATCTCCAAGAGTTCGTGCGAGTGTCCCTGGCAATGTTATGTCTAAAAATTCCAAAAAATTTCCAGCGTCTTGCAAAACTTCTCCGTTAGAATCAGATATTTTTACTATATTTGTTCCATTCTCAACTCTTAACTTAGCAAATTCCTCTCCAATATTTTTACTATTTTGGTTAGCCAAAATAACTTCATTATTATAAGGAATAATTTTGGTCGCAGTCACAACATTTGCCGGCGAGTCATCACCCACAAACTGTATAATATACAAAACCGCCACAATTCCGCCAGCAAGCAAAACAAGGCTCAAGGTTAGTGAAGTTAAATTTGTTTTGAAGCCTCCACCAAGAGCTTTAGCTTTTTTAGGCGCTTGCACAAGTTCTTCTTCTTTTTTTCTCTCTTCTTTTCTTTCCTTTTCTTTTAAAGTAATGGAGATAGTGGATTGATTTTTGTCTCTTATGAATTCTGCCATATCTCCCTGATATGAGCGCAGTGAAGAAAGCTTGCGTTTACTATGCAAAACATCAATTACTTTACCAAACTCCTTGGTATTTTCTTCCCCGCCCGCAACGCTCTCGCTTGCGAGTCGGGCAGGCTTTTTTTCAGGATCCATCCCGTTAGAAATATTCATAAATAATAAATAATTAAAATACTTTACCCCGCGATCGTGGTTCGTAATTTCTAACGGGATCCATAATTATATTATACTATGTTTTTTTCTGAATGAAATTGGGGTCAGCGTCTTTGATTGAGAGTTTGAGTCGGCCTTTGTCATCCAACCCTTTGATGAGAATCGGTACTTTCATTCCAATCTTCATATAATTTTCTACTTTATCAATTCTAAACGGCGCAATTTCGGATACATGAACCATGCCGTCACTCTTTGGCCCAAGTTTAACAATGACTCCAAAGTCGGCGACCCTCACCACTTCTCCAAAACACCTATCTCCCTCTTTGTATTCTTTGACAATGTCTTCAACCAAAGCCTTGGCCTTTTCTGCGCCCACTGATTCACCGGTGATGTAAACTGTACCATCTTCTTCAATATCGATTTCCACTCCGGTAGTATCTTTGATTTCATTTATAACTTTCCCTCCTGTACCAATAACCATCCCGATTTGTTCTGGTTTAATTTTGATTGAAATAATTCTAGGCGCCTTGGGCGACAATTCTTTTCTTGGCTCCTTTATTTCCGCCTCAATCACATCCAATATTTGAAGTCTTGCCATCTTAGCTTTTTCAAAAGCTTCTTTAAGGATTGGCAAAGGTATACCACCCACTTTGACATCCATCTGAACCGCCGTTACTCCGTCGCGAGTCCCCGCCACCTTGAAGTCCATATCTCCATGCTCATCCTCCGGTCCCTGGATATCGGTTAAGAGTTTATATTTATCTCCTTTCATAACCAAACCTGAAGCAATACCGGCGACCGGTTTTTTGATTGGCACGCCAGCGTCCATAAGCGCTAAAGTTGAACCACAAACCGAACCCATTGAAGATGAGCCGTTTGAAGCCAAAACCTCTGACACGATTCTAATCGTGTAAGGGAAATCCCCTTTAGCGGGCAAAATCGGAATCAAAGCTTTTTCTGCTAGTGCGCCATGCCCCACCATTCTGCGATTCATACCACCAACCCTACCAACTTCACCCACTGAAAATGGAGGGAAGTTGTAATGATGCATAAATCTTTTGTCGGTATGAGTTTCCATCCCATCTATCACTTGCGAATCTCCGGGAGCGCCCAAGGTTAATGCGGAAAAAACGTGAGTGCCTCCTCGATAGAAAATGCCTGAGCCATGCAAAATCGGAGAGACTCCGCCAGCTTTAGCAAATAAGTTTCTCACTTCATCAAAACCTCTGCCATCTATTCTTTTATTATCTTCAATCGAAATTTGATGAATAAAATCGTCTATCGCTTCGTGGAAAAGTTTTTTAGCCACTTTCATATCAGCTTCTGGCATATTTTCTTTCAAATATTTAAACCACTCCTCTTCCAAAGCATAGATTTTATTCTTGCCGGCTTCGCCCATCAAATCTTTCATTTTTGTTAGAACTTCCGCTTCAAAAGCTTTTTTCAAATCCTCGGCAATCTCAACTTTTTTGATTTCTCTTTTCTTTTTACCTATTTCTTTTACGATGTCCTCTTGAAATTTCTGCAGTTTTTTGAGTTCTTCATTTGCTTTCTCCATTGCTTTCATCAAAACTTCTTCCGAAGCTTCATTTGAAGCAATTTCAATCATATTTATGGTGCCCTCTCGGCCACAAGCGAGCAGATCTATTTCATAGTCTTCTTTTTTAATTTCTCCGTTCTCTAATTCAGACAAATCTCTCATTTCATATGAGGGGTTAACCAAAAACTCATCTTTGCCTTTGAGTTTGCCAATTCTTACAGCCGAAACAGGTCCATTCCAAGGTATTTCAGATGTGGCAAGGGCGAGAGATGATGCAATTACTCCCAAAACATCGGGGTCGTATTTATCAAGCGAGAGCACGGTCACGACAACTTGTATTTCATTTCTCAAATTACTATCAAAAAGCGGCCTCACCGTTCGGTCAACAATCCTGCCCGAAAGAACAGCCTCGTCTGATGGTCTGCCCTCTCTTCTCATAAATCTAGAGCCCAAAATTTGGCCTGATGCATAAAATCTCTCCTCGTATTCTACCGAGAGGGGGAAATATTCCAAATCTTTTTCGCCTTTTGACATAACCGCTGTCGCGAGCACAGTCGTGTCTCCCAATCTTAAAATAACTGAGCCATGAGCATTTTCGGCCAAATCACTAAACTCAGCTATGAGCTTCTCGCCTCCCCACTCCATCTCATATTTTTTTGTCTTCATCCTATTTAGCGAGAAAATTCTTGAATGTTTCTGCGTCCGACTTGTCAGACCCAAAAATATTCAAAACTTTATCCCGCAATTACTTATAACGCTTTTAATATAGCATAAAATAAAACATTTTACTGACCTTGATTTTTGTGTTTAACATGATACAATCTTACACTGGGAGACAAGATTATGACTGCTAGTTTGTTTTTTATCAGTTTAGGATGGTGTGTATTCCTTGTTGGAATACTCTGTTTCACCATCTCCGCCACTTGCCTGCGAAAAATAAGCCTGCTCAGAAAAATGATTTCGTGTGTTTACACAGCATGTTTAATGCTGATAGGTATTGGCTTGATGGTGGGAGGGATAGCAATTCGATAAGTGAACAAAGCCGGCGGCACCATAGAGTGCCGCCGGCTAAAACTTTTTATAATAACCTCATCCTCTCCATTTTTCTAACCTTCCCCCAGCCCCTTCCTTACCTTAAGGAAGGGGTAACTGCTATTTATTATTCACATTAATTTTAGAGTTTATTGCGCGCTCTCCCCCTTAAGGTAAGGGGTGAGAATGCGGAGCATTTGCAAGACTTTTTGAGATATTTTTATATAATTAAAATATCCAAAAAGTATACAGTCCCTGTAAGGGATTAAGGGGGTTAGATAAGGAGGGTCGACACGAAGTGCGGGGAGGTTAGATAAGAAAAGAAATAGTATTACTTCCTCGCCTCAACAATAGAGAGGGCAACATTGGCAGGGACGATAGCGTAGTGATCAAATTCGATATTGGCATTACCACGACCCTCAGTCATTGAGCGAAGTGTAGTGACATAACCAAAAAGTTCTGAAAGAGGCACTTTGGCTTTAACTACTTTGAGTCCTGCCCTATCATCCATACCCTCAATAAGTCCGCGTTTTGAAGAAAGGTGACCAGTGATATCACCCATAAACTGCTCCGGCACTACCACTTCCAATTTCATAATCGGCTCAAGTATAACTGGTCGAGCCTTTTTAGCCGCTTCTTGGAAAGCTTGAGAGGCCGCAATCTTGTAAGCGATTTCAGATGAGTCCACATCGTGGTAAGAACCAAATGTAAGTTCACAAGATACATCTACCATTTTGTAGCCAGCCACGATGCCTCGCTCCATCGCCTCTTTAACACCCTTTTCAACGGCTGGAATAAATTCGGAAGGAATAACACCACCCTTGATAGAATCAATAAATTCAAAACCTTCTTCGCGGTGAATATTTTTCTGCTTTTTCTTATTTTCCACTTCTGGCTCCAATGGTTTGATATTGAGTTTGACGTGACCGTACTGACCTTTACCTCCAGTTTGTTTGATGTATTTAGTTTCTGCCTCTGCGGTACCAGTGATTGTCTCTTTATAAGCTACTTGTGGCGCACCAACATTGGCCTCCACATTAAATTCTCTTTTCATACGATCAACGATAATATCTAAGTGCAGTTCACCCATACCAGAAATAACTGTCTCCCCTGTTTCCGGATCTCCCTTGACTCTAAATGTTGGGTCTTCATCTGAAAGCCGGTGGAGCGCCATACCCATTCTCTCTTGGTCCGCTTTGGTTTTTGGTTCAATACGAAGTGAAATAACCGGCTCTGGGAAGATGATAGTCTCAAGAATTATAGGATTGTTTTCATCACAAAATGTATTTGAAGTTTTTGCATCTTTGAGACCTACCGCTGCCGCGATCTCCCCAGCAAAGACTTTTTTAACTTCCTCTCTTTTATCAGCTTGCAATCGCACAATTCTTCCCAATCTCTCTTTGTCGCCTGTCGAGGCATTATAAATATAAGAACCAGATTCTATAGTTCCAGAATAAACTCTAAAGAATGTTAGCTGGCCAACGAATGGGTCTGCTTGAAGTTTGAAAGCAAGCGCCGCAAAAGGCTCATCATCTTTAGGATGTCTTTCTACTTCTTCTCCAGTTCTTGGGTCAATACCTTTGATAGCTGGCATGTCGAGAGGTGATGGCAAATAGTCAACCACCGCGTTCAATACCAATTGCACTCCTTTGTTTTTCAAAGCTGAACCACAAAATACAGGGAAAACTTTGTTGGCGATCACTGCCTCACGCAAAATCTTTTTGAGTTCTGCTACCGGTATTTCTTCGCCTGCCAAGTATTTATTCATCATCTCGTCGTCGTTTTCTACAATCCTCTCCACGAGTTCGTGTCTGTATTTTATAGCATCCTCTTTCAAATTTTCCGGAATTTCCGTTTCAACTACATTGCCGCCAAGGTGACCTTCAAATTTGTAAGCCTTCATATCCAAAAGATCAACTTGTCCTTCGTGTTTATCTTCTTCGCCGATTGGAATCTGCATTCTGACAGCTTTTTTAGAAAGTCTAGCCAAAATTGATGCATATGATTTCTCAAAATTGGCACCAATTCGGTCAAGTTTGTTTATGAAGCAAAGTCTTGGCACTGCCGCCTCTTCAGCATAGCGCCAGTTGGTCTCTGACTGAGGCTCAACGCCCGCTACTCCGTCAAAGACGCAAACAGCGGCATCGAGGACTCGCATTGATCTTTTCACTTCTACGGTGAAGTCAATGTGCCCCGGAGTATCAATAATATTGAAACGATATTTATTATCTTTATTTTTTCTACCCTCCTCTCCCAAATATGTCGTTGCCCAAAAACAAGTGATGGCAGCAGCGGTAATGGTAATGCCTCTTTCTCTCTCCTGTTCCATCCAATCAGTAGTAGTCTCCCCTTCGTGTACTTCACCAATTTTATGTTGTGAGCCAGTGTAAAACAAAATACGCTCGGAAACAGTAGTTTTACCAGCATCGATGTGGGCTATGATTCCAAAATTTCTGACTCTTTCTAATGGGTAATCGCGATTCATATAATATATAAATTAACAAAAATAAAATTCCTAAACGGAACGCTTAAAATATACACCAAAGAAACAAAAAAAGCAAAATTGTGGCAGAGATACTACTATGTAATAATTATAGTACTTAGAATCTAATCAAAATATATGGGAATGGAGGGAACACCAAAAGAGCTAGAACACAAAGAAGAAGGTTTCAAAATCAAAGATTTTCCAATGCCGAAAAGACCCGAGGTAGAAAGCAAACATCCTCTCGAAGAAAATAAGTTTTGGAAAAACCAGCAGGAATGCCTGGCTTATTTGGATGAGTTAATGAAACAAGGCAGATTAGTCCAATGGCTTAGATCAGATATCGCCGACGGCCACACCGAGGATGAAATTGCCCAAAAAATAAATGACACTAAAAATTCTGGACAACTTGACCAAGAAGAGGTTGGTAAAATTTTTGAAATGCTAGGCATCAAACAAAAAACTCCTTAAGGAGTTTTTTGTTACCACGCGAAATGGGTGAAGGCTTTGTTAGATTAATTTATTTTGGATATTTTTAAACTCCATTACCTCAGAATTTCTGATTAAAATAGTTCGTCTGGTGGTATAAGATAGTCCCTTATTTGGATTTACTTCAAAACCTACATAGATACAATTAGTTCCCCTATTTTTTACTTCCTCGATTGCAGGCTGCAAATCCGAATCAGAACTACAAAGAATTATTTCTTTCACCCTTTTATCACAGGCCATACTAACCATATCTACTGCAATTTTCACATCAACACCCTTTTCCTTAAAAACTAAAACTTCTTTTCCTTTATGGTTTTCTATTTGCCCCCTAACACTACCTCTCAAGATAACTCCAAACCCTTGCTTCTCAAGATGAGTTTTTAATAAACGTTGTTCTTCAATTAGTTGTTTTGATTTTTCTATACTTTTTTTATGCTCTTTTATTTTTGCAAAGTAAAAAACTTTTTTATTTACATTTATGCCGCCCAAAATTTTATCAAACAAGCTCTTAAAATTATATTCGTGCCAGACAGGTTTTTCCTTCCCAAATTCTTTGAAAACATCTTTGATCTTCCCTTTTATATTTTCACCATCAATAAGTAAAATAGCATCCATAATTATGGCTTATAATATCACTAAATTTTACAACGGAAAACCCCAGCGGACCGTTAGGCTGGCTGGGGCGTGTATGTATTTACTATACTCTTTCATCGACGAAAGTCAAGTTAGTTGTGGATTGCTTTTTCAAAAGAGTTGGTTGAGTTTTTGGAAGGAAGAGAAATAGTCCCAACTAACAAAAAACTCCTTAAGGAGTTTTTTGTTACCAAGCGAAATGAGCGAAGGCTTTGTTGGATTCGGCCATTTTATGGACATTTTCGCGTTTCTTGATAGCTTCACCTTCGTTTTTTGAAGCGAGAATTATTTCTTCCGAAAGTTTTTCGGCCATTGGTTTGCCTTTTTTGGCCTTAGCGGCATCAATAATCCATTTCATTGAAAGATAGGCTCGTCTCTCAGGTCTGACTTCCCTTGGCACTTGATAGTTGGCACCACCGATTCTGCGAGATCGCACCTCCATAGTTGGTCCGGCATTTTTTAGCGCTGTATCAAAAACTTCCATCGGATCTTCAACTTTAACTTTTTCTTTTATCAAATCAAAAGCGGTATACACTATTTTTCGAGCGGTATTTTTTTTGCCTTCTTGCATGACATAATTTATAAACTTCTCTACTTTTGGAGAATTAAAAATTACATCCGGCTTAGCTATATTTCTGTTTTTTACTTTTCCTCTCATATAGTATTTTATTTAGCTTTTTTCTCTTTCTTAACACCATAACTTGATCTTGAAGTCTTCCTGTTTGCCACACCTTGTGCGTCCAATCTACCACGCACGATAGTATAACGAACACCGATATCCTTCACTCTACCACCTCGTAGCATAACAACTGAGTGCTCTTGCAAATTGTGTCCCATTCCGGGGATATAAGCCGTCACTTCCATACCATTGGTCAAACGCACTCTGGCAATTTTCCGAATAGCTGAGTTTGGTTTTCTAGGAGTTTTGGTAGTCACTTTAGTACACACTCCTCTTTTAAATGGTGAAGCGTAATATACTGGTCGGTTTTTCAAAGTATTGAATCCACGTGCCAAAGCCACCGCCTTTGATTTGGAGCGGAGTATTTTTCTTTTTCTTTTTACTAACTGATTTATAGTAGACATTTGAAATTTAAAAACCGCCTAAGCGGACCTCTACTAATCTAATACAATTGGGTTTAAAAAGCAATACCTGTAATAAAAGAGAACAAAAAACTGACAACAGGGCTCATTACTTGCCAAAATAGAAAAATAAACACAAACACCAATATTAGCCCGTATCTCTCCAAACTCTGCATAAAACCTTGCCATTTATAGGGCAAAATTGCCGAAAGTATTTTGGAGCCATCAAGCGGAGGGATGGGAATGAGGTTAAATATGGCCAGCACAATATTTATCATCACCACAAAACTTAATAAACCAAAAAATGCCTGATTCATAAAGCCATATTGAGGAGCAAACCGCAGAAACATTCCAAATATAATTGCCAAAGAAATATTTGAAAGTGGCCCAGCAACTGCAACTAACGCTTCTCCCCATTTTTGATTTCTTAAATTATAAGGATTAAATGGTACCGGTTTGGCCCAGCCAATAATGAAGCCCCCGGCAAAATACCCAATGAGAGGCACCAAAACCGAGCCCACCGGGTCAAGATGAGAAAGCGGGTTAAGAGTCAATCGTCCCTCATACTTGGCAGTCGAATCCCCGAGAGCGAGTGCCGCATAACCGTGCGAGACTTCGTGTATCACGACCGACATTATAAGGATGATGATTATAAACAAAAATTCCATATATTTTTAAATTCTAAATCCGAAGCACCAAACCCGAAACAAATTCAAAAATTCAAATTCTAAAGTTTTAAACATTTGGATTTCGGATTTTGATATTGTTTAGAATTTCGGATTTAGGATTTCGAATTTGCCATCTGGCATCTGTTATGATAGCATACTAGCTACTATGGCTAAAGAATGTGCAATTACAAAAAAATCATCTCAGATGGGCGGGTCCTATTCAAACCGGACTCGTGCTACCCAATTCAATCCTTGTGCCACTACAAGGAAATTTGCCAATCTCCAAAAAAAGAAAATTTTTGTCCCCGAGCTTAACAAATCTTTCAATTTGACCCTCTCTGCTCGCGGTATCAAAACAATCCAAAAAAACGGCGCCTACGCCACTTTGAAAAAAGCGAAGATTATATAAACAAAAAGGAACTTGCGTTTTCCATGACGCAAACCCCTAAGCTTTACCCTTTGTTTTTTGTGACACGGGTTTTCGCTCACAACCTCGATGCGCTACTCCGAGGGCCCGCTATACTATCCCCGGGCATACTACGTCCTTTCTGGCGCTCAGTGCGCCTAGCGAATCAGATGCTGTTTTCCCTCACCATATTCTAGTGAGAGTGTCGGCCGGCGCCGTGGCGTCAGTCGCGACCGGAGATATTGGCAAGCAAGATATTCATGGGCTTCGGTGCCGGTGGCACCTGGCGATTCTTCTTCAACTTGATCTTCATCAGTTTCTCCTTGGGGCTCTTTGAACCCCCAGATACCTTTGAAGTAGGACAGTTATAATTAGTTTTTAGCAAAAATTTAATTTTAATTGTCATGAAAAAGAAATATCGTCATTTGTCTTTTGAAGAAAGGTTTGCAATTGAAGTGATGCATA
>Ga0208375_1002213_pt1 | contig 18899 bp, 24 predicted proteins | sample RifOxyD1_FD_184038 | JGI IMG/M metagenome (GOLD analysis project Ga0208375, IMG submission 184038) | Soil microbial communities from Rifle, Colorado - Rifle Oxygen_injection D1 (SPAdes) | ecosystem: Environmental > Terrestrial > Deep subsurface > Rock core/Sediment | place: Rifle, Colorado... | reverse complement strand
CCAATGCCTCTACTTCTTTTTCTTGCGGCAGGGCGGTAAATAAAATCATAGCTCTTTTGCCGCGATCCAATATGTCCGCTCGGGTTATGGTAATGAGGGAATCGGTGTTTGATTCAAGGCAAAAATACTCAGCCGCAAACTTAACGAGCAAAGAAGCCATTTTTTCATCTTTGTACTTGGTTGGAGTTTTCATTTTTGGGTGAGTTATTGTTTTACAAAAGAAATAACTTTCAAAATATCTCCCGGCACCAATTCTATTTTGGCTTCCACCATCATGCCAAATTCTTCTCCCGTTTTGGCGGCGCCAGTTTTTATTTTCTGAATTTGAACTTCTTTTATTTTGCCTTCGCCGATCTGGGCCTCCCTTCTCCAAATTTTGACTGTTTCGCCGGATTTGATTTCGCCTTCTTCCACACGGCCACCCAAAACTTGTTTGTCTTTATTTTTGCTGAAGGCGCGGAGTATTTTGGCGGCGCCGGTCATCACTTCAACTTTGGAAACCGGAGTCTCGGTTTTTATTTTTTCTTTCACAAAATCCACCAACTCGTATATTATTTTGAATATTTTTATTTCTATATTGTCCCGCAAAACCAACGCCTCGGCGCTTTTATCGGCGCTTACGTTGAAACCCAAGACCAAACTCTTTTTGATATTTGCCGTTTTTATATCTTTTTCGGTAATGGCTCCGATGCCTTTGCCTATTATTTTGACTGTTATTTTTTCGTTGCCCAATTTTTGCAATTCGTGCTCCACCGCTTCCAATGACCCGGAAGTATCGGCTTTCACAACTAGCGGCAAAAAGATTTGTCCATCCGGAGCAACATTTTGTATTTCTTCTGCAGATTTTTTATCAGCTGTTTCCGCAAATGCGACGGCCGCTTCTTTTGAAGAGAAAGTTTTGAATTGTTTGCCGACTGCCGGCATGGCGCTCCAACCGACAATTTTGACCGGGCTGGAAAAACTGGCTTCGTCCACATTTACTCCTTTGAAATTTTCAATAGCTCGGATTGGTACATAAGCGCCCGAAGTGGCGGCGAACATCCCTTTTTTCAAGGTGCCGTTTTTGATGATGACGGTGGCTGAAATGCCTTGTTTTGGGTTTAGATTGCTCTCTATTACAAAACCTTCTGCGGGCACGGAAGGATCGCCTTTCAATTCTTCAATGTCGGATTGCAGAGCTATGATTTCCAAAAGTTCCGGCACATTTTCTCCGGTTTTGCCGGACACCGGCACGATGGGCACCGAGCCGCCCCAACCTTCCACCAAAATTCCGTTCTCGGCCAAATTTTGTTTGATTTTGTCCAAGTTCGTTCCGGCTTTGTCTATTTTGTTTAGAGCGACGATAAACGGCATCTCGTCTTTGTTGATGCATTTTAATGCCTCAAGAGTTTGTGGCTTGACTCCATCTTCGGCTGAGACCACCAAGACCGCTATGTCGGCCACTCTGGCTCCGCGTTCTCTGATTGAGCAAAAAGCTTCATGTCCGGGCGTATCCAAAAAAGTTATTTTTTTCTTCTGGCCGGAAATTTCACATTCCGCTTCGTAAGCCGAAATATGCTGGGTGATGCCACCCTCTTCTTTTTCAGTTACATTCGTTTTCCTCACATAATCAAGCAGGGTAGACTTACCGTGATCGATATGGCCCATCATGACGATGACCGGCGGCCTGGATATAAGGTTATTGGTTTTTTCTTTCATAACAATGACCATTCTACCTCTTTATTGAGTTTTTGCAAAATTTGATGTAAAACTAGGTGATGAACAAAAGGTTAAAAAACAGAATTTTTTTGGACTACGCCGCGATCACACCCCTTGATGTTCGGGTGGAAACAGAGATGAGAAATGCCCAAAAAAAATTTTGGGCCAATCCTTCCTCTTTGCATAGTGAAGGGGAAGCGGCCAAAAATGCCTTGGAAGAGGCGAGGGTAAAAATTGCCCGCATTTTGCATTGCCGGGCCGCTGAAATATTTTTTACTAGCGGTGGCACCGAGTCCTTAAATCTGGCAATACTCGGCATAATTCAAAGGTGCCCTTTGACTTTTTTGCCGCATGTTATAGTTTCAAGCATAGAACATCCGGCTGTTTTGGAACCCATAAAATTTTTATTGAAAGAAAAAAAAGTGGAAGTTTCTTTCATTTCTCCTGACCAAAAAGGAAGAATTAATCCCGAGTCAATAAAAAAAGAAATAAAAGCCAATACGGTTTTGGTGATAATGCAGCATGCCAACAATGAGATCGGCGTTATAGAGCCTATCCGCAAAATCAAAGATGCTATCGGCAAAATTTGTTTGCTTGTGGACGGGAGCCAAAGCATGCTTTATGAAAACGTTTCTTTGGAAAGTCTTGGCGCTGATTTGCTGGTGCTAGACGGCATAAAAATATACGGGCCGAGAGGAGCGGGAATTTTGGCGGCGCGCCATTCCGTAAACATTGAACCGATTATGTATGGTGGTGGCCAAGAGAAAAATTTGAGGCCGGGCACGGAAAATGTGGCAAACGCTGTCGGTCTGGCCAAAGCGCTTGAAATTGCCGTTCAAATGAAAGAAAAAGAATCATCACGTCTGACACTATTACGCAATTATGCTATCGCTAAAATTATTAAAGAATTTCCAAATTCTTCGCTTAACGGTGGTTTGGAAAATAGATTGCCAAATAATATTAATATCTGTTTTCCAAAACAGGATTCTGAATTCCTAGTTATCAAACTGGACGTTTTGGGCTTCGCCGTTTCCGCGGCTTCCGCTTGTCATGCGCTTGCTTTGGAAAATGGTTCTTATGTTATTGAGTCCCTTGGTAAACCGGAATGCGCTTCATCGTCGCTGCGTATCACTTTGGGTCGCGATACCAAAAAATCTGATTTGGATTCTTTGATCTCGGCTCTCAAAAAAGTTGCAAGATTTGGCAAAATCATGTAAAGTGGCTCTGTTATGGTAGCAAGCAAAAAAATAGTGAAAGAAAGCCCTGAAAAGGCCAAAAAGGTTGTCAGAACAAAAAAGACAGAAACTGTGCCGCAAAATGGCGGTTTTGCCGTTATTGAGACAGGGGGCAAACAGTATCGAGTGGCCATTGGCGATACCATAAAAATTGAGAAAATCAAAGCCGATTCCACCGAGCCGAAGGAAGGGGATACTTTAATTTTTGATAAAGTGCTCTTGACTGATAACGGCGCCGACGCTACCGATATCGGCACTCCATATATAGAAGGCGCCAAAGTTTCCGGAACGTTGATTGAAATCGGACGCAACGCCAAAGTTATGGTCATCAAATACAAACAAAAAAGCCGTTATTTCAAACGCAACGGCCACCGCCAACCATACTTCAAAGTCAAGATTGAAAAAATTTCTTAACGTTTCTACCTCACCCCTTACCCCTCTCCTAGATGCAGGAGAGGGGAAACATATCTCATACATCTGTATTTCTAGAGTTTTATTATTTCTCCCTTCCCCTGCATCTAGGGGAAGGGCCGGGGATGAGGTTGTTTTTATCCAAAAAAGAAATCGCGGAAGTGAGAAAGAATAGCGAGGATAATGAGCGCGTACCAGAGAATGAGAATTTGAAGATGATTGCGAGAAATAAAATGACCGATAACATCCACGAGTTTTTGCTGTTTTACTTTTAAGGACGAGAGAGCAAAATGGTTTTCTCTGAAATTCCAGACGGTGGTGTACAAAAATAAAGGCCAAGTGACTGCCCATGTGATCATGCAATAAATGCAAAGCGAACCGATGCGATAAACGCTTTCAAAGAAAAACCACATTACGAAAACCATAGCTGCCAAAGTGCCCAAGTTGACCAAAAGCCAAAGAGGTTTTTTGGAGCGGCCGCCCGAAAAAAGCATGACGCCGACGGCAAAAAGCATTGCAAAAGATGTTATACCGAGAAGGGAATTGGGAAAACCAAAAACCTTGCTCTGCCAAGTGTTGGCAACCGAAGTGCAACTGACGAAGGGATTTATGTTGCAAGGCAAATCTGCTTGCGGATTGCCTATAAGTTCTATGGTATCCACAGTCAGCACAAAAGAGGCCAGAAGGCCGATAATAGAACCAATAATAAGAATATATGGATAAGATTTCATTAATTTCTAATTATTCTAATTAATCTAATTATCCTAAAAAATGACCAATTTGCAAATGATGTTTGGGATTTAGAATAATTAGGGTAATTGGGTCAATTTCGATTACGCAGAGCATTTTTTAATGTATCTTGATCTGCGTATTCGAGCTCTGTTCCCATAGAAAGTCCTTTGCCCAAGTGGGAAATTTTTATTTTACTTTTTTCGGTGATTGGTTTCAAAAACTTTTCAACATAATCGCCCGTATTTTCTCCTTCCGGATTCCAATTGACGCCCAAAATTATCTCACTAATATTTTTTTTATTTTCTATAAATTTTTTAAGCTCATTTATTCTGATTCTTTTTTCTGGATTTTTTTCCAATATTGGCACCGAACCTCCTAACACAAAATAAATGCCTTTGAAGCTGCCATTTTTTTCAACCGATTCCAAATCAATATCTCTTTGCACCACCATCAAAAGCGAATGGTCTCTGCTTTGATCAGAACAAATTTTACATTTACAATGGCCGTCATTGTTATCGCGATTTTTGTGTTGTAATTCGAAGAACCGACGGCAGTCTTCACACATCACCACATCATTTTTCAAATCTTTTATATTTTGCGAAAGTTCATTCAAAGTCCCGTCAGCTCGCGTCAGCAAATAATAAACAAACCGCCTTGCCTGCCTCGGCCCAATGCCCGGAAAGTTTGAAAATATTTGGATTAGTTTTTCTATAGAGTTCATATATACGAAAATTATGCGAAAGCTACGAAATAATAACGAAAATTTTCGCCATCTGTAGAATATATCATAAACCAATAAAGAAAAATCGCTACCCAAACCAAATGGGTAGCGACAAGCATAAGTCGTTATCGTCTAGAGATTGTAACTGAGCGAATCGTTTTCTCCTCGAAGGAGAGTCCCTCAATCTCGAACTCAAATTCCTTTCTCAATTCGAGGAGTTTGTCGGCAAGCCCTTTCTTGTTCTTGGAGGGAACATCCAAGAACGAAATTGTTCCCAAAAGACGCCCTATCTCCGCCTTCTGAAACGGAACAGCAAGGTATCCAGCCTGGGAACGATCGATTTCCTTCCTTTTCTCTTCTACCAACTTGAGAATATTATAAATTGTTCTCATTTTACGGCTCCTTTCTTTCTGCTCCCTATTATACAACCTCTCATTATTTTGTCAAACGAAAAATTAGAATTCTCTAAATTCGGATTCGGCGCCGGTGAATTCGGCTTTTTCGAGCGGTTGGAAGGTGGCTTTCTTTTCGTTGAAGAAGAGTTCTACTTTGCCGGTGGCGCCGTTCCTATGCTTTTCAATCAATATTTCAGCGATGTTGGTTTTGGCCGCTTCCTCGGTATTTTTGGCTTTGTCTTCGCGGTGGATAAACATGACAACATCGGCGTCTTGTTCAATGGAACCGGAGTCGCGCAAGTCGGAAAGTTTTGGTTTGCCGCCGCGCTGTTCCACGGCGCGGGAAAGCTGGGAGAGCGCCAAGACCGGCACTTCAAGTTCGCGCGCCAGATTTTTGAGCGAGCGAGAAATTTCGGTCACTTGATTGACCATCGAATCATAATTTTTGGTGGTCATCATAAGCTGCAAATAATCAACCACAATGAGCCCCAAGCCTTTTTCGTTTTTTAATCTTCTGGCTACCGAGCGCATTTTCAAAATGTTATTGCCCGGCTGATCGTCTATAAAAATCGGCGCTTTGGAAAGCACATCCAAAGATTGGCGAATAGCGGCAAAATCATCTTCTTTGATCATTCTGCCGGTGCGCAGTTTCCACGCGTCCACGCTTGATTGGGAAGCCAACATTCTGTCCACTAATTGTTGAGAACTCATTTCCAAAGAAAAGATTCCGACCGGCGTATTGTGGTACACGGCGGTCTGGCGGGCGATATCCAGGGCCAGAGCAGTCTTGCCGATACTGGGACGCGCTGCCAAAATAATCAAATCCGATTTTTGCAGGCCGGAAAGTTTTTCATCCAGATCTTTGAAGCCTGTCGGCACACCTCGCAAACCATCGCCAGAATTGTGCAACCTATCCAGCCTTTCCCAAGCTTCGGTCAGCTCGTCTTTCAGTTCCACAAATTTGTGAATGCTCGCGATGTTGGTCACATCATAAATTTTCTTTTGGGCCTGGTCCAAAAGCTCTTCTAACTCCTCGGCCTCGTCATAACCCAAAGAAGAAATGAAATCGGCGGCCCCGATCAGATTTCTGGCAATATGCTTTTTCTGGATTATTTGAGCGTAATAAGAAGCATTGGCGGAAGAAGGCACGGAGTTTATAAGCTCACTCAAATAACTGTTGCCACCAATTTCCTCCAGTATATTTTTTTCTTTTAACCTTGCTGAAACAGCGAGCAGATCGGTCGGATTGCGCTTGCCAAAAAGATCCAGCACCGTCTCAAAAATCATTCGATGTTTTTCGGAATAAAAAGAAGCCGGATAGGCGAAATCGGTGATTTCGTACATCACTTCCGGGCGCAACATGATCGAACCCAAAAGAGCTTTCTCAGCTTCAATGTTATGGGGCGGAATTCTGATATGAGGTTTTTTGGGTTCGGCCATGAGTCCATCATAACTAAAATTTGCTTTGCCTCAAACTTCCAAATTTGAATAAGTTGTGTGCAACTGGTTAATAACTCACCCCAACCCCTCTCTTATTTCTTTAGAAACACGAAGTACTACAAGAGAGGGGCTTTATTTATTTGCAAATTTATCTTGTTTGTATTACAATCTAGCTGGAACGATAACTAAAGGAGATATATCTATGGAGAAGAAAAGATTGCAGTTTGATTTCACTGAGGAAGCAGTCGCAGAACTGGAAGAGCTTCAGAACCGCACGAGCCTTTCCACAAAAGCAGATGTGATCAGGCACGCCCTTAGATTTATGGGGTGGGCTGTGGAAGAAACCAGGAAAGGAGCAACGTTGTGCATCGAAAGAGAGGGGAAGGTTCGCGAAGTGATTCCGTTTTGGTCACAAACTCCTGTTGCTTGACTTCGAGGTCGGGGGCCAGCCCAACGCCCCGCTCGGCATTGCCGGCGGGGTTTTCTTTTTTTTGGCGGCAGAGGTATGGTTTTGTGTTATAGTATAAATATGTACACCCACCAAACATCAAATGTCGCCAAAACATATGCGCTGATGATTTTGTTTTTGGCGATCATCGGGGCTTTGGGTTATTTTGTTTCCGCTTACTACGGCAATCCGGTCCTGTTTTATTTTGCCATTATTTTCAGCTTAATCATGAATGTTGCGAGTTATTGGTGGTCCGACAAAATCGTGCTCTCTATTTCCAAAGCGCGCGAGGCCAGCCGCCAGGAATTTTTTGGCCTCTACACAACAACTGAAAATTTATCGATCGCCGCCGGCCTGCCGATGCCGAAGCTATACGTCATAGACGATCCGGCTCCCAACGCTTTTGCCACCGGTCGGGATAAAAACCATGCAGTGGTGGCGGTGACTACCGGCCTTTTGCAGAAATTAGAAAAAACAGAGCTGGAAGGAGTGATCGCTCATGAACTTTCTCACATAGGCAACCGCGACATTTTGCTCATGAGCGCCGTGGTCGTTTTGGTCGGCCTGGTCTCCATTATTTCAGACATATTTTTGAGATCCGGTTTGCGTGGAGGGCGAAGCGATGATAACAAAAGCGGTGGACCGTTAGCTGTTATCGGAATTATTTTAATAATACTTTCTCCTATTATTGCCACTTTGATAAAATTGGCCATCTCCCGCCGGCGCGAATATTTGGCAGATGCTTCTGGCGCTTTGCTCACCCGTTATCCGGAAGGTTTGGCCAAAGCCCTTGAAAAAATTTCCGCTTACAATATGCCAATGAAAGCGGCTCACACTGCCACCGCTCATCTTTTTATTTCCAATCCGTTTAGTAGTAAGGGCGCTTCTATCTCCAACCTTTTCCAAACTCATCCGCCCATAGCAGAGCGTATCAAAATTTTACGAGGTATGATTAATTAATTTACAAATTATGGAAAATGAACCAGTTGGCACAATAGAAACGACAGAGGAAACAATTGCTCGATTTACAGCGGAAAATGCTGAACTTAAAAGAGAAAACAAAATAAAAGATGAAAAAATAAAAATGCTTGAAGAGGCAAATGATTTATTAATTCAACAAGAAGAGGACGCGAATGAAAAGTCCCATACCGATCGTTTAACCGGTTTAGGAAATAGGGCAGCTCTAGATAAATACAAAGATTTGATTTTTCACCGAAAAAGAGAGGGGGCTCCAGAAAGAAGGAAGGAAGGTCAGGAAGATAATGTTTGCGCGATAATGATTGATATAGATTATTTTAAAAAAGTAAATGACACGTATGGTCATATCGCTGGAGATAAAATACTTAAAGAAGTTAGTAATAGATTAGATAATTCAATCAGAAGTAGTGATGTGATAATACGTTATGGCGGAGAAGAAATCCTTATTATGTTAATTGAAGCTTCCGAATATGAGGCCAGTAAAAAAGCTGAGAGATTAAGGAAAGCTATTGAAAGCGAGAAATTTGATATTGATGGCGCCCAAATTCCAGTGACCATTAGCGTTGGAGTTGCTTTTGGTGACAAAAACTCTGATCCAGACAAACTCATTAAGAATGCTGACAAAGCTATGTATGAATCAAAAAATACCGGCCGCAACAGGGTGACTATCCACAAAAGTCTGGAAGAAATAAAATAGTTTGAGAGTATACTCATAGCAGAGGTGTTTTGTGGAACTTCTAATTCAGTATCATGAGCCGGCTTTGGCGCAAACTATGGAAGATTGTCGCAGACATTCTCGCACCAATTTCATCTGTAGAGATGGAAAAGATGGGAAATGGGTGAAGGTTTGCGAGGAATGTGAGAAGGAGAAGAAACTGAGTGAAGATGGGGATTGAGCGGTTCACAAGGGATGGCAAGAAAAACTCTACCATCCCTTTTCGTTTTTTTATATTTTTCAAAATCCCAATTAAATGCTAGATTGTATGTTGTCTGGAGAGATGCGAGAGTGGTTTAATCGGCAGACCTGGAAAGTCTGTGTGGGGCAACCCACCGAGGGTTCGAATCCCTCTCTCTCCGCCAAGGAAATTTTAAGTCATGATCACCAACATTTTTATTTTTGTAGTTGCGTTGTACATAGTCATCAAAGGAGCGACTTTGGCGACCAAGTATGCGGCGGAGCTGGCGGAAAGCTTTCATTTGTCAAAATATACCGTCGGTTTTATTATCGTGGCCATTGTTTCCATTTTGCCGGAAGCGTTTATTTCTATCAATGCCGCGATTGAAGGCATCCCGTCTTTCGGGCTCGGCACGCTTTTGGGGTCAAACGTGGCGGACCTGACTTTGATTTTTGCGATCATTATATTTTATGCGGGCCGGAGTTTGAAAATTGAAAGCAAAATTTTGGCAAGTCACGCCGTCTATCCTTTCATATTGCTTTTGCCGCTCATCCTCGGCTTCAACGGGCACTTCTCCCGTTTGGAAGGCCTGGCTCTCGTTGTTGCTGGCGGCGCTTTTTATTATATGGCGCTAAAAAAGGGGACTGATAGAAGCGAGATCGCAAATAATATGGGCGGCAGATATAAAAGTCTCTTTTTGCTTCTTTTTTGTATGGCGATAATGCTCGCTGGTTCGCACTTCACCGTCACTTCTGCCGCGGCTCTGGCTAGCTACTTTGGAGTAAGCCCGGTTCTTATCGGCATGCTTATCGTCGGGCTTGGCACCACTATGCCGGAATTGTTCTTTTCTTTGAAATCAGTTAAAAAACAAAATGATTCGCTGGCTGTTGGAGATATTCTCGGGACCGTGCTCGCCGATGCCACCATTTTGGTCGGGGTTTTGGCTTTGATCCACCCATTTTCATTTCCTCAAAAAATCATTTACGTGACCGGCGTGTTTATGGTTGTGGCCTCATTCCTTCTTTTCAACTTTATGCGTTCTGGCCGCACCCTCACCAAAAAAGAAGCCTATCTGCTCTTCCTCTTCTGGCTGGTTTTCGTCCTAGCGGAATTTTTGGTAAATAAATAACCCATTTGCATTTCATGAAGACGGGGAGTAACCTGATCGAGGAGGTTGTACTTTGGCTAAGAGTAGAAAAGATAGAGGAAAATCAACCAGATTACCGGACCTGTCAAGGCCTAAAGGTGTTGGGTTGTCATTTAGCCCTTTTTTCATGTCGACACCAACACAAAAACTGGTGTCGGAAAACCTACTTACTGGTGAGACCGTACGCATTGTGGACGGGCAAATGTTGATCGGCGGCTCACTCGGTAGTCGTAGTGTTCGGAGGGTGCCACCCAATGCACCCAAGATTTTTAGCCGGAGTAATTTGCCCAGCTCTACAAGAAGCAATGAATAAATAGAGTTGGGTTTTAAAACAAATCGCTCGCGCAAAACATCGCGCGGGCTTTTTTGTTTATCTATTTTTTCAAACTTTAAAATCCAATATCCACAAAGCGCGGTGCCTTTCATCAACCCTTCATTATCAAAGCTGGATAATGTTGCAACAAGCCAGCTGAATTTTATATAGAGGCAGCGGGTTTGATTATAAGAATTATTATTTATTAACTTTTTTGTGTATGAAAAAGAAAATAACTTTAGCTTTGGGAGCGACGGCATTGACACTCATTGTGTTGCCAATGTTTGCCGCTTTTGAAGCCCACGTGATCAACGTCACGGCCCAGATTGAAAATGCTCTTAACGTGCCGGTCTCCGAAATAAAATTCGGCACCGTGTTTCCACAGGAGCATTTGAACCAGCCGCTGCGCATCGCGCTGTCCGGCTCGTTTATGGAGGAGGACCGAGTGGATGATGTAAATTATTTTATTCGGCAGAAACCCAAATGCGCCGTCACTGCTAGAGACGGTGAAGTTTTGGTCGGTCCGACCGGCACTGGACACGTGATGGTTGGCGATAATCCAGCTACAACAGATGTTGTAGAGGATCACTGGATTGACTGCGGACCAGAGCCTCGCGAACTGGAAGAAGGCGAGACCTGGGGAGTATTGCCTTCTCTTTGCGAATATATTTCCAAAGAAGATGACCAAACTCCGGACAACGACGGCAGCATGCCTTCGTTCCATTTGCCTTGGACTATAGTAGACGGCCAAATTGTTTGGAATGATACTCCGGGCCGATTGGCGAAGTCTGAACAAGACACTGAAGACAATTGGGTAATTGATCTTGCTGTGCCTTGTTTCGGCGGCTATTGCGCCCAGGACTGGGCGGACTTTGTCCATTCTATAAATCCTGACGCCAATCCGGACGACTACACCCAACCAATCGATGACGAACACAAAATATTCGGTTGCGACCTTTGGGTAGAAGTGACAGAAGTGAGCGAAACCGGAACAACTACGCCCGTAACTACATTAACTGTGGTTAAGACTGTTGTTAATGACAATAACGGCACAGCTGTTGCTGGAGATTTCAGCTTTATGGTAGATGGCGGCGCAGTCACTTCATTTGAAGGCGATGGGTCCAATGTTGTGCTGATGGCTCCTGGTGACCATACTATCGCTGAACTTGCCGTGGGCAATTATACCGCAACAATTGGTGGTGATTGCGACGCAAACGGCAACGTCAGCATACCGGAAGGCACCAACAAAACTTGTACTATCACCAACAACGACAATCCGCCTGAAATAGGCACCTTGACCGTTACAAAAGTAGTAGTTAACGATGACGGCGGTACAGCCGTAGTTGGAGATTTTCTCTTAAACGTTAGCGGCGAAGCTGTCTTGAGCGGGGTCTCTCACGAATTTGCTCCGGGTAACTACAACGTCGCTGAATCTGGATTGTTTGGCTACTCCGCCTCTTTTGGAGGTGATTGCGCGGCAAATGGAACTATAACCATAAATGTCGATGACAATAAGACCTGTACAATTACCAACAATGACATTCCTCCGAGCATTACGTTGATAAAGAGTGTTGTTGGTGGTACTGCAGCGCCTGATGATTTTGACCTCTCCATTGATGGGGTTGTAAAAACTTCAGGTTCATCCAACCAAGTGAGCGCCAATGCTGCGCATGCTCTTGACGAGGAAGCATCGGTCAGCGGGTACTCATTCACTTCATTGACGGGCAGCTCCTTCCTGGGAGTTCCTTGTCCAGCTGCGCTTGATGGAACGATTACTCTCGCGCCTGGCGACGTAGTAACGTGTACCATTACCAACACGTTCGCGCCCTAGTGGATAAATAATCCACCCCTCTCTTCTCGGCTCAGGCTTCCCCCATTTCAACTTGGGCCGAGATACAGAGCGGTGAATCGCTCAATTAGCAGTAACCAAAATTAATGCAAATTAATTTATAAAAGCAATGGAAAAAAAAGAAATGGGGAGAAAGATTTTAATTTCTCTAGCGGTAGTTGTGTATCTGTTCGTTTTTTACGTAGTGCTTGACGCCAACAAGTACAAGGCCATGGTCCACATCATAGAAGGCGCCGGCCGAGTGGGAGTCAATCCTACCTCCGAGAGCCTTGATTTTGGCGATATCTCGCTTGGCATGTCTGCTACTAGAAAAGTGGATATAACAAACCAGACGGTAATGCCGGTAAGAGTGCTTGTGTGGACGACCGGAGACATAGAAGATTTGATGAATGTAAGCGATAAAAATTTTCGGGTGGGGGCTCACAGCGATGCGGAGATAGAGTTTAGCACTTACATACCAGCTTCCGCCGCGGTAGACCGCGATTATGAAGGCAGAGTTTATATCTTCAAGATTCCAACTTTCGGCTTATGAAAAACATACTCAACTTTTTTACTTACATAGTGATAGTGGCGGGCATAGTCTTCGGCTTGCCTAAACTACTGAGCCATTATTTGAACACTCCTTATCCTATGGCCGCCATCACCTCTGGCTCCATGTGGCCAGCTCTCAAAGAAGGAGATCTGGTCTTCATACAAGGCGTCGAGCCGGAGCAAATGAAAGTCGGCGACATAGTGGTTTTCAGGGATAAGAAAAACAGCCACTTTGTTATCCACCGAGTAACAAAAATCAATGATAAAACAAAAACTTTTGTCACCAAAGGAGACGCCAACTTTTCGGAAGACGAGCCCTCCGATTTTGCGGATTTGGTCGGCCAAACTTTTGAAATCAAAGGCAAGAGCATCCGCATTCCTTATCTCGGATCCATCACTGTTTTTGCCAGCAATTTGAAAGAAGAAAAGAAAATGGAATCAATAAAAACACCATGAAAAAATTAATCAACAAAATGTGGATATCGGCTTCACCCATGGCCATATTTCTGGTTCTCGTTATAAGTGTTATTCCACTGTCCGCTTTTGAAGCTCACGTGGTCAATGTGACCGCCAAGATTGAGAGACGGCCGTGTGTTTTGTTTGAAACTCGTTCTTTCGGCTTTTGGAAAAATCATCCGGAAGTCCGCGTCTATCCGCAAACGTTGGGGGAAGAGGTTGTCGCCACAAGTGAAGAAACTGACGCTGTGTTTGGTTTGCCAAATAATATAATGATGAATAAACTCAAGAAGCAACTCTTGGCTTTGAAGTTTAATATTTCTTTTTATAACTCCGGCACCGCTCTGGCGCCTGGTGAAAATACGACTGTGAACGAGCTTGTCGTAGCGGCTGACGCAATGATCACTGCCAGCTCATCTCCTTCTGAAAATGAACTTGAAGACATGAAAGACAGATTGGAATCGGCAAATACTGACGGTACCCTTTCTACTTGTCCTAATGATAAAGATGACGAGAATGGCGGACACGAAGATGACGATGACGATGATGAGGACGACGAGGACGAGGAACATGAAGATGACAAGGATAAAGGCGATAAGGACGATAAAGATAAAGACAAAGATAAAAATAAATCTGCAATAATAATTGACACTGCCACATCCACGGATACAACTACGCTAGCCACTACCACAGAAGAGGCCGTGTTGGAGGAACCAACAGAGTCTGAAGTAGTTGAAACTGAAACTGAAATTCAAACAGAAACAGAAGTTGAAACGACTGAGGCCGAGATTGAGACGGAAACAACCACAACAGAGCCGGAGCCGGCACCCGTTGAAGAAAATTCAGATCCGGCATTAATAATAAATTAAATTATTTTTTCTGGAGAAAATTTTCTGAGATTTCGTTTAGTTCTGAAAGATCCACACCCTGTTCCGTGTCACTCTCGTCGGTTTTGCCGTGCGGCAGAGCCACAATAGCTACCGTGCCTTTATTTTCGGCGCTTTTGATAGTGATGCGGCCGGAATGCATTTTGACTAGTTCGCTCACAATAGTAAGTCCCAACCCGGAGGAACCTTGACTTCTACTACGAGACCGGTCTGCCCGATAAAATGGTTCAAATATATGCAGCAGATCTTTTTTGACGATACCGATACCGGTGTCCTCTATGTGCAAAAGTATGTTGCCGGCATAATCCGGGCCAGTGCGAATGGTAACATGGCCGTTTTTTGGGGTGTAATTGATGGCATTTTTCAGGAGGTTGGTTGTGATCTGTTCTAAAGCCGCGGCATTGCCCCAGGCCACGTGCGGCGCCACCTTTTTGATAGTGATTTTTAGATTTTTTTCTTCCGTCAAATTTTTTAATTTATTAACGACAGAATCAATAATCGGCCCCACATCCACATTTTCAAATTTGATATGCTCCGGTTGAATTAAATTTTTGAGGGATAGCAGGTTGTTGATGATGCCCGAAGTCCGGTCAAGTTCTTCCACATTGCTTTCAATCAAAGCTTTGACTTTCGGATTGAGGTGTTCATCCATGAGCAGAACTTCGCTATTGGCCTTTATAATGGCAAGCGGAGTGCGCAGTTCATGGGCTATGTCGGATACAAATCTTTTTTGCGAGTCTAGGGCGTTTCTGACGGGTCTTAGAGTCACTTTGGATACCGCATAGGTAAATAACAGGGCGATAATCAATCCGACTGCAAAAAACAAAATAAACCGTTCGGATTTTATCAATTCAAGAGAATTGATTATCTCATCTCCGTTCGTGTTGCCGAGGATAACACTCTTTGATATTCCGGATACCACGGTTCGAAAGACATCCTGATAAATATAATTGAAAAATACGGCGGCGTTGATAAAAAGTATCAAGGCAAAAAACAACTGCAAGATTATTACAACAACCTTGCTTTCTACAAACGGATCATGCAGCAGTTTATGTTTTGAGCCGATAACCCACCCCGCGAACTGTTTCCAATACCGCCGAAGAATTTCCATTCCCAAGTTTTTTTCTAAGATTTTTAACATGTACGTCAACCACGTTGCTAAATGAACTGTAATTGAAATCCCACAAATGACTCAGCAACTCTTCCCGATTGACCACCTTGTTCGGGTTGCGCATAAAGTATTCCAGAAGCACAAATTCTTTGAGGGTCAGTGGTATCTCCTTATTCTTTCTCTCCACCTTTCTGGAAATCGGGTCAAGCTTTATGTCTTCTACCGTCAAAATATCCGGTAAGATATTTTGCGGCCGGCGGAGGATTGCTTGAATTCTGGCATAAAGTTCTTCAAAAGAAAATGGTTTGGCTAAGTAATCGTCTGCGCCGGACAGCAAAAGATCAACCTTGTTTTCAATTTCATCCCTGGCGGTCAGCACCAAAATGGGAATGGTAATATTCATTTCCCTCAAACCTTTAGTAATCTGCCAGCCGTCCATATCAGGCAGCATCAAATCAAGAACCATCAAATCATAGTCCATATGATTTAAAGCCATTCTGTCTGTTGAAAGCTTTTTCGCCATTCTCAACTACATCGGCCGCGAAACCTTTTCTGGAGAGGCCAATATTCAAAGCTTCGGCTAGTTTGGGTTCATCTTCAACTATAAGAATTCTCATAAATTATATTTAATAACAATACTATAAGTATCTCATAATAAAAATGAAGAGTTCATGAAGCCAAAAACCCTTTGTTTACTTCAAATCCAGGTAAGCGTTGACGTAGTGGATGGCAATGCCGCCGAAGTTTGCATATGGCGCAAAAGTGTCATTGATTCGGACAATCTGTCGGTTTAAATATTCTTTGGAAGTTCTGTGGAAGGTAATATAAGGTGGCGGCACATCACCAACCTCTTGGGCGATGATTATTTTGGTCTCGTAGGATTTTCCGGTCTGCATTTCATTTTGCGACACTTCTATGGACCCATCATAGCCGTCGGCAAAACTGCGGTAAGACATGATAATAACAGAGCTTCCCGCTCTCTCATCAAGAATTTGGAGCAGGTGTTTGAAAACAGAAGTTTTTTTGCCGTTGTATGAAAACTTGGGCGTAAAGCCGTCTTTTTCGTCATAAAAATCCGGAACGACTACCGAGAATTTAAGATCGCTCTCGCCCAAAAAGTTTTTGGTTTTGTCTACCAGCGCGATGAAATCTTTGAGCACCATAGCCGGATCTGTGGCATAGGCTTCCAGCAAGTATGGTTCCACGTCATATTGGAAACCGCGGAATTTGTTTTGGCGTTCGGCGTTGAAATTTTTGACATAATTTACAATGGCAAAAGCCTTGTATTCATGGTCGCTCTCGGCCCAATTGCGCCAGCCTGCTTCGGCGTCTACCACAATACCCTTGCGATTGGCGCGAATAATAAAATCTTCCAGCTTGTCCCCAAACTCTTTTTTCTTTTTTTCCCTGGCTTCGCCTTTTGCCATCACAAAAATGTCCAAATAACTGTCAACGGAAACATACATAGTGTTTACTCCGTTTGTTTTGGCCTCGGAAAGTATTGATTCCATATAGGCTGGAGTCATTTCCAAAATCGGCGTCCAAATCCAACTGCCATGCTCTTTCGCAACTTCTTCGGTTGGGGAGAGGAGCGACTTGATTGATTTGATTACCGCTGCGAGCTTGTCCCGAGTAAAATCGAGGGATTGGTTGGAGAAGGGGAATTTTTTTGAAGAAGGAGTTTCAAAAGCCAAGTGTTTAAACTCCGGGCTGACAGCGACTGCGTTTGGAGTAATGCGTTTGTCGGAATAGAGTGATATCTTTGTATCCACCAAATTGCGGTGGGGGATCGGCTCAGTGAAATTTATATTCAATACTGCAATAATGCCAACTATTGCCGCGCCAGCAATCAAAATTCTTTTTGTATTTAAAATTTTTTTCTTTCTCATATATTTATTATAACTCACCCCTGCCCCTCTCTTACAACAAGAGAGGGGAAAAGCATCTGGGAAAAAATTAAGAAAAGTGATACTATTGAAGCAATGGCCCTGAGTAATCTAGGAAAATTGAATGAAAGGCGGATCGCCATGACTGATCTGGAAACTTCCGGAGATGTTTTTGGGGTGAATGAGATATTGGAGATTGGATTGGTGGTGTTTGGCCAAAAAAGTTTTGAAATAATTGACACTTTGGATGTAAAAGTAAAGCCAGAACATATTGAAAACGCAATCCCAGCCGCTTTGGCCAAAAATGGTTATAAGCCGGAAAACTGGCAGGAGGCCGTTTCTCTAAAATCTGCCATAGAGCAATATGCCGAGAAAACCAAAGACTGCATTTTTTGCGCTTACAATGCCACTTTTGATTGGGGATTTATGAACCATGCTTTTCGAGTGACCGGAGTGCAAGACGATATGGATTATCATCGGCTGGACGTGCTTTCAATGCTTTGGAAAGATACTTTCAGAAATAAAGAAAGTTGGAGTTTGAAAACCGCTTGTCAAATTTTTGGCGTGCCTCCCGAACCGGAGCCACACTCGGCTTTGAATGGAGCAATGACGGCGTATGAACTTTTTAAGAAATTGGCAAGTGGGCGGTAGAGGACTTGAACCTCTGGCATCGTCAACGTCAATGACGCGCTCTACCAACTGAGCTAACCGCCCATAGACTAAATCTATCAAATTTTTTTCTTAACATCAATTTTGGATGTAAAAATTAAACAACATTTTTTGTAAAATACTATACTAAACGCTGAGCGTCTAATATAGTATTTATTTGAAAATATGGCGTAATTTTGAAAAAAAGAAAAGAGGCGCCCGTGAGGAGAGCGCCTCTGGATTGTGGGCTGTTACAGCCCTACGTCCGACGTTGGGCAGTCATACGCCGTCGCACCAGGCCGAGGACAAAGAGCCCTCCACCAATGAGCGTGAACGTCGCCGGCTCAGGAACTCCCGATTCGCGGAACACCGCGAACTGGACTCCGTCGTACACGGACGTGAAGTTCATGGATATTGCTGGCGCCATAAGCAACAGGCCAAAGTTCAATCCTTGTGGATTAAACGACGCCGTCGCTCCAGCCACATCCGCGCCCGCAAAGATTTGGTATGCAGGAACGGTCACCGGCAGTGTCAGGCCACCCAAGTCTGGCGGTACCAGAAACCACCACAGGGAATTCGTCCCAGAAAAACCGGCAACCTCTCCCAACAGCGAAACTTGAACTTCTCCGGTTGAGGAAAAAGTTGCTCCGCCGCCAGCGGTGTAGTCGAAGTACTCCAGCCTTTCGATTGGGACCCTAGGGCTCATGGTGCTACCGGTAAAACCTCCACTAGCAGTCACGAAATTGCCGGCGTTCAGCGCCCACCCGTCCCACGACTGGTTGTCCCAAAACGGTATGCCGTTTTGGTTTGGAACCACCATGGGCATAAAGATACCGCTTCCTGTGAGCGTCAAGCCGGGGCCTGTCATGGCGAGCATCATGTCGTTGTGGTCGCCGTCGCCGCCGAAATTCGGCATATCCTCAACCATGACCCAGTAAGTGCCGGCGCTTGCCGCGAAGGCGAGCGCGAAAACGAGCAGCATCAAAACGAAAATTCGTTGCATTTATCACCTCAAGTGAAAGATCTAGATACCTTTAAATACGAACTTTGGATACTATGTTTGTATGGCGAAAAATTTAAAAAACAAGAAAAAACACCTGTCGGATGAAGAAAGATT
>Ga0208375_1002209_pt1 | contig 18917 bp, 17 predicted proteins | sample RifOxyD1_FD_184038 | JGI IMG/M metagenome (GOLD analysis project Ga0208375, IMG submission 184038) | Soil microbial communities from Rifle, Colorado - Rifle Oxygen_injection D1 (SPAdes) | ecosystem: Environmental > Terrestrial > Deep subsurface > Rock core/Sediment | place: Rifle, Colorado... | reverse complement strand
AACAAGAACGTGAAGGGAAAGGGTAGTATTATTCACTAATAAGTATGCCTTCTAGGCTGGAGTCATACCACCGCCTCTGGCGGTGGTAGTTGATTCCATAGAAAAATTATACCCCTAAAATAAAAACAACCTACCTGCAGAGTGGTAAGTTATCTTTATCGCAACACTAAACATTGGACTTCTTTCAAAAGTAGATGCAGGTGTGCCTGCCTGCGCAGGCAGGCTGGTTGGAGGGATTTTACCAACAGAGCCGTATATAGATATACGGTGACCGAGGTAAAATCCTGAAACCAGTACAGTGCGCTACTTTTGAAAGAAGTTTATTAATAAATTATCCTTCGCAACTAAGGCAAACTGATCCGCCGACATGGATTCTGGGTCGCATCGCTGTGGCGCCAGCTTCTACTTCTGGTAAATCGAAATCAAAATCATCAAATGTTTCTTTTCCCATACAAATACAGTTTAGCATGGGTAAAAAGTCAGCTGACTTAAGTTATGCACGTCATTTTAAAAAACGGCACATTCGAACACTGTTTTTTTATTTATTCAAGAGTAGTGATGAATATTTTATAAATAAAGGTCACAAAAGGATCGACATCTGGACCATAGACAATAGCAGCTCCTAATCCGCCAGTGATGGTAATAGTTATCAATCCTAGAATTGCCAAGAGAGGAGAGAATCTAAGGATAAACCGTGTCAGTTTTTGGATTAGTCCGATTTTGGTAATAAAATTGAGAAAATTGTTCCGTCGGCACCACTCAATAAGATAAGTACCAGCCAGGATTGAGAAGACGCCAACGGTCGCTCCAGCATACATGCTATGGATTTCTACCAAGGGTATTTTAGTTGGGTCGGTAACCTGTATTAATTCTTCAGCTATTTCACCAGTAGAGAAGGTTAAATAAGCGGAGATTGTTCCCAAGATGACTAATATGGTTTTGATTTCAAAATAAGCTGGGCGTTTAACAATAAAACTAAAGCGTAAAATTTCAAAGGCGGTGTAAAGGACTAAGATTCCAATCGGAAAATGTACGAGTAGTGGGTGAATGTTCATATACAAAATAACTATTTCTTCTAATACAGTATAAGTATAGCTTGAAAGTATGATGTTATTAGTGGTAAGATCAACAATCTGGGTACATTGGTGAAAGTATTTGTTCTTATAGATTTTTGAAACAGCATTGAGAAAGTGCCTAGCTGGAGGCGGTTCGAATCTGACTTACGGCATAAGAAAGTGCTAAATATGTTTAGACATTACAGTGAGCTATTGCTATTTGATAAATATCGTCGTACTCTTTTAAAAGATAGAAATAAGAATAAAGGAGACCGCTGTGGCCAAAATGCAAGTTATAGCAATTTCGGAATCGGATGATCATCATGTACATAAGGTGATGAACCGAATGAAGGAACGTTCTGTGACAGGACTATTCATTCAAACTGACCAGATCTTCAAATCAAAAACGACATGGTTAGTTTCTCCAAGGAGAGCGACTATACATCCCGTCATGTGGGACCCTTCTACAACAGTCGTCTGGAATAGGTCTCGTACGCTAACCCCAGCTTACATGACTGAGCCGGTTAACTCTTTTATACAGCAGGAGACTGATGGATACTTATCGGCCGTCCTAAACCAGTACCGAACAGCTAAATGGGTGAGTAAACGGGATAGTCTCATGTTTGCTCGCTCAAAGATTGACCAGCTTGTCCAGGCTCAAAAATTTGGACTGACTATACCAGATACCATTGTCACTACTTCAGAGGAAGATCTGAAGGACTTCTTCGAGCAGCACAACGGTCAAATCATCACAAAGCCAATCCAAACACAAGTAGTCTGGACGAGTGGTGACAGTCTTGTTTTTGGTACTCGCTGGTTAACAGTGAACGAGCTCGGCTCGACATGCTCACACTCACATACGGCTTGCCTCGCTCAGGCAGCTGTTGATATTGATGCTGAAGTACGAGTCGTGACGTTTGGTAGGGAATGTCACGCTTTCAAAATGACACCTTCGCAAAAAGTCGAAGACCTCAAGCAGCTCGAACTAAGCGATATCCATCATGAGGTTTTTGAGTTGGGTACAATACTAAAGAAGCAGATAGGCAAATTGATGGACTACTATGACCTGGAATTTTCCGCCTGCGACTTTATACTCAAACCTGACGGGGAATTGGTGTTTTTAGAGTTGAATCCCAATGGACAATGGCTCTGGTTAGAGTACAAGACAGGATTTGATCTGACGGACCGCTTCATAGACTTTTTGAACACGTAAAATCACCCCCCGCCTACCGAAAGGCGGGGGGATAATATATACTTTAAACACATGAAAACTCTGTCATTAAGTGATGAAAATACATTTGTAGAAATCTTCAAATCCAATGATCTTGTTATTGTGGGTGAAATGCACGGTGTGCTAGAAAATGCTCAAGTAATCCAAAATTTGCTAGAAATCGCCTTAAAAACTGACCGCCAGATAGCCGTAGCATTTGAATGGCTTTTGACGAAATCGGACGAAGAAAATTTACAGAGTTTTGTGATGGGGAAAAGTAGCAATATAACTATTTCAAAGTTTTTTACAGATTCGGATGGACGTGTAACAGCTAGTCACATAGAACTTTTAAAAAAAATCCGAGAATACAATCACATATTCAATAATCGCATCACGATTCACGCCTTTGACTCCGAACAAAATAATCGTGAAGAGACTATGGCAAAAAAAATAACGAACATAGCTTCTGAAGGTGAAAATTTGGTTATCCTCACGACCGGCTCTTTTCATGCCAAAAGGTTTGGGTTGGGCAGTACGTTCACGAGTATGGCGGATGTTTTAAGTAATAACCTGCGCACGGCTAATTTTTTTTTGAAATATATAAGCGGTACAGTGCAAGTTGAAGATGTGTTATACGATGTCAGAGAAAGCGAAATGCAAAATGACAATCAAGACGATTATTTTGATTACCAAATTGAGATTCCAAACGCTAACCCAGCAACAGAAAAATTGCTCTTGACAAAGCTACAAGAATTAACAACCTTAGAACGGTAGCTGACTGAGGCTACAATCGAGTAGAGGTGAAGAAAGATGAAAGAAGTTCTCCCGTTCCTCATGCAACGAGCGACGTTCGTTGATCCCCAGAAACCGCCGCAAAAGAGCGATGATGATTCCGGTCTGTCGCTGGGCCTGTTCCATTCGCGCTGTGGCCACCCGCGTGCTCGTGACGACTGATCAGGCCAAGCCGAAAACCCCGCACTTCCATGAAGTGCGGGGGATTTTTTTATTTCATACATATCTTCTTACCGTTACTACTGTCCTGAGTAATTACACTGGGAAAATGGGGTCACACAGAAATGGAGATAAGTCCCAATAAAAACCTAAAGTCCGTATTTAGTAAATTATAAACCAAAGAACCACCCTAGGCAAAAACACCAAAACAAAGAAAACCACGACGCAATGTAACCCTCGGCCAAGTTAGAAAGGGGAATTCGTCACCCGTCTCAATACGCAAACTTCACCCACCAAATCACCCACCCACACCACCACCTGTCCGTACGCGAGGAGCCGCGGGAATACCAGTATTAATTGTGGTATTCCTGTGGTTGGTTGTTGTGGAAAATAAGGAACGGGAGTGAGGATTTTATTGTATTGCTAAATAATTATGAGTGACGAATAGGAGCGGTCTAAATTATTGATTAGAAGCTTCCTATTTAAACGTCCAATTACACCGCTGACACTGGGATTATCATAATACAATTATAAACATGCTTGATGTCAATGTTGACAATACACTCCTTGAGCATACCCTTAGGAGTATCCATGAATTCACTCTGTATTAAAGTTGGTCCATAAAACACAGAGGGCGTATCCCGTACGGGGGCGCCTTTTGTATTTTATGACCAGAATAACAGAGTTGATATGGGGGTCCCGAAACAAGTCGCCATTCAAGCACCGTTTAGGCAAAGCAGATAGATTAGCACTAATCTGAGAAATAACGGACTTATCCCCATTTCTTCTCTATTTGTATTATATAACACTATTGTTTTGAAAAACAATTCTCGCTATACTAAAACTGTTGATATGAGCAATTCCGCAAAGAAACTAGGCGACAATATACGCAGAATCCGCGTTGCGAAAGATATGACGCAGGGCGATTTGTGTCGCAAGCTTGGGCTTGATCGCGCCTATATGAGCAATGTTGAAAGTGGCAAGAAAAACCCCACACTTTCAACCATTACGAATATTGCGAAAGCCCTTGATGTTTCTGTAGACGAATTGCTCAAATAATTATGCCAGAAATAGCTATAACAAAAGAAATATTGACATCCTTTGCGGGAACACTGCTCGCTCTTTTGTCGGCAGGATTTGTTTGGGTTTTAAAATCCGCTTATGAAAAGCATAGACTTGAAGTTCTTGCTTTGGCGAAATTTGAGAGAATATTTGCAAACAATCTTACGATCTTAAAAGATAACTTTGATTTCCTTGATAAATGGATTGGTTCTCTAAAAAACAATCGTCCATACAGCTTTCACTTTGAGAATTACTATATTAACGAAGAAGAAGCCTACAAAATAAGTAATTTGGGATTGATAAATCGATTACTCTCTGTAAATTATATGTTGCGAAGAAGCGGTCTTGATTTCGCGAATATTTATAAAAGTTATTGGGAAGTGATTTTCAAAATTGATTCTATACAGGATGAGGCACGGAAGGAGCTAAATCTCAAAACTTACCACGAGAATATTTTGGTAAATCTTGAACAGATGAAGCAAGGTTACGAAATAATTAAAAACAGTGTAGTTGATGTTGTTGCTTTCATTCGTGCCGTCAATAAAGTAAGGCGACATTCACTTTTTGGCTATATAAGGTTCTTATTTATCGATATTTTTCCGAGAGTCACTAAACAGTCCATAGAAAAAGAAACTGCTATTCTAAAGGAAAATATTGCTAGAAATGAAAAGATGCAAAATAACCATGTCTGAAAAAGATTTACAAAAAGAAATACTGGACTTGAAAGCTCAAGTCAAGAAACTCCAAAAAAATAATCTTGGACTCGTTTTCGAGGACAAGCCGGAAGATGTCGTGATGGATTGTCGGGAGAACATTCCTGTTTTGAAAGAAGTTAAAGCGAAACGCATTATTTCTGATGAACAAAATCCAAACAACCTACTCATTGAGGGCGATAACTACCATTCGCTTTCTGTTCTAAACTACACGCACAAGAAAAACATTGACCTTATTTATATTGATCCGCCCTACAACACTGGCGCAAATAATTGGAAATACAATAACGACTATGTAGACAAGGAAGACGCATATCGACATAGCAAATGGCTTTCGCTCATGCGTCATCGTCTGAATCTCGCAAAAAATCTGCTAAAAGATGATGGTGTTTTGATTTGCGCGATTGACGAAAACGAACAAGCACACTTAAGCGTTCTTTTAGAACAGATATTTTCTGCACATGATCAATACACAATAACAATTATTCATAATCCAGGAGGAACACAAGGAAATAATTTTCACAACACCCATGAGTATGCAATTTTTTTGGTTCCTAAAAATAAAACACTGATTGGTTTACAAGATAGAACAGATAGTCCTGATATAAGACCATTGAGGGATGTCTCAACAGGAAATCATCTTCGCACGGATGCAAAGAATTGCTTTTATCCCATTTTTGTAAAAGATAACAAAATAATTGGATTTGGTGATGTGTGCGAGGATTCATTTCATCCAAAATCTGCAAATATTGTAAGAAAAGATGGTGTGATTGAAATTTATCCTATTGACCCAAGTGGTAATGAGAGAAAGTGGGTATTTGCCCGACAGACCGTTGAGGGAATAACAAGTGAACTGGCAGTGGTAGAAAACAGAAGCAGAAAGATTCTCGATATTATGAGAACGAAAACGATGTTTAACTACAAGACTGTTTGGACAGATTCAAAATATAATGCAAATATTTTTGGAACGAAACTATTGAGGGAAATACTTCCAAATTGCAGTTTTGATTTTCCTAAATCGCTCTACACGGTTTACGATTGTCTTTTCGCTGTAGTTGGCCATCGTCCGAATGCAAATATTCTGGACTTCTTTGCTGGTTCTGGCACGACAGGTCATGCAGTACTTGAAATGAACAAAGTGGATGGCGGAAAACGAAAATTCATTCTTTGCACGAATAACGAAAACAATAATGGCAACGGTACTGGTGGCATTGCAGAAAGTGTCTGTTATCCGCGCATAAAAAATGTCATTAAAGGTTACAAAGATAAGAGGAACGGAAAAGTCGCAGGGCTTGGCGGTAATCTTTCTTACTACCAAACTGACTTAGTTAATATCGAGAAAATTCATAAAATTCCCGACGAGGCAAAAATCCGAGTTACATATCAAGCAGGAGAAATGATTGCCGTGCGAGAAGATACTCTCAACGAAATTGAGAAAAATGAATGGTGGCAAATTTTTGAAGGGAAAGGAAGAATCACGGCAATTTATTTCAAAGAGGACAAATCAAAGCTCGGAGAATTGATTGAGAAATTGGAAAAGAAAAACGCGCCTGTTGCTTTATATATTTTCAGTTGGGGTAAGAACGAATACAAAGGCGAGTATTCATCCGAAAATATCCGCGTCGAGGATATTCCGGAGCCAATCCTCGAAGTATACAAAGAAATAAATCGACTATAAACATATGATTGTACTAAAACCATTTCAAGAAACCGCAATATCAAATCTCAAAAACGAGTTTCTTTCTCTGTGGAAATTACCGAAGCAAAATATCCCTCTTGTTTTCAAATCGCCTACCGGCTCGGGCAAGACTATTATGCTCGCGCAATTTTTGCGCGATATTGTGAGCGACCCACGTTTTGAGGGCAATGATGTCGCTTTTATATGGTTCTCATTCAGCGAGGATTCGTACGAACAGAGTAAAAAGAAACTTTTTGAATACTACGGAGGTGCATCAGAACTCGACTTGATTGACTTGAACGACCTTTCTCGCGGAAAACTCAATAAAAACAATGTCTTCTTTATAAACTGGCAAAAAATTAAAGGAAAGACAAAAGATAGCCGAAAACTTCGCCGAGAAAACGAGCAAGGACTTACATTTGATAATCTCATTAACGAAACACACGAAGACGGGCGAAAAATTGTGGTCATAATTGACGAGGAGCATATCGGCGCGGATACAGAGCTTGCACTCGAAGTCATAGACGGACTCATAAAGCCGAAAATCACGCTTCGTGTTTCTGCTACGCCGAAATATATTCCTACTCGTGCTGATACTGCCGGATATATTGAAGTAAAAAGAGATGAAGTTGTCGAGGCGGGGCTTATCAAGGAAAAGATTATTTTTCAAACCGAGGAGGATTTTGAACGAAAAGGATTGAAAAAACTTGATCAAGACGAACTGCTTTTAGAGCTTGCGTACAATAGACGACAAGAAATAGTAAAACTCTATAAAGATATTAAAGTTGAAGTAAACCCACTCGTACTCATACAGTTGCCGAATGACGACCAAGCAACGAAAGAAACAGGAGGCACAACTAAGCAAGCGATTGTTCTTGAATATCTAAAACGCAAAGGCGTGAAAGCAAACGAAATCGCCGTTTGGCTTTCAAAAGAAAAAGAGAATCTTGAAGACATCGAGAAAAATCATTCTCCTATTTCATTTTTACTTTTCAAACAAGCCGCCGCGACTGGTTGGGATTGTCCGCGCGCGGGTGTGCTTGTGATGTACCGCGAAATACAGAATCCTACTTTTGCTATTCAAACTGTCGGGCGAATTCTGCGTATGCCGTTTGGTACGCATTTTGCACATCCAGATCTTAATCTTGGTTATCTCTATACAAACTACAAACGAAACGAAGTCCTTGCAGAATACGCAAAATCAAAAACTGAAAATCGTCCGGCGATAAACGCTAGTTATCGTAAAAAGAATATAAAACCTGTAAAACTTGAGTCCGTTTTTATGACTCGTGCCGACTACAACGACCTCGGCGACTCATTCCAAGAAACTTTCAAGAAAGTAGCCGATAAGAAACTTGATCTAAAGAAGCTTGATTTGAAACCGAAAGTAACGAATGGATTGATTGTCGGCGTAGAGATTGACGATTATGATAATTTCACAAAAGAACTTTTTGATGAGGGCGGAAGCCATGATCAAGAAATGTCTCGGCATGACCTCGAACGGCTTTACAACTTGCTTTGCTTCAAAATTATCGCCAAGCAAACTGATGAGAACAGAAAATTTGCTCCAGAACGCTCATGGGGAAAACTGAAAACAGCTTTGAACATTTGGCTAATGAAAAAGCTCGATGCTTCCCGCATTGATGCGTATAAAATCATTGTGAATGACCTTGTAAGCCCTGCGGGCGCACTTGCTCCGGTGATTGGCGACGCACTTCTCGCATATCGCCCTGTTCGAGAACAGGAAGTGAACAAGAAATCTGCTCGCGCGAAGCGCATTGAGCAGATTGAGATTCCACGCGAAGCGTTGTTTTTCACGGATCAATACGAGGCGCTTGAAGTAAAGAAATCTGCAATGGAGCCGTTTTGGATTGAAAAAGGAATGTTCGGTGGAGTAAACGAGAAATCGTTTGTTGATTTTCTTGAGTCGCCGAAAAACAAAGGTGTTGTTTGGTGGTATAAAAACGGCGATGCAGGAAGCGAGTATTTTTCAATCTCTTATCGCAACCCCGATGAGAATAAGGAAAAACTTTTCTATCCCGACTGGATTATACAAACGAAAGAAGCTGTTTATATTCTCGATACAAAAGCCGGAATAACTGCGGAAAGCAACGATACGAGATACAAAGCCGAGGCACTCCAAGCGTGGCTCAAAGGCAAGAAAGGATTTGATGGCGGGATTGTCGTCCAAGACGGACCAAATGGCTGGAAAATAAATCGCAATGCAAAATACTCTTTCGATTCGTCGATGAAAGGTTGGGAGGTCTTTGAGTTGAAATGAATATGAGAAATGGGGGAAGAAATAGGGATAAGTCCGTTATTTTTACAAAAGCTATATCCTAATATATTCACACCACGCCTGAAACTAGTCGCCATTCAAGCTATGCTATAATATCGTTAAGTATTCTTAAAAAACGGAATACTTGAAGATAAAATGCAATATTTAGAGCTAAAGAATCAATTGACTTTCATTGTGAAAGGTCTAACATGAAACTGTGACGTTATTCTTTAAATTAAAAATATGACTAAATCAATATCTATAACAAATATTGCCATCATGATAGTCGCAGTTGTTTTTGCTTTTATGGCATTTGCAAGCATGGCTTCAGCCGGTAATCCTCATACAAATGTAACCACGATTCAAGATGGTATTCTTCTTGATTCTGAAGGCAACTTTTTATCAGTTGGTTATAACACTTGGGGTTATAATTACCAGGCCCACCTATTTAATGGTAAATACTGTGACTCATACCGTGACGCAGCGTGGTGTCAAGATTATAAAAACGACTCTCTTACTATGAAGTGGAATGATGCCTGGTTAGCAAATACCGACGCTGACGGTGACGGCCTTCTAGATCGCCACTTTGGTTACAGTAGTTATATCGGTTCTGGAGCGTGGCTTACAAATCATATCTCTGGAGAGTACGTTCAAGACGGAAAGACTTATAGGTGGTCCGAATTTTATAAAATAGTTGCAGCACCAGCTGACGCTTATGTTGATGGTGGTTTCTGGTACGATGCAAACGGAGGGGAGATTGGTGAAGTTATTTGGGGACAGTTTGCAATGACTGAATATATATATAACGATTCTGGTACTGGTGACCATGGCGTTGTCTATAAAAGTCCTACAGGACCAGGGCTAGGTAATCTTTAGTCTGGATAGATGAGTTCAAAAAACGGGCACATGCCCGTTTTTTGTTAGCTGAAATAACCTGTATATAGTCGTTATTGATTCCCTGGGTCTGATCTAGTGAAAGAGTATTCAGGAATAAGGGCCTTTACTATTAGTTGTCTGATTTGGCTTTAGCATACTTAACTAGCTTAAACTACTAATCAAGTGTTGCAATTAATTCTGGAACTAGGGGAATTCTATTATTGTCTATATTCTCAAAATATGTTAAGATTGTGACTGGAGTTTACCTTTAAGGTATACTCCAGTCTAAAAATGGATAATAAACCAACCAAAGGCGAATATTTAGAGACCTTATTGAGATCCGGCAAAACCATCTTTTCAATACGAGATGTTTCTTTAATGTGGGGAGAAGAAAATGAATCAATAATAAGTATAAGATTAAATAAGTACGCTAAGTCTGGGAAGTTAATTAAAGTACGTCGAGGATTGTACGTAAAAGATAAAAACTATGACCGATTTGAATTATCGAATCGTATCTATACTCCTTCATATATTAGTTTTGAAACTGTCTTAACAAGGGAGGGTGTAAATTTTCAGTATTACGGAAATATTTTTGTTGCATCATATATAAATCGGGAAATAAATGTCAGTGAACAGAACATCACATTTGTTAGAATGAAAGACTATGTTTTAAGTAATACAATTGGTATTGAACATAAAGATGGCTATGCTATCGCCACTAAAGAACGGGCATTTTTGGATCGTGTGTATGTAAGCAAAGATTATCACTTTGATAACTTAGCTATTTTAAACTGGGATAAGGTGTTTGAGATTTTGCCTATCTACCATAACAAGCGGTTAGATAAAAAAGTTAAAGAATATTTCAAGAGCTATCAAAATAACCAACCCGATAAAACTATATGACTTTAGAATACTCAAAACATAAAAATATTTTGTTACAGATTTTGAAAGATATCTATTCCGATACCTCCATTGCTCCCTACCTTGGGTTCAAAGGTGGCACTGCTGCCATGTTGTTCTATGATTTACCGAGAAACTCTGTAGATTTAGACCTAGACTTACTGGATGAGACAAAAGGAAAAGCAGTCTTTGAGAAAATAAACAAGATAATCAGTAACTACGGAAAGATCACTGATTCGTACATGCAGAAGTCCAATTTAAGAAACATCATTTCATATGCCCCAAAATCCCAAAATATAAAAGTAGAAGTAAATCGTCGGCAGTTTGGTTCAAAATATGAAATGAAGACGTTGCTAGGAATTTCTATGTTAGTAATGGTTCAAGAAGATATGTTTGCTCATAAGTTGATGGCGATGATTGAACGAGTGGGAAAAACTAGTCGTGATATTTTTGATGTTCAATATTTTGCTAAAAATAATTGGCCTATAAGTAAAAAAATTGTTGAGGAAAGGTCGGGGCTTTCTTTTAAAGAGACTTTAGAAAAGGCAATATCTCAGTTAGAATCAATGAATAATAAACACATCTTGGACGGGCTTGGTGAATTACTGACTGATTCCCAAAAAGATTCAGCCCGTGCCAAATTAAAAAGTGACACAATTTTCTTATTGAAGGTAATGCACAGCAACGAAAAATAACTAGCAGAAAATGGGGTCACAGAAAATGGGGTCAGCCACTATTTCCACCCCAAGGGCATGCATGCTTCTCTAACTTCCAGCGGTCATAGCAAAAGTGGAAAAAATTATTGAAAAGAAGTCGGGGGAGGATAAAACAGAAATACCACAATTAATTACGTAATTAATTGAGTTGTTCTTTCGATAGCTCCATAAATGATAATCAAAGTAATGGTCGACGAAGTTGCTGGATTTCAATTGTTCGACACCTTGCTCGAACGTCGGAGTGCAGAACCAAAAAAGTTTCCATAGTTAAATTATAATAGTTTCAGACTATAAAACATTCTAGTAATACAGACTATATTTTAGTCCTATTTTTTAATAGGGTAATAATTTCAGGATTTGAAAGTTTTACATTGATTACACTGAGTTTTGTATAAAGTTCGTCAATAAATTTTTCGAGATCTACCACTTCTTTAAGATAAAACAACCTACCAAAATGATAGGTTGTTTTATCTTAAAAGATTTTAAGGGTTAAAATCTAGTTTCTTTTACCTGCTTTTTCGTTACTTTGAACATAACTTACACACTGTCCTTGGTTCTTGAATTCTGGGTTGCTGAAATTTTCCCAACCGCCATTTTTACACTGGTTCATGGTATTCGGTGCTGGATCAACTAGAGTATAGACTCGATCTCCTACCGCAAATACGCTATCTGCTGTGCTGTACTGCGAATTTGTATCTATTACAGAGACATCTTTTGAAGTATCATCTACGTACAGATCTTTACCATATGCTTCATTATGATGACTCACGCCATTTACTGTAAGCACGGCTGGTGGAGGAACTCCGCCACCTAGGTCGACATCAACGCCACCCCATCCGTTGTTTGCAGTAGTGATGTTGTTAACCGTTACCGTTGAACCATTTACAACCAAGCCGTTATGGCCGTTGTTTTCAAGCGTGACGTTGTCCAAGAGGACACCAGTTGCTTCATAGACATTGATTCCATGAAGGTTGGTTCCGCCAGTGCCATCAATCGTTAGGTCTTTTACGGTCACGTCATCACCATAAATACCAAACGTCGAATTGTTTGAATTGGTTGTTTTGGTAAATGTTGGTGTAAGGGTTTGGCCGTTTCCGTCAATTGTTACACCGGTACAGTTGCATTATCCTATAAGTGGGGCATTATTAACATATCAGTGTTCAACATTTAATTTCATATGCCAGAGACAAAAAACGATGAAAACAACCAGCAGTTCAGCGCAACCGAAAACAAAGTAGAGCAAAAACCAAATGTAGAAGAAGAAGCAAGACCAATTACACTGCAAGAGCATCTTGCCCAAATGGAAAACAAGACTATTGAGTTTCCCACTGTTGAAGTAGCCCCGACTACAATCGCAAAGGTTGACGATTTTAATACTTACGAGCAAGAAAAAAGGGATGTAGTCATAGAGGAGAAGAAATCAGAGTTGGTGGAAACAAATGAGACACAGATGGCGTCCACATTTACAAAAGCCAGTGATGTTTTGAATTCAAGGTCACAACCCATAGTAGTCCAGACCTCAAAACAGAAATCTGCTTCACAACATGTCTCAGCCCTAGTAAAAGAACTGTTGGTGAGGATGACAGAAAAGGAGTCGAACAAAACAACCACGGCGTTTATAACAGGAATTTTAATCGGCGCATTGCTTACCTATTTTCTTGTTTAGAATATTCTTAAACTGCCCACAACACAGGGGGTGTTTCTGAAAGGTGGTTTTATTGTGCGACAGTAATTCTGATTCTTGATTTGAAAATTATGTGCATATTTCTTTTATTCCAGGGATTTGGAACTGCTATACTAAACAGAGAAGCTATTTACTCAATAATTTTATAGTGTATGGCATTTAATGTTGGAGTTGGTTTAGGTGAAGGTGAAGATTCATATATCGTTGGTGTGAATGCTTGTCAACAAGCAGTCACGGAAATGGGCGGACAGCCAAATCTCATTATTCTCTTTTCTTCCGTAAAGTATGACCAAGAGAAGGTGAACGCTGGGGTTCGATCAGTCAGCGGTGATGCGCTTTTGGTTGGTTCATCAACGGCGGGTGAGATAACAATGAACGGACCGTCAAACAAACATTCAGTTGTTGTCATGGCGATTCGTTCTGATGATACTAAGTTTTATGGTGGGCTCGGATTGGGTATTGCCGAAGATCCCTTTGCGGCTGGGAAAGAGGCAGCTGACAATGTCAAAAAACAAACAACTGAAAACCTACGCACATTTATGATGTTTCCCGATGTACTCGTTGGTAACGGGGCAGAGATTGTACGTGGTGTGCTCTCCTCGCTCGGAGAGCACTTTCCCGTTGTTGGTGGAGCTTCGGGAGATGATTTTGAATTCAAGAAGACCTACCAGCATTTAAATGACAAGGTGTATTCCGGATCAGTGGTTGGTCTCGGTTGGGTGGGGAACTTTGCTCTCGGCATTGGGGTCAAACACGGTTGGATTCCCGTTGGCACGTCAAAGAAGGTTACACGATCAGAAGGTTCGGTAGTCCACGAACTGGATGGGAAACCAGCTATATCAATCTATGAGGAGTACTTCGGTGCAGAAGAGGTAGCCGTGCTTAGAACAGAAACCCTTGCTAAACTGGCTATTACCTATCCGCTCGGTATGAAAGTAGAAGGCAGTGACGAAATGCTTATTCGCGACCCGATTACCGTTGACGAGCATGGTTCAATCACCTGTGCGGCCGAGATACCACTTAATTCCGACATTCAACTAATGATTGGTAGTCGTGAGGAAGCAGTGAAAGTGGCGGGAGAGGCGGCACGCAATGCTGTAGAACAACTTGACGGTGCCGTTCCTAAGGCAGTTATTATCTTCAACTGTATTGCCCGCAATAAGCTCTTTGGTGAACATGCGGGCGATGAGATTAGTGAAATCCAAAAGGCAGTTGGTGTATCGACGCCACTCATTGGGTTCTACACTTACGGAGAGCAAGCCCCACTAGGCGGTGAGGTGCGCAACATTGAGAAGTGCAACCCAGCTTTCCACAACGAGACGGTTGTCATCGCTGTTATTGGAGATTCTAAGGCCTAGTTTCTATGAGAAAATCATTACCGATACGATATGTCGTGTATGTGATATTACTTATTACAGTTTTTGTTATCACCATATATTTATCACAGAATTTTCTTCAAGGAATAAACCATGAGAAGACAGCCACGATTGTGTTTAGCGGTCCGTTGGCATTAGAAAGCACCCAAGCCATTCTCAATACCGTTAATTTGGCACTTGCTGAAATAAACCATACTGCTGGTGGCATGAAAATACGACTTGAAGTGCTAGACGATGGCGATGAGACTGGCTCCTGGATACCAGAAAAAGAGGAAGAGAATGCCCGTAAAGCAGTGGCCATAAAGGACGTAGTCGCCTATTTTGGTCCACTTAATAGCGGTGCAACCAAAATTTCCATGCCTATTCTCAATAAAGCTGGTATCGTACAGATGTCACCGGCAACAACCTGGCCTGGTCTTACTAAGATTGGTTTTCAACCAGGAGAGCCTGGGGTATTTTATCCCACCGGGACGAGACACTTTGTTCGGTTATGTACCACTGATGACCTACAAGGGCCAGCGGGTGCCATTTGGGCTAAAGAATTGGGATTTAAATCGGTCTACATTCTTGACGATGGAGAATCCTACGGTAATGGTATTGCTAGACTTTTTGAAGCTGAATCATTAAGAAACGGTATAAAAATCACTGGAACAAAGTCTATTTCAGTGAACACGGACTTCAAGTCTCTGACCCAGACTATCATTGATTCCGGTGCAGAGCTTGTCTATTTTGGTGGGGTCACTCCTAACGGGGCTCCTGAAATGGTACGGGCACTAAAAAATGCCAATGCCACTAACACTGTCTCTTTCATGGGTCCTGACGGCATTAGTGAAGAAGACTTTCTCATCCGGGCTGGAGAAGCGGCAGAAGGGGTGTACGTCACTGCGGTGGGGGTTCAACCATCTGAAATACATACTGACGCGGCAGAGACATATGTTCAAACGTACAAAGCAACGTACGGAAGTGAACCAGATGCCTTCAGTGCTCTTGCTTACGACGGTATTCATCTACTCATAGATGCCTTGCAAAATGTTGGGAGTGCCAACCGTGCGGATATAATTAAACAAGTACGAAACACGCGTGAATATCCTGGCCTCTCTGGGTCATTCAGTTTTGATAAGAGTGGCGACACCACCGTGCACCTTATTAGTGGCTCTCGGGTTCAAGATGGTGCATTCACATTCGTAAAGATACTTTCTCAGTAGTCAACCATTTTCCCAATGAAAATATTAATGAAATTACACAACAAACTTGCCTTTCAACTCGGATTTCCTTTTTTCCTGCTAGTTGTTTTCTTAAACCTGGCAGTGGGGGTCATTTCGTATCGTTCATACATCAAGGATACTGCTCAAGTGCAAAGTATACCAGCTCGGGTTGCCCAAACGGGAAGTGAACGGGTTGAGACGTTCTTCGATCAACTATACCTCGACATTAAATTGGCGGCCAAAAGCATCCGCCTGCCATTGCATGAGGAAACGGGCTTCTTGCTACAAGACATTGTACGCATTAACCCCTCTATTATCGAGCTGGCCGTCTTTGATCAGGATGGAAAAGAACTGTACTTGGCAGAAGAGGTGACCACTCACATTTCCCTTCCTGGAGGAGATGACATTACAAAACAGGATTACTTTATTGAGACAATTGATCATAGGAAAGAGTACATTTCCAATCCACTCACGTCTATATACAACACTCCGTATATCATTTGGTCGGTTCCCGTCATCATAGACGAGTCTACGGTTGTTATGATGCGCGCTGTCGTTGACATTAGCACGCTCTGGGAAACGATTGCACTAGTGTCAGAAAAGGATGTCGATGGGGCACATGTGTATATTACAGATAGCACGGGGACAATACTGGTATCAAATATTGACAATTACGGTGAACAATCTGGCTCGGCCAAGCGTGTACTAGATATAGTTTCGAAAGACCCACCCGTCTTCACTTACACTGGACAGTTCAATGTAGAGGTTGGTGGTAAAGCCGAATTGCTTCCTCCGACCAATTGGACAATTATTGCTGAGATACCTCTTGATACACTTATGGCCGAGACTCGAAGTAACCTTAACATTCTCTACGCGTTGGCGTTTATCTTCTTTTGTTTGACACTATACGAACTCTACGCCCTCCGTAGGTATCTTTTTGAACCTATTTCTGAATTTACTAAAATGATAAAAAAACTTAGTGCTGGAAATTACCAGACTCGGGTTACACTACAAATCGATAACGAACTGACATCTCTCGCTGCTGCCATGAACCAAATGGCAAAGCAGGTGAATGTGCAGACATCAGGCAACATTGAAAAATTGCAACAAACGGTCGTCGACCTCAACCAGAGTGCAAAACTGCTCATTCGGCGTGACCTTGAGCTTACGCGCGCCAATGAAAAACTTAAACAACTCGATGATATGAAGTCTGACTTTGTTTCGCTTGTCACTCATCAATTGCGTACACCGCTCTCTGGAATTCGTTGGTCACTTTCGATGCTTATCAACAATGAAATGGGCGAATTAAATCCTGATCAAAAGCTGTATTTGATGAAAACATACGAAAGCAACAATCGCATGATTTCGCTCATCAATGACATGTTGAATGCCGATCGGGTTGACAGCGGAACGTTGAAATTCAAATTCACGCTGACAGACCTTGCAGATTTGATTGATAATGTGTTGGTAGAACTTTGGTCACATGCCACGAAGAAAAACGTCAAGCTCAAATTCTTTCCGCGAGAAGAAGTACCGAAAGTTCTGATTGACCCAGAGAATATGCGTATCGTATTGCAAAATTTGCTTGATAATGCCATTAAGTATTCGCAGAACGGTACGGAGGTGTGTATTGGAGTCAAACAGATTGACAGTGATGTGGAAATATCAGTTCAAAATTATGGTATTGGTATTCCATCTGAATATCAATCAAAAATATTCACTCGGTTCTTTCGGGCACCGAACGCAGTACACACAGAAACAGACGGGTCTGGACTTGGCTTATATATCGTAGAAAGTATCGTGAAAAAACACCATGGCACCATACGCTTTTCGAGCACAGAGAATGAGTCCACGACATTTTATGTTACACTTCCATTAAATAAATCATTATAAATATATGAATTCAAAAATTGTACTTATAGAGGACGACCAAACTCTTGGAGAGATGCTGAAAAAGAAACTTACTCTCATTGGGTACACGGTGACACATGTTATTGATGGAGCTGAAGGATTAAAAATGATACAGCAGGAAAAACCAGACCTCGTACTGCTTGATATACTGCTCCCCACTATGAACGGATACGAAATTCTCGAGGCAAAACGAGATGACCCTTCGATTAAAGACATCCCCGTTATAATAGTCTCAAACTCGGGCCAGCCCGTAGAGCTTCAGCGTGCGCTTGAGCTCGGTGCTACTGATTACTTTATCAAAGCACAATTCGACCCAGATGAAATTATTTCAAAAGTGACTACCCTTGTACCACCAACTAAAATCACCGCACCGGCATCGCTTGCCAATAAGAAGATTCTTTTGGTTGAAGATGACAAGTTTCTCTCTGATGTATTAACCAGGAAGCTCACGAATGAAGGGTGTAAGGTGCTTCATGCTGTGACTGGAGAATCTTCGCTCGAAATGGCCGAACATGAACAGCCAGACATGATACTTCTTGACTTAGTTCTTCCAGGAATCACCGGATTTGATGTCCTGGAGAAATTACGCGCAAATCCTAATACGAAAAATACCCATGTCATCATCCTCTCAAATTTGAGTCAGTCAGAAGATAAGGATAGAGCAAACACCCTTGGTGTTGATGCCTTTCTCGTCAAAGCCATGAACACCCCGGGAAATATTTTTAATACGATTGTTTCAGTCTTGTCGTCTTCGTAGACGCTCATGGGAGAACAATTTCAGTAATTGACTCATCAGTCAGAACTTTGTCAGTAAGGTAAATACCAAAATCATTTGAAAAAATGAGTTTGTTATTATTTATATGCAAAAAATGTGTCTAACCCAATTTCTCTCATACATCAAAAATGAGACCCCTTGAAATTATCGCTGGGGTCTCGTATTGGCAAAGCTGATAGTTGTTTTGCCCTTTTTCGTCATTGTCGCTTTTTGTCGCTGTAGGCGACGTAGGCCACCAGCAACTGCGGGTGTCCTTCGCTTTTGAGTCTCTCGGCGCGACTGAGCGCCTTCTCCACCGACTCGAAATCCTCAGCGATAGTGTTTTCCGGGTTGCCCATAAGGCGGGCTACAGCCCGGAAAATGCCGGTAGGGACATTTCCATGGATTAACGGTACCATTGTAAGTCTCCTTTCTTTGCTTTGTTTGACAATGCGAGTTCACCTTTGAATCCGAACACTCTAAAATACAAAGCAATGAAACATTTAGAGTATTGTGAACGAAGAAGTATTGAACGATTTATCAACAAC
>Ga0208375_1002205_pt1 | contig 18938 bp, 18 predicted proteins | sample RifOxyD1_FD_184038 | JGI IMG/M metagenome (GOLD analysis project Ga0208375, IMG submission 184038) | Soil microbial communities from Rifle, Colorado - Rifle Oxygen_injection D1 (SPAdes) | ecosystem: Environmental > Terrestrial > Deep subsurface > Rock core/Sediment | place: Rifle, Colorado... | reverse complement strand
GCATTAGGTAATTTACTTAAAGGGTAATGAATCGTATTACCATCAATTCCTGATTCTTTGGCATGAATCATCAAATGCTTGGCGTATGCTTCTGCGTGATTATCTTTAAGGGAAATAATATCAATCATGGCCAAAACCTTTTTTACATTCTACCCACAATTAACATCTTTCCACAAAATATAAGGTCCTCCGCAACCAGCATCCACACCTTCTTTATGATATTTCCCACATCCTCCAAATTTAATATCTGGGATGTTATCAGAATTGGAGGTTTTGGATTTGGCAATGATTTTTTCAAGCAAGGTAAACACCGGATCTGATAATTCAATGTGGCCACCACTTGGGCCTAAGAAAGGTTTTCCAGTTAATTTTCCATTGGAAATTTCTTCAAAGTAAGATACACCAGCAGTAAGGCTTCCGCCTTTTGGATCTTCCATTCCCCCATGACTAAGTCTTGCTAAAAACCCATATTTCACCATAGCAATTAATTCATCCAAGGTTTTATCTCCTGGAGTAAAATAGGTATTAGTTTGTCTGGCCATAAGTGGGCGACGCCAACTTTCTCTCTTACCGTTTGCCATTCGTGGTACCCCCAATTGTATTGAAGAAGCAAGGTCGGCCATAGGTAGAGAAAGCATCCCCTGATCCAATATTATTTGAGAGCGGGCAAACATTCCTTCATGATCAAAAAAATAACTGCCGTTAGGGCCATAGCTTTTTTGATCCATGCTAAACACTGCCGGATTATTTATTATGGTGGCCTGATCATTTCCTACTTTAATTTTATCCTCATGAAGTTTCTTTGCAATACTTCTTCCCTTCATCCACGTATCGCCCTCTTGGGTATGGCCAAAGGCCTCATGGGCGATCACCCCGGTTACATCTGACCCGGTAATCACTTGATACCTGCCTGGTTTTAAAAATTCCGCCTTATCCAATTTGACTGAAGTACAACTCACCTCATCCAGATCTCTATCAGAAAATTTAATAATCTCAAGGCCCCCTAATCCGCCTTTAAAACTTCTAGATTGCCTCCCAAGCTTGGTTATACCAAACGCCCCACCGAAAGTTAGAGAAAGGGACTGCGACATGTTCTTATAGCGATCAACAAAAATATGAGTTTTTATTTCCTGACTCACAAAGTCCTGGATTTCCACCAAATCCTCAAATACATCATCTTTTTTTCGTCCTTGATTATGTTCCCTTACAAATTTTTTTGATCGTTCAAATAAGTCTTCTCTTAATTTGCGATTCATTTCCGTAAGTGAATGAATATCTGTTTTACTTGGATCAATTTCGTAGCTTGTACCAAAATGAACCAGAGTTTTTGCATCTGGATTCTTTGGTATCTGGGTAAGTAATTCTTCGTCTAATCCCCTGGATAGTTCTTCACTCCAGGTCGAGGGCTTATATTTTTGAACTTGATATTGGTAATGGTCATCATATTTTTGATCAAGGAATAATCTAAAATCTTTGGCCATTTTTATTAACGATGATTCATCCAATTGATTAGTACTTCGCTCGTAATGAACACCATCAACCAACGCTCTTAATACAATTCCTCTATCCAAACTTTCGCTGGAAGATTCAATTTTAGCGCAACCACTTCGCATAGATTTATTTTCTTCAAACCAGGCAAAACAATATCTGCAATTTTCTTTTCCTGATTCCAATATTGAAACCAAGTTTGGCATCATACTTCTAGTTTTATCTAAATGCTTAGGAAAACCAATTCTCTTTTTCATAATATGATTATTCATTTTACTCTCCTGCAATCTTCACACCGGATTTAATCAACATGGAATCCGGCCCTTTATAGCCTCTCGGTGTTGTAAATACATCCCCGGGTTTGTTAAATTTTTTCTCCGTGTTGCTAAATTGGAAATGACATAAATTTTCTCCAAGGTCACCTGAAACAATGCCACCCTTAACGATTGATTTTAGTTTTCCGTAGTGATAGAGCTTTCCTAGTTTAATCTCGCTACTCCAACTCAAAGAAGAGGGATCTACCATTAATGATGTAAAAGAAACTATCTCTAAACATTCCGCTTGAGATTTAAGCAATTGTTCTTTGGAATATTTGCCAAGTGGAACTATCATATTCCCAGTGATGGAGTTATGGGGTTTTTGAAGATATTGCCCCATCCTCTGAGTTATCATCTGCAAGGTTACGATATCGTTGTCCACGACTCTGCCTGCCTTTGCCTTTAATCCTTCACTCGTAAATTTCGTACTGGCTGCCATTATGGGAAGAGTTGGATCAAGTGTGATGCTTAAAATATCTGACTCAGACGACTTTTCTCCTTTAAAAACTTTTTGTCCAGGAAGCATATGAGGTGTTTTATAGTATTCCCTAAAAGCATACATTTGTATTAATAAACCATCCAGTAATCTGGCAATCGCCTCCGTGTTTATTAAGACCACTGCATTCTCTTGCGTTTTGGGCAAAACAGCGTCCTTCAAACTCAGAGTCTGCTCGAGCGCCTCATCAATAAACTGGCCAATATTCATATCCTCTATTCCAATTGCGGATTTGATTAAATGAACTTCTTGGGTATTGGGTAGGGGTAATTTCTCCATGGCAATTTCAAAATAAATATCGGTGCGATCTTGCTCACCTTTTAGTCCAGTAGAAGTTTCAAAGCATGAACTACGATTATTGGTATAAAGTTCTGCGCTATTAACTTTCACTCCCTTTAAAGTTTTAACTTTTAATGAAGCTTCTTGAATGAGTTTTTGATGTGCAGTCGCCATATTATTCTTAATAGCTGGATCATAAGTGATAATATCTTGCATCTTCTCATTTTCAATCCCAGGAAGATCCCAAGGTTGATTGTTAACGGTCAAAGCATTGTTTAGAGTTTTTAATATCTGTTCATCAAGGGATGAAAGTGGGTCGATATCACAGGTGGAATTTCCCATCATGACGGGATTTCCTTGTCTGGTAAAAACTTCGATCGAATAGGCATGATCAAAAACTTCTCTTTCTTGATAACCGGCCAACCCCAATTTTTCATCACCCAACATAAGGCTTTGGATTGAGCGAACATCTGATAACGATATTTTCCACCCATAAAAAATATCATCTTTTTCTTTTTGAATTCTGACAATCGTCTTTTTTATCTCGGATAAAAACTGATCAGTTAATAAACTCATGTGGGTCTCCTGATGGATAGGAAAATATCTGTTAGGATATGCAAAAATCCAGTCCATTACAAATCATTTCCCCAAAGTTTTAAAAAAAATTCAATCACCGGAAGTACTATCACTCTGCGGGCAGTCGCTCTCGAAACATTACATGTACAGACAATTATTTTTTTACTTAGAGTAAATATAAATTGCAATATTTCATAAATTTATGCAGTATGTTTTGCTTACTTTTTTCAATAAATACTTTCAAATTACGGCGTAAAATAAAAACATGGTTACAAGAAGAGTCAAAAACCATAACACCTCTTTATTTGAAGTTATTATATCTACCTACAATTAATACATTTTTACAAAATGTAATTTCTATTTAAGCATTAAAGTACGACTTTGACTTACTAGAGATACATCACGGTCAGTATTTATGTAAATTCAATAAGTTGCCTTTTTTTAACAAATAATAACACCAAAATAGTCTAAATTTAAGTTTAAAAATAGGCGATAATGACTATAATTAATAAATATTATGATATTAAAACGACAAATGCTTAAAGAGATAGAGATCTGGTATAACTCACCATCGCTGAGACGCTCTCCCTTTATTCTTTTTGGTGCCAGGCAAACCGGAAAATCCACCATGCTTTTGGAGTTTGCCAAACAAACCAAACGAGAGGCAATTAATCTTAATTTTTGGAAGGATGAAAACGATACGCTAAAAAACCTTTTTTCAAAAAATACTTCTGCGAAAACCATTCTTTCAAAATTAGAAATACTTCTTGAAAAAAAAATTGATGAGGATCGAAATATTCTAATCCTTGATGAAATTCAAGAAGCTCCCTCTGCCTACGCTCTCTTTAAAAGCTTTAAGGAAGATACTCATTTGCCTGTTATGGCAACCGGTAGCTATCTTAAATTATTTCTGAAACATAATAATGATATCGAGATACCAATTGGATGCACGCACGAAAAATTATTAACTCCTTTAACTTTTAGTGAATACTTATACAACGCTAATCCAAAACTTTTTGAAATTTATATAAAGTTTGATCATCAATCCCAAATTGATGATTTTTATCATAACTCTTTTTTAAAAGCATATTACGATTATTTATTTACGGGAGGAATGCCTGAAGCCGTTAGTATATTTATAGAGCATAAAAATAATTCCCTCCTAGATGCCACTACGTTGACCAGAACAATCCAAAATCAAATTCTTACTGGATACAAAAATGATTTCCTAAAAATTGCCTCTTCAAATAAATACCCTCATATCGGTGTCGAAAAAATTGCCAGACTTTTTGATCTTATTCCAAAAGAATTAATGAAATTCCATGAACTAGACACTCCCGTACAACGTTTTAAATTCTCCTCGCTAGGGACCAATCAAAAATTCTCCAAGGTAAGTAATATTTTTGAGTACCTTTCCTTGTCAGGAGTAATTATCAAGTCACATGTGATTAAGAAAATATCTTCTCCACTCGATAACCTAAGCGAACATAGTGCTTTCAAGTGCTTTTTCTTTGATGTTGGATTATTGCATTCTGCTCTTAAAATTCCCTATATGGCAATAACTCAAAACCAGCTATCCTCCTACAAAGGTCCCATCGCTGAAAATTTTGTTGCTCAGGAGTTATTTCATGCCACCAAAGAAGATCTTCATTCTTGGAAACCAAACAACTACCAGGAAGTTGAATTTTTGCATATTCCCTCTGCTGATGATTTAACTGCTATCGAAGTTAAATCATCCAAAAATGCTTTGCCATCGAAAAGTTTAATGCATTTTTTAAATCTTTATCCCAAGGCGAAGGGAATAAAATTTTCTCCAAAGAATTTTGGTAATAATGAACGCTTCGTCACTATTCCAATCTATATGGTAGAAAAAGTTTTAGGCACGAGCACGATCTAAAATTTAGGGTACTATTTATAAACATTGCCTGACCAGGTAATCTGCATACTTTCATGAAATTTTGCAGTTTATCTGTACATTTTCACAAATAAAATATCGATTTTATTCTATCTTTATGAGTATCAGGATCATTTCTATAAGAATATTGACGGTATAATAATCGCTATCAGCAAAGTTTTAAGCGTATCCTTCTCAAAATAAATGTAACCTTTCTCGGTAATCATTGGTGAAGTTGTACCATCAATTAAATAAACCTTTCTATCTGCATTCACTCCACCACTATGCTTAACACGATACCAAGTCTTACCATCCGGAGTTTTTTGATATCCAACTATAAGAGTTGCATGTCCTCCTACATCATCTAGTCTATTATTTACTATTTTTTGCCACTTATTCCAATAAGCAACCGGGACACCTAGATCAATTGCTTTTTCGATAGAAGTAATCATTTCGCCTGCGTGAGATTCAAAGAAGTAATTGCCACCATACAATTCAGCATCTCGAAAACCAGCATAACTTTCGGGATTGAAAATACTTCTCTCGGGTAAGAATCCATCTCTATTATAGAAAACCCCAAGCTCGTCAGTTTCAAATTCAACAAATTGTAAAATTTCATTTGATGAAGTAAAACGACTTGTGTGATTTAAATAATCAACATAAGAAAAATAATCCGCAGTTACTGAAAAGTTTTGAGGATTTCCGAAAATATCTTCAATCATTTTTCTAACATCGCTTAATGATTTACCAAGTTCATTAAGTTTTTGTGGTGAAGTAAGAGCAAATTCCAAATATTTTTCCATATTTAAATTAAAAATATCCTTATCCGCTGCTCTAATTACACTAGGATAAGCTGAGTCCGGCACCATACCATATCTCTTCACCGCTTCTAGTATTATCGAAATTCCTGCCGCTCCCGGGTGAAAAAACTGTAAAACTTCTGTATTAAATCTCTGTTCACTTTCAATCCACATTTTTTCCGCTATAGTGAGTGATATCGCCTTAACCATATATTTTTCTGAAAACTTCATATGGGTTTTGGTTTTTTTGTACCAATAGTGTTCTAATAACCCAATCATGGCAAAACTTTGGCAGAAAGGGGTATTAAATTGATTTTGAGGACCCAGGAATTCATCAGAAACATCTAAGCTTCTATCTCTAGCCAATATATTAAAAACAACAGAAAAATTTGTTAGAAGAATAAAAAGTATTATTTTTTTTATCATAACTAATTCTCTTCCCCGGTCATCGCAATAATTCGACACATAGATGATTCCAACTCAATTCCTTTCAGTGGGAAACAACCAATCCAGGCGCGTTTATTTTTAATCTCGTTAATCTGGCCGCCAAGATTTTCTGCATGAACCATGCGAATTGGAAAAAGTTTAAGATGCATAACTTGATAATAAGTTTCATGCGGATACATCTCTTCCCAAGTTTTACCGAAGTCTTTTTGAAGTTTTGCCTCAGCTTCTTTAAAACATTTTGGATGCCAATCCTTGATAATCGTATTCATCGGATGATCGGCACTTCCGCAATCCACTCCAATCCAATTAATTTTTTTCTTAATACACCACTTATGAAACTCAGGGGAGGGTCCTGGATGCTTAACAAAGTATCTGACTTCATCACATTTCTTTTGATCCCAGGCATATTTATTATAGCCAGTGTTAATGATTAAAATATCACCTGCTTTTACTTCCACACGGGATTCAATCATCTCAGGCGTGTATAAACTATAATCACTCACTTCATCAGATATATCGACCACGACCCCAGGGCCACACCATTCAGTGATTGGAACTTCACCGATGGTTCTTCCGGCGGAATAAAAATGAATCTCACCATCCATGTGAGTTCCGACATGATTACTGGTGGTAATAATCTGGCCGTTTGCCCCCTGGCCCATGTGAGCGCCAGCAATTCTTTTAAAGTATTGGATTCCAAGTGGCATATAAGAAGGCCATGGTGGTGTATGAATACTTAAATCCTGGGTTAGATCATAAATTTTCATTTTACCCATCATGTCTAAAAATTTTGCATTATCCATGGTATTCTCCTTCTATCTTTTAAAGTGATTTTATAAATTCTTGGTAAGCATTAATAAACGGTTCTATAGGGGCAGACAAAACCCCCGCACCCACCTGACCTATCCCTGGATTTTTATGAGCCACTCCCGTATTAATTACTGGGAGTATATTTTTTTCCACCACTTTTAAAACATCAATCCCGGTTGGTGTTCCCCTAAAATTTAAGTAGGGGATTTGATATATATTATTTTCGCTCTCGGTAATTTCATACATCTTAAGAGTAAAGTTAGTTGCATCCTCACTCTTGCCACCAACAAATTGAACGATGGCTGGACTTGCTGCCATGGCAAATCCACCAAGACCAGCAGTCTCTGTTATGGCCGAATCACCAATATCCGGATTGGCATCTGCTTTTGTAAAACCTGGAAAGTAGAGGGCATCAGGTACCAGTGCTTTTCCCACAAACCATTTATTTCCTGTGCCTGACAACTGAATCCCAAAGTCAGTTCCATTTCTGGACATAACCGTGAGCAGACTGGAATGCTTTACGTCCCTGCCTGCATCCAAACTTGCTTTTGCCTGGGCCATGGATAGATTTAAAAAGAAGTGATCATTACCATTTATAAAATTTAATACATCAATAGCATTTTGATTGGATTTACTGGTTTTTAAAATGAATGGGGTAATTTGACGATAAAACAGTGATGTCCCTGCTCGATTTCGATTATGAACTTCATCACCCATATGAAGAGCCTGGGCAATAATACTTTTAAGATCAATCCCACCCGAGGATTGGATAGCATCCCTTAAAACCGGGTAAAGTACATCTCCCATCCATCTAAGTCTTTCAATGACAGGGGTATCATAAGCACCATAGCGAAGCACTTTTCCAAGACCTTCATTCATAGTGGTAAAAGATTTATTTTTATGTTCGAGGTTTTCAATTATAAATACCGGCATGGAAGGACTGATAATTCCGGCCATCGGACCAACACAGCTATGTTCATGACAAGGAGCAAATTTAATTTTACCCTCAATTATTAGTTTTTCGCTTTCAATAATATTTGCAGCCTTCCCCTCGTATATCAAAGCGCCGAGAACTGCCCCCTTCATCGGTCCACACATTCGATCCCAAGTAACTGGAGGACCAGCATGAAGGATTAAATTTTTTTCCATTTTGGGAATTACATTGATAGCCGAGTCCATTCCTATCAAAGTCGGTCTGGCTGCCAGGATTTTAGTTATGGCTACTTTATTAGCTGCATTGATTATATCAAGATTTAAAAATAACTTCTTTTTAAGTTCCGGATCATTTACTAGCGGCGGTCTCCAGTCCACATGCAACGCTAATGCTTGATTTAGTTTTAAATCACGGTAGAAATCCATAATTCCTATATTAATGATCCGGGGTTTATCTTTTAATAGATTATTCATTTTCCCCTCTGCCTATTTGTTTTAAAATATTAGCGCAAAGAAAGGCACCTGCTGCATTTGATCTTGGAACTATAACATCCATTGCCTTTAGATTCGCAACTATCTCTTTCTTGTTTTGAGAATCTCCATCAGTACCTGTGACCGTGCAAATAACTATCAAATCTTTTATTTCTTTTCTTACCTTTTGAAGGGTGGGTAAAAATTCGTTGATCGGGTTTTTATTTGAACCAAATCCTAAAACCAAATCCAGGTACAGACAAGCAACCTCTGGATCTTTAGCCTCTTTAAAAATTCTTTCATTTCTAAGCGTATAATCAATCATCGGATGAGGTCTTCCTTGAGTAAACTCATCGGCTCCTAAATCGATAATGGTATTTTTCATACTTTGGTGAGGATCATCAAGCAAGGTTGAAGTTACAACTTTTAAATTAGAATAAATATCCTTGATTGATTCACCACCTAAAATAAGTTGAGTCTCAAAGGCAAAAGTTCCACCGCTGAAGAGACCTCTTAAAAATCTTTGTTTCGAATTCATTTTAATCGCTGGTATTTCTAATGCACCAAAGATTGAATCCCTATTCAAAGATATTTCGAGTGCTTTTATCGCTCCTTCTTCCAGCGTTTTTGCATAAATCATATTATATTTTTCAACTTGAGATTTCTGAGCACCTAAAAAACATGCAATCACTTTTTTAGTGGTTTTTTTGGCAAGTTCACCAATTTTTGCAAGTACATCTACGTGCGGAGGTTTGGAAACCAATAAAATTGTTTTTGTCTTTTCATCTTCGATTAATAGCTTGAGCGCAGATAAAAAAGTAATTCCACCAATATCCTGACCAACATCTCTGCCACCAGTGCCAATGGCATGACTGATCCCTCCTCCAAAATTGGTGATCAATGTGGTTACTTCCTGGGTTCCTGTCCCTGAAGCCCCCACAATTCCAATATCACCACTACTCACTTTATTGGCAAATCCCAAAGGCACACCACCAATAATGCATGTTCCGCAATCAGGACCCATTACCAAGAGGTCTTTCGAGGCAGCATATTTTTTTAAACTTAACTCTTCGGCAAGAGAAACGTTATCTGAAAATAGCATTATATTCATACCAATATTCAAAGCTTTCATTGCTTCCAGGGCTGCATATTTTCCAGATACGGAAATCAACGCAATATTAGCTTCTTTCAATTCTTTTTTTGCCTGGGCAATACTGAAATAAAATTCATCCTTGCTTGAATTTTTTCTTTTTTTAACATCAACTAAAATTTCATCCAATTTGATCAGTGCTTCTTCGGTGATTTTTTGATTTTCACCTTTTATTGAAATTAATAAATCATTTTCTGGAGCTATATTGAACTCATCAACGTAGAGACCAGATGCTTTGAGTATTTTGCGATTCTCAAGCGTACCCATGACAATTGCGGCATCCAAGATGTTTTTTAACTCTTTTATTTTCTTGGTTACAACCATCAAAGTAATGGAATCAAAATATTCGCCGGATTTAATTAATGTTTTAATAAAGTGGGCCATGGATACTCCCTTTTAATTACTTCATACAAGCCTACTAACTGATCCACTCCCGAAGAATGACCAATTCGAGCCTGTATTTCAAAGGCTTCCCTCAAGTCTTGCATCGATCCTTGGGACAAGGCTGAAATAAATATCTTCATTTTAGAAGAAACCAGTCCCCTAAAAGCAGTCTTTAAAAACCAATTGGACAATTCATTTTTACCAAGGGAATTTTCTAAAATTAGTTTGAGTATTTTATCCCTTGAAAGATCAGTTTGTCTTGTACTTATCGTTTTTAAATGAATACCAAGCAGGATTCCAATTAAAAAATCATCCCCCGAGGGGGTCAGTCCTACGCCAAGTCCTTTTAACATCTTTATGCCTTCCAGCAAATCTTTATCAAAAATCTCTCTTTTTCCCTCTATGAGGCGATTTTTTAAATGATCCTCAAAATTAGCTGGTTCAAAATCCTTATTATCGCTCTCTATCAAATAAGATTTGTCTTTATTCTCGAAAAGAAGGGTTTTCAAACCTTTCAACTTCTCTTGCGATATTTGGATATCGAAGCTTTTAAGGCTCGAACTGGACAGTTTAATGCTATTTTCAATCAAATATTGCTTGGTTAAATGCATTTCTTCAGGGAAATGATTCAAGGACTCGACTACAATATTATAAGGGCCACCCCCTACTTCAGATGTTACCAGCGATAGCATACTGTCATTCAACGTATTTTGAAAATTCACAACACGAGTGAATTCGCTATGCAGTTTATATGGGCCTGGAATTAAATAATCACCTAGTTCAAGAATTTTGAGCATCTTTCAAAAGCCTTACTAGGGTTTTAAACTCAGGACGATCCACTCTTTGCAATATATAAAATAAAAGCGTTTCCATATTCATAATATGCGCCCCTGCTTTTTCCATTAGATCAAGTCCGTTTTTCCATTTAAGCTTCGTAGAGGAAATGCAGGTATCTTTTAATACAATGACATGATATTTATCCTCCAGCAGATCAATAACGGTTTGCAAGACACATATATGGGTTTCCAGGCCTGATACCACAACAATTTTTCTTCCATATTTTTTTAAGTTATCTTTAAAATTTAAATTTTTAAAACAACTAAATGTAACTTTATCAACAAAATTATTTCCCTTCCAAATCTTGATTATTTCGTGGTCGGTATGGCCAAGACTTTTCACACAATGTTCAGTACCAAGCGTTGGAACCTTCAATTCATTAAACATGGTAATTGTTGTTAGAACATTTTTCCTGGCTTGGTTTAAAACTGCAGCAGGGATCAAGGGATAAAACTTATCTTGCATGTCGATGACGAGATAAAGTAAATTTTCTGATTTGATGTTATTCCACATATTTCTTATCCTTTTTTTAGGAAATAATATGTTTAAAAATATCTTCTATCAATTTATTTATCGAACAGGATTAAAAATTGACCTTAGGATAATTCAGTTATATTAATTATACTTGCGTACTTCCTTTTAATACATATTGTAAAATTGAGAATATTCCTTGATTATTTCGCCTTCCCGGCAGTATCACGCACAACTGTATTTTCTTTTTTTTCAAGATATTTTTTAACAACATCCAGTCTTTCATATTTATCAGTAACATTTTTCTTGGCGAGTTGGGTTCGAAGCTGGCCAATGAAAGTTCTAGGCCAGGTCAGTTGTACCATGTTAACAATCCATTTAGGGATATTGCCCTTATAATCATTAAAAAATGAGAGTTCCACATATGTTTTTGTGTCATTGTAAACACTCTTCAAATATGTATTACCTGAATAAGTGTGGCCTCTGACAAAACCTTTGCGATTTGGCATCTGAGGGTGGGTCACTGAGTAAATGATGGCCTTGACTTCTTTTTTTTCAACATTATAATCTGTCTTGATATACACCAGAAAATCCCGGTCTTCAAAAGGCCAAGGGGCATCAAAGCTGGCATAATCAACGAACTCTCCAAAAGCCATTTGTTCAACCGTTTTTGAAACATCCAACCGTGGTACCCATTCGGTTTTGCGACTGGCATCGGTCAACACCGTCAAAACTTTGGTAATTGGATAATCCAAAATGGTATGAACTTTAATTGGAATCAAACCTGATTTATGAGCTTTTTTCGCTTCAAAAACTTGAATACTGTCTTCATCAGAATATTTTGTCCATTCAATTTTATCAAACTCTTCCTGGTAATTAGAGGCATACAACCAAGTTGCAATTAAAATAAAAAAAACAAAAACTATTATTCTTTTCATCAGGATCCTATTTCATATTGTTGTTACCGCCAACCGTCACTGGCGTATCGGAATATTGTGATATTGGTTAATGGGATTACATCAAAAATTCAGTTTTTAGAATAACCAACAATTCCTCTAGCGTATTTACCTTTATCCTTTTTGAGTTCTGGGATATTTCCCAGTAATCTGCACCCTCTTTATCTGAAATTATTTCAATAACTGGATATCCGTAAGTATTACACTCAAGCACTTTAAAAGCTTCCTTTCTCAGAAGATGCTTGGTCCATATCCTTTGTTTATCCCCCCCTCCGACAAGAGTGACCATAAATTCATGTTCCTTTTTTTCTTTGAAAATACCAATTTCATTATCAAAAATAAACTGAGGATGATGAAAACATTTTTCAAAATCACCGCTGATTATAAAATCCTCCGGTACCCCGGCTTTAAGAAAACCTTTCTGGTCTATAAGCCAGATCCATGAAGCTAGTTCAAGTATCAATTGCCAATCATGAGATGAAAATAATACTGCCACTTTTTTTTCAATTGCAATTTTCTTTAAAATTCTTAAAATTTCCATCTTTCCGGGCAAATCCAAAAAAGTAGTCGGCTCATCAAGAAGTAAAATGCTTGTGTCTTGCACCAGAGCCCTGGCAATAAAAACCTTTTGTCTTTGTCCATCACTTAATTCATCAACTTTTTTCGCTAACAAATTGGAAATTCCCAGAAGTTCAATCGCCTGATCAACAATCAGTTTATCAGTATCATCCAGTGTTCCCATAAAATTAGTATAAGGGTATCTGCCAAGGTCAATTAAATCTTTTACCAATAGGTTTGCATCACTTACTTTCTCGGTTAAAACGATGCTGACTATTTTTGCATAATCCAAATCACTCCATTTATCAATTGCTTTATCTTTGACATAAATCTCGCCATCCATTTTTTTCAAAAATCTGGAAAGAGTTCGCAGTATGGTGGTTTTTCCACAACCATTATGTCCCATAAGACAAATCATATCCCCGGGGTAAATGGCAAAATTAATATTTTCTAATATGGTCAATTGCCCATAACCCACATTTAGATTTTTTGCAGTTATTACTGGTAATAAATCCATCATGAATGATAAACCTTTCTATAATTAATAAGAATAATAAAAATTACCGGTCCTCCCACCAACCCCAGTATTCCATTAATGGGTAAAGTCATATCACCCATAAAACTGGATACAAATTCGCTGGCAAGGGTCATGATGACCCCTAATAAAGCGACACCTGGTATTAAAATAAAATGATTGGATGTTTTAAGAAAACTTCGTGCTAAATGAGGAGATATAATTCCGACAAAAGCAATCGGTCCGCAAAAAGATGTAACTGTACCTGTCAAAATTGCCGTGATCCAAAGAAGTATTTTTCTCGTTCTTAAAACGTTCAAACCTGAGGACCTGGCGTATTTATCACCCAGCAAAAGCAAATTTAACTTGGAGGATAAGGAAAACAAAAATATAGTACCGATTGAAATTACTAAAACAAATATTCCGATTTGATCTAACGAAACTCTTTGAAAACTCCCCATTGTCCATAATAAAAAATTTTTTATCTTATGTGACTCACTAAAAACTACCAAAATACTGATTATCCCGGAAATAACATGCCCAAACACCAGACCCATTACAAGCAAGATTAATCTATTAGCAAGCTGTTTAGCCAGAATCATAAGAAGAAATAAGGTAAACAAACTTCCCAGCGATGCAAAAAAAACTGTGCTTAACTGTCCTATAAAATTGGGAAAAACTGCCATAACAGAATCCAAAGCCATCATTCCAATCGCCACTCCCAAGGATGCGCCACTTTGAACACCCAGTATATAGGGGTCAGCCAGTGGATTGTTAAAATAGGTTTGCATAATCAAGCCAGTTAAACCCAGTGCCATTCCTGCCAATATTGCCGTAAGTATTTTGGGGAAACGAATTTCCCACAGGATGGTTTGCCAATCAGATGTATATTTGAATCTCAATAATTCATTGAATGGTATGTTCACCGGGCCAAAAATCATTAACAAAAAAACCAGCAATCCTGCCGCAAAACATAATAATATAATTTTTATTTGGAAGCTGTTCATAAATTTATTTCAACTTATCATACCAAATTGTTTGTTCACCTACTAACACATTTGGATGAAAAATGATGGCCAAATCTTTTATCAGTAAATCTGGTCGCATAATCCCAGTTTCCCAATAATTCATATTTTTCCACTTATTAACTTTGAGTACATGATTGTATATTCGCCCGGTTTGGAAAACATTCAGCTGTAAATATTTATCATCTTCACTTTTTAATTCTTGCAGGTTGAACCAGGTATTTTGGGTGAGCCAGATCTCACTTTCTTTAAGCTTTGACCACACTTCTTCAATACTCATTTGTAAGGTCCTTCGAGTTTTCTTATCTTTCCAAATATAGTTCCCACCTGCATCTGAAACAAGCTGTACAAGATCACTTTTTCCGCCAGGAGCTGTCCAAATTCCATGATTATTTTGCCCAATAAGCACTCTTGGTTTTTTCAAGTTTTTTACCAGGTTCTTGGTTTTTATATAACTTTTTTCAATATCATTAAATATTTTCCGAGCCAACTCAAACTTGCCATAAAACAAAGCCACAAATTTTATCCATTCAGCCCTTCCTAGAAGAGATTCCTCGGCAAAATCATCATTTAATATCACCAATTGATTTAATTTTTGCAATTGGGACAAGCTTTCATCGTCAAAAACACCCGCCGAATATCCCATAATAATATCCGGTTTCAATAATAAAATTTTCTCACGATTAAATGGATAGTCTAGATTAGTTATTTTTTTTTGATCAACCAAGGCAACTATTTCAGGGGATGTTATTAATTTATTATCTGGAAAACCTACTACCGAGTGGTGCTCCTTGAGCATTTCCAGCGTTGCCAGATGGGTGGTTGACATTACAACAGTTTTTTTGACCGGACTTTTAACCGATAAATATCCCTGGCAATCTACTTTGTTTCTATCTTCAATCAAAATTTTTTGCTTTTTGGTTTTTACCAGATAAAAAGATTTCCCTTGGTAAATTTCAAACCCCTTGGCATATTTATTTTTCATCAGGCGTAAAGATTTAACCTTTAGGCAAGACTGGGCAAAAGCCATTTGACAAAACAAGCTAGCAAAAAAAATTATATAGATTATTTTTTGAAGTATAATTTTGAATCGAGTGCCCATCTATCCATTCTCAGGTTTTCATCTTCAATTTGATACCGCTCCATTTTACGATCAATATCCTGCAAGGCAAGCTCTAAAGCTGAATACTGTTTTTTTATAACCAAATTATCCTCTTCCAGTTTAGTTAATTCTTCACGCCATTCATTTTCCAATTGTTCCCGCAAGACCGTGTAACGATCATTTACCGCTTCCACTTTTGACATATGCTGACTTAAAGCCTCCTTGGTCCTGCCAAGACGACCTCCAATAGCCAGACGTTTTTTTTCCAATATCTTCATAAGCTCTTTTCCCATTTTTAAATTATTCACCAAATCAGGACTGAATAATTTCAAATAAGCACCTGCCACCAGGTAAATATTTTGGGCACATCCTTTAAAATCACTAATCCTTATGAGCAAGTAATCATTACTTTTACCTATAATGTATGATTTACAGTTTCTGCTATCATCTTTTTCATCCCAAAACTCAACTTTGTCTCCCTTGTTCAAGTATTTCATATTGAGAAAATCAACCTTTAATCTGATAATTTTACCAGCCTCGGTAACTCGAGATATTCGTCCAGAAAAAATTCCGTCTTCATCAACCTGAGCCTGGGCCGCATACAATATCTGACAAAAACAAAAGATTAATGACCAATAGAGAAACCATTTCATATTACTATTATGTAACAATTTCAAAAATTAAGAAAGATAGATAGGGGTTAATTGTGAAATATCGCCCCTTTTCCAATACCCTCGAAAGCCTGGATCATTATCTGATCATTTTGCTCACATTTTTTACTAATTATGGAGTAAAAATATTTCGACAGGTTTTCCACACTGGTTTCCATATTAACCAGGTTGACAAATCTGCCTGGAAGCTTTAATTCAAAAAAACCCTGGTTACCACGATACTTCATATGTACGGTTTTGATATCGTGCAAAGTACCTTCATTAATTCCCTTGCCTGTTATTTCATCCAGGTTGATCAAATTATCTCTAAACGCAAAATGAACAATCCCTTTAAAAACATCCCATACCAGATATCTTTCCAAATCTGGTCTTCTTTGCTTATTGACCCAGATACGGACTGGATTTTTATGCCCATGAAGAAGACGTTGGCAATTTCCGTAGTGGTTTTTTAGACCATGAGTATATTGAAACCAATATTGATCCTGCTCCTGGGTTTCCTCTTGAAGAATGATTTTCACAAAAGATATGGAAGGGGGGAGATTCATTGCAACAATTTCTTCAAGATATTTCCTCACTACGATTAAATTTATTTCTTTTTGAGCAATAGAACAAATAGCAGTTTTAGGTGCACGATAATAAAACTTTTCATTAGAATCCATCATTTCTTCTATTGAAGCTTCATCGTCCTTGATAATGACCATTTCTGCGGGTACAAGCATTCTATGATCAACATGATCATCAATTATTTTTTTAACCATTTTTTTGGTGGTGGAAAAATCACTAATAATGCCATCATCGTCGGTCGGTCCTGATAACTCAATATGAATTCGTACTGAATACCCAACTGGTCCTTTTTGCTTATCCCAGTAAGCAAAATCCAGTAAACTGACATTTTCATAAAATAATTTTACATTCAATGAATCACCTTTTTTGGATAATTACGCTTGAGGAGAAAACCTTTAAATGCAAAGGCTCCTCGTATTTTAATATTTTATAATCTTTAAAAATGGAGAGAAGTTCTCCTGGTTTGAAAAAATGTTCCACTGACAAATCATTAATTTCCCTGGTATCCTTATTTAAAACAGTGTATCCCTCCAGCATTAAAACTCCTCCAGGCTTTATCCAGTTCCATATCCTTTTTAACAGTGCTCGGTCGGTAAAATAAAAAGCTATAACTGCATCGTAGGTAGTGCCACTCCCAGAAAATTTATAAGCGTTTTCTTGCACTATATTAATTTTAACTTCAAACTCTTTGATGAGTAGATTAGCCTTTTCAATTAAATCCGGATTGTTCTCCAGGCCTGTCAACCGATAACCTTTTCTGGCAAGAAAAACTGCATTTTGACCTTCTTTGAAATTGATATCAAGCACTTTTCCGGCAGTGGGAATATAATGAAAATTCTCGGTTAAAAACCAAGATGGAACACTGGTAGAAAAATCATCACTCAAACCAGCCTTACCGCTTGGAATATTCCGGTCTTTTAAGACCCTGACCCCGCTTAGCAGTTCATATCTTTCGCCAGATATAGGAGGTCTAGTATGCCCCATTTCAACAAATAAAAATAAAATAAAAAAGTATATAACTGTCAGGTATTTCATTCCGCGCTCCACTATTATAATTAATTAATGTCATGAGGAGTGTCCTTTGACAATTCTTTAGTGAATCAACTGGTATGTTTTATTACAGGAGGGCCATCCAATTCATTCTTTTCTGGAGCCGATATAGCAGTATCCGAATCATTTAAACTCGCTCTTAGAGTATCATATGCCTTTTCAATAATTCTAAAATGATAATTGATTTTTTCTTCAATGGTGGCAGGCATATCTTCAGTATGGAACAAGTACCATCCCAGCTCTTCTGCCTCCTTGTAAAAATCTTCCATGGCACATATAACTTCTTTTGAGAAATCCTTGAGTTCTGCCAGTTTCAGATCATAAAACCTCGATCTAAAAACCTGCTTTAAGTGTTCTCTGGTTCTCTTTAATACCATAGTTCTAAGATAATCTTCTTTTCTAAAAATAATTCGGTTATAGAGGGCTTCACAATCCAGTCTGATTAATAATAATATTTTCTCATTGGTTGTATTTTTCATAAGGGTAATTTGGCCCTGGTACCACCGGGCCATTTATGCAACTGCTTGCCGGTTTGATAATATTTTTTGGCAATCTCGCAAGTAACCGTTTTAAGATTGGCTGGCAGACTGTAGTGATTATAGATATTAAAGCGAGCAATTTTGGTAAAAATGTCAATTTTCCCAAACGAAGTTACATCGTGTAAATGAAATCTTCTGGATTTTAAATAAAAATTTAATATTCTCTTTTGAATATCTAGAAATTTTATTCTGGATTTTAAATCGTTGACCACAATCATGACATGAAATAAGTTTTTATCTTTTTTAATATCCAATAAATCCTGCAACCGCACCGGCACCAAGGTTATGTTAAATATATTGAAATATGTTGCCAGTTGTGGATACGACTCCGGTAGTTCATCTCCCAATTGTAAAATAAAAATATAATCATTTACGACAAAGCCTGTTTTCATACGACTGTTTTTCGGAAAAATGAAAAAGGCTTTTTATTTATTATTTTTTTATACTTCGAAGAGGCAATTCTTTCACCAGGTATACCGACAAATAATAAGTAACCCGCAAAAAGATGATTAATAGTAGAGTGGAAAACATGGTTATTATTGTATTAAAATAAGGCTGGACAGAAGATTGTTCCGAGGCAAAGGCTAAAGAACCACAACTTGGAAT
>Ga0208375_1002204_pt1 | contig 18953 bp, 26 predicted proteins | sample RifOxyD1_FD_184038 | JGI IMG/M metagenome (GOLD analysis project Ga0208375, IMG submission 184038) | Soil microbial communities from Rifle, Colorado - Rifle Oxygen_injection D1 (SPAdes) | ecosystem: Environmental > Terrestrial > Deep subsurface > Rock core/Sediment | place: Rifle, Colorado... | reverse complement strand
ATTTCTTAATCTCATCTTTTTTTAATTCCAAACCATTAATTTTATTTACATAATCTAAATCTAATTTTAATTTCTCACTATTAAAATCAGGACTTTTTATTTTCTTGTCAGGATAAACTAATGTCATTTCATAAGCTTCTCCACCCATATCAATTAAAGAAGTAACAATTATATTCAAGCATCTTTTTAATATATTAAAATCAAATCCACTACATTCAATAAACACTTCAGTAGTTTTCTCAGTTACTCTTCCTGTATCTTCTGAATTAATAACAGGAGGCATAGATAAAATATCATTCTTTCCATCAATAAATATCGGATATTTTTTTAATCCTTTTAACAAATAACCATAATCTTTTCCAGTCTTATGTTTCTCCAATATTTCATTACCATCCATTACAACAGCAGAATCTAATGGAACAAAATGAATATCTTCTGGAAATAATGCTTTAAAATAAATAGGCAATGAAATATTTTCCATTGGATATATGCCTATAGCACATTTCTTCCTGTTTCTACCATAAGTAACATGTAATTTCTCTTGTAACTGAATAAGTGATTTTATCTTTTCATCATTTAAATTTAATTTTTTAACAATAGCACAAGCAGTATAATCTCTTATCCCTTTAACAGAACTCTCAATAAAAACCTTATAATCAGATTTCTTAGCTTTATACTGTCTTAATCCAGTTTTTGCATTAATAAAAGAACTTAAAGCACGAGAAAATCCTTCCTCACTTAACATATCTGGTCTGTTTGGAAATATTTCAACAATAATTTCTTTATCATTAACTTCTTCTAAATCAGTACCTAACATTGAAATTCTATCTTTTAATTCCTCTAAACCTAATTTCTTCCCAATTAAATTTTCTACAACTTTTCTGTTTAGTGTTACTTTAGGCATTTTTTACAAGATTAATCTCCTTACCTTTTTTATCATACTTTGCAAATATCTCTTTTTTAACCATATTAAATGCATCTTCCACATCAACATCTAATTGATTAGCTAATCTGCATAATGCAAAGAATAAATCTCCAATTCCATCTTTAAAAATTTCTTTCTTCTCTTTAGCAATCTTTATTCTCTCTTCCTCATCCTTATATCTTAAGTGCTGTGACATTTCAATTAATTCTTCATGCAAATGGTCAAACTTGTCAACATTAGGAACATCTTTCCAATTATTCCTAATAGCAAAATCTTTCACAGCTTTCTGAGCATCCTTAATTGTTGTAGGCATTCAATCTGTTAAAATTGTCAATTATTTAAACTTTACTTGTTAAATATTTTAACATAGAGTATACTAATTCAACGATGAGGACAACCAAGCCAACAACAAGGTCTGCGTTTTCCTTCTAAAAGTTCTCTTCTTACTCTTTCTATATGATTTCTTCTTGTCTCTGGTTTCTTAACAGAATTAACCCAACAAATCCATTCATTTCGTGCCAGAGGAGTAAGATTATTCCATATTTCTCTAGTCTTTGAAGAAGAGAGTAGAGTTTTTCTTAGATCTGTTGGTACTTTATGTACTACACCAGAAGAAATTTCTTTTTTCGTCATAAAATTAATTAGTAAATATTCTATTTATACTTTTCTTAAGCATATGTAAAATTTACTTTAAAAAAAGTTAATGTAATTTAAGTTTCTTATCTTCACATTTATGAATTTTTACAGTAAATGCAGCTTCCACTAAAGATTTAAATTTTCCAAATTCTACAGATTCACCTAATTGTAATTTTAATACTTCCAACAATGGAGCATCATTGATTAAAATAGGACCATCACCACGCACTTCGAAAAAAATTTCAGGATTATAATCAAAAGCTAAAGTAGCACCAACAGGCATAGAATTATACCAATGCTCAACCGCCTGGCATGCCTTTCCTAAGTATTCTTCTACATATCTTAACCCACGTAAGCAAGTTATTAAATCAACATCTGGTGGTAAAACCGCTTCAACTACATTCCCCATTCTTCTAATAACTCCGTAGTCTAATACTTCATCACCTTTAACCCTAGTATCAATATCAATTCCAACAGCAGTTATCTTAGGAAGAATATCTTTACGACCATCACAATAAAAAAGATCTTTAAGACCTATTCCTGCTTCAAAGTTACCACAACACATATCATACCAAACAAATTTTCCATTTTTCTCTAGGGTACTTAATACCCTTTCTCTAAAATCTAAGCCTAATAATTGTTCATAAAGACTTAAGGTTCTTTCACGAACCATGTCTCTAAATCTAAGTCTACTTCTTAAATCTTCATCACTAATTATTGGCTCCATATATCTCATTATTTATTAAACTAGGGACGTTTTTTAAAGCTTTCTATTTTGTTACTACTAAAAAGTTTCTATAAAGAAAAAGTTTATAATAAGAACCTTTATATACCTAAGGTATATGATTATACAATAATGGTGTATAAATATGATAACTAAAAATGAGAAAAAAGTTTTAAGAATGCTATTTGCAGAATTAGGAAAAGATAATTCAATTAATCAGATTGCTAAAGCTTGTAATTTAGCTCCCAATGGGGCATTTAAAATATTAAGAAAATTTGAAAAAGAAGGAATATTAGAAGCAAAAAATATTGCAAATATAAAATCTTATAAATTAAATTTTAATAATGAAAAAACAAGAAATATTCTTGAACTTTCTCTTATTCCAGAAATAAACGGAAGAATTAAGTTTAGGTTAGATGACTTAAAACCACTAAAAGAATTAACTATCTCTTGTATTATTTTTGGGTCTTATATTGATCCAAAAAAAGAGCCGAATGATTTGGATATTTTATTTATTTTAGATAAAAACAAGTTTACATCATTTAAAACTAAAAGTTCTCAAATATATCAAATAATCCCTTTAAAAATTCATGAGGTTTTACAAACAAAAGAAGATTTTGAAAAAAATATTGCTATAAATAATATTATAACAGAGATAATTAAGACTGGAATAATATTATGGGGATACAAAGAAATAATAGAACTAGTTAAAAATGAATACAAAAGATAAAATAAAAAGTTGTTTAAAAGAAGGCGAAAAAGGAGAGTCATTATTACATTTTAAAATATATATTAAATAACATACATTTTAGAAAACTTTAAATAAACTAATTATATTAAATTTATATACCAACTGCTAGAGAGTTCATTTGGTTTAAGTCCAAAGGGACAAACTAGGCTTGCGGCACTCCTGTAGTGTCCTTTGGTATTATTTTTTCAAGAATTTTTCAATATCTTCTAAAGAGATTTCAACATAAGTATCCATCTTGTTTTTACTATCTTTTCTCATTAAATAAGCATATTTATCTGCATTAGAATTCTTGTCAAATTTAGTATAATTTATTTCTATTTTTAATCCTAAAATTTCCATTAAAAAATGTTTAAGATTAGTGTTTATATCTTGCTCATGACCATAAAAGTCTCTGCAAATTTCTAATTTTATCTCTTTTTTATTTAAATTTAAAGCTTTAAATAGATAATAAATAATAGTACAATAGAGTCTTATTCTGAATGAAGCTTTACCACTATTAGAAGTATTATATCTATACTTTCCTTCTCCTAATCTTGATTTTAATACACGAATAAGTCTTTCATCAAATTTAAATCCTTTAATAAAATTGTTTTTATCAGCTATAACTATAATATAGTCTTTATTTAATATATCTTCTCCACTAACATCAATTTCAAATATCACAAAGAATCAAGTTATACTTTGTTTATAATAGTTAAACAGATTTTGGGATAAATTTTACTTCATCCATGCTTTTATCTCTCTTAAATGTTTAATATCATTTTTATACAACATTCTTATGTCTTGAATTTTATAATAATCTAAAATTAATCTGTCAAAACCAGGTCCCCAAGCTAAAACAGGAATGTCTTTTCCAATTATTGGAATAGTAACTTCTGGTCTCATTATTCCAGCACCACCAAGCTCTATCCATTCTTTATGAACAGGATGGAAAACATCAATTTCAGTTGAATGACTTGTATAAGCAAAATAAGCAGGTCTAAATCGAGCTTTTTCAAAACCCATTTTCTTAAAAAACTCTTTTAAATATCCTAATAAATCTCTAAAATTAACATTCTCATCAATAACAATTCCTTCTGTCTGATTAAATTCAAACAAATGTTTCCAATCCAAAGTTTCATTCCTAAAGCATTTTCCAATAGCAAAATATTTTCCAGGAATATCTTTCTTAGTTAAACTAGCAAGCATATGGGCACTTAAAGAAGTGGTATGAGTTCTTAAAACATTTTTTTTAGCTTCTTCTAAATTCCATTTATACTGCCATCCCTTGCTTTTTCCATAACCTTCTTCATGCATTTTCTTGACATTAGCATAAATTCCAGGTAATTTTCCTTTCTCAGGATTATTTAAAAAAAATGTATCTTGCATTTCTCTAACAGGATGGTCTTGTGGAGTAAACAAAGCATCAAAAGTCCAAAATGAAGTTTGAACTAAGGAACCTTGCATCTCTTTAAAACCCATATCCATCCAAGTTCTTCTTGCATAATCAATAGCTTGGTTGACAAAATGCCTTTTTCCAGAAGATAGACTTCCTACATTTAAACTAACATCATATTGCCTGAATTCTTTTTTCTTCCATTCTTTGTTTAATAATATTGAAGAATTCAGGCTTTCAATTAAATCAACATTTAAGTTCTCTTTTACAATGTCTTTTCCTAAAGGAGTTAATTTTGTTTCAAAATCATTTATTTTTTTGTTTTCAATAATTTCTTTTCTCTCAGTTAATTGCTTGACAAAATACTTTTGTTCTTCATTTAACGTATCTGTTTTCAAAGGTAAACTTTTAAGAAAAACATCATAACCATTATTTAAAATAAAATCTCTTCCTTCTTTAGTTATATTTATTTTATCTTTAATTTCAATTAATTTCTCCCTCTTTAATTTTCCAATAGAAATGCTCAATTCATTATCATCTAGCTTAGCAACTTCCTTTATTTTCTTCAAATCTAAAGAAGCTTTTTCAATAGCTTTCAAAAATCTTATTTCAGGAAAACCTTCTTTTAGGTATTTTTCACCATTTTTAGCAAGAACAACAACCTCTCTCTCATTCTTAACATTAACAACTAATTTTTTATTTTCAAGCCAAAGTAGAGCTCTCTGAACCTCAACTTCCTGCATTTTTGACTTTTCAACAATGTTTTTAACAGAATTTATTTTCTCAGTAACAAAAGGCAATACCTTTCTTTCCAAAGGATGTAACTTCTTTACTATATCATTCATTTTTCTTTTTTCTTTCCTGAAGGTTTCTTTCGTAAAGAAAGCTTCTATCATTCATTTAATTTAGCATAAGTTAGAAGTTTAAAAATGTTACTTAAAGAGTTTTGAATATAATTCTCTTCCTCTACCTATTAATCCTGGTGCAACAATAAGTTTTCCCTCTAATTTTGTTTTATATGAATCATCCCATATGCTTTTCATAATTTCACAGATAGCTTCAGAAGAAAGAATCCTGACTGTAGAATCTACCATAAATGGTATCCACAATTTATATTCTCCAGGTATAACTTCTCTAAAAAATAAACCTTCACCTAGCATTCCGAGAAGTGTCAAAACATTTAAATTCATATTTCTTCTATTAAAATCTTCTTTACAATATTCTCGATATTCAGAAGTAGTTCCAACTAAATAAGTCAATAAAGGATTATCTTTAATTCTCATATTTTTCATTAAATTCAGAAGTTTATAAAACTTTGTTTTTTAGCTTTTTTGTAGTAGTAACACTTTTAATAACCTTAACATAACCTTTATTTAACCCGCCAAGTCTAAAGATAATAACTTCATTTATCTTAGCTTTTTTAGCTTCTTCCAAATCATTTTTTAAGTCTTTAAAACTTAAAATAGGCTCATAGCCTAAAATTCCTTTTGCAATAGTTCCAAAACTAGCTATAAAATTATTCCCATACTTCTCTTTTTCTCCCTTTAATTCTTCTTCTAGATTGCTCACATGATGCATTGAACTATAAAACATTTTAATTACTCTTTTATCAAAATGCAACCCTAAGAATTTCATTACTTTATCTTTAATGCTTCCATTAGGGAAATATTCGCAAGTATAAACGTTTTTATAATTTTCAATAAATTTTCTTATTAATTTCTTGTTCCTGAAAAAATTAAAAGCTTGAGTTATAAACAATAGTTTATTTCTAGTAAAAGGCAACTCCAAATCAATCATCACAGGTATACTCTTCCCCTGTAACCCATTAAAAATCCTAAGAATAGCCTTTCTTTTAGAAAAAGGAGAAAACCAGTAACCTTCATTCATTTCAAGAATAGGCCAGTAAACTACTTCAATAACATTCTTATTTTTTATTTTCTTCTCAATTTCTAAAAACTCATTTAAAGACTTAGCAGCAATATACAATTTAGTTTTAAAATCAACTAATTTTACTTTATCTAAATTCTCTTCAGTAGGAAACTCTTCAAAAAAGCTTATTATCATTAAAATAAAAAATTAAAGAAATACTTAAACTTATCTAGAACTTAGTTTTTATCACTCAGGTTCTATTTCGCGAGCTTTTCTAAGTTCTCTTCTTGTAGTATAACCTCTTTTCTCTATGTTATAACGAACACACTTCTACTTTGCTCGAAGCCTCTTTGTTAATAAATAAAAAGAAAGATTTATAAAGTAACATTAACACGATAATGTTATAACATTATCATCATAATATAACATGGCAGAAAAGGAATTTTTTGATAGAAAGAATGAATTAAAGATTTTGCAAGAGAAATATATAGAACTTTCTCCTTCAAATATGTTAGTTCTTTATGGTAGAAGAAGAGTTGGAAAAACAGAGTTAGTTAAACAATTTTTAAAGAATATAAAAAATCACTTCTATTTTTATGTAGAAGTAACTCAAAAAAGTGAAATTTTAAACTATCTATCTAAATCTGTAAAAGAACAACTTGGAGAAAAAATTGTCTTTAAAGATTTTTATGAATTTTTAAACTATATTGGCAATAAGACTGATAAAGAACCTTTTGTTTTAGTTATTGATGAATTTCAAAGATTCTTAGATATCGCTCCAGAGTATATCAGCAGTTTACAAAATGCATGGGATTCAAAGTTAAAACATAAAAAAATATTAATTTTGCTTCTTGGTTCATCTATTGGAATGATACAAAAAATTATGAATAGCAAAGCAGGAGCTTTATATGGAAGAGCACAAAAAATAAAAATTTCTCCATTTAAATATTCTGATTTCAGATTAATGTTTAAAGAAATGCTAGAAGAAGATAAAGTAATGACTTATTCTGTCTTTGGTGGGACTCCTGATTATCTTGATAAATTCAAAAAAAGCAAAGGAGACATTTATGAAAGAATTTTTCACTTAGTATTAAAAAAAGGAGCTGTTCTATTTGAGGAGCCAAAAAACCTGTTAGAATATGAAAATGTAAGAATTCATGCAAAGTATAATGCTATTTTGGGGGCTACATCTTCTGGAAAAGAAACTATGAAAGAAATAGAAGATGTTACTCACATTACATCTCAAACTATGCCTGCATATCTTAGAAGACTTGATGAGCTTCTTGATTTGGTTGAAAGAAAAGATCCTGTTTTAGGAAAAGAAAGACTTGGAAGATATCAAACAAAAGATAATTTCTTTAAGTTTTGGTATAAATTTATTTTGCCTAATCAAACCCCTCTTAATCTGGGGAATACAAAGCTAGTTTCTGATTTAATTAAGCAAGACCTTAATAGTTATGTTGGAAGAATTTTTGAGGATATTGTCAGAGAACTTTTAATCATTTATAACACTAAAGAAATAAAAGGATTAAAATTAAACTTTGAAAACATTGGTTCTTGGTGGGATAGAAATGGGAGTGAAATAGATATTCTTGCATATAATCTCAAGGAAAAGGACTTTTTATTTGGAGAAGTCAAATGGACAAACAAACAATTGGATACTGATGTAATTGAGGAACTCGAAAGAAAATCAAGATACTTTCATTATAGCGGGACTTACAAGTTCTTATTTGTTTCTAAAAATGGCTTTACAGAAAAAGCATTAAGGAAAATGCAAGAGATTGGAGCAGTTCATCTAGACCTTAAAGAAATTGAAGAGTTGTTTGATAAGACTGTTTAAATTTTCTTTAATTGGAAACTCTTCAAAAAAGCTTATTATCATTAAAAAATAATTATTATTTATACATTTAATTAAATTCTTTTTAATCTATATTCCTCTGAAGAATGTTCTGGTTCTCTTCTTGGTTCTTTTAATTGAGGACTTTCATTACGATTGATAAATTCTTTAATAGTGCGTACAGGATAAATATCTTCTGATTTTATATTTCCTGTTTTATCGAGAACAGAAATATGATGCAAGTCCATTATACTAAATCCACTGGAATTTCTTCCATTTTCAGGTACATCTATGGTATAAATTGTCACATTGGTATCTTTCGGGAATTCGATAAATCTATGATAATTTGTCTTATGTGCATTATGATCAACAATTAAATAATCAATACTCCTTATTCCATTTTCATCCATAACTTGTATTCTTGTTAGTTTATTACCATGAAACACTTTTCCTATCATTGCAGGATATGTGTCGGGCATTATTCTTTGAACTTGAGTTGCACATCCAACTAATCCTAACGCACCAGCTAAAATTAAACTTCCAAAAGTAAAAGGTTTATTGATTCTCATTTTTCTCCTACTTATTTCCAAAAAATTGATAATTATCTGCTCTTTGATAAATATTTCCAGATAGTGCTTCTGTTCTCTCTTTTGTTGCTTTTGCTGCACCATAAAGTAAATATCCACATGTTAATAATGAAGCAAATAAAACAGCATAAGTAATTTTTCTTACCTTATCTTGAATTATTCTTGAATCTTTAACAAGAGTATTATCTCTATCTACTAAACTTCTTCCAAAAGTATTTCTAATTGGATTTCTCATTTTTACTGTTTATTCCAGGCAGTATCAAACATAGAAGCTAAAGCGCCTGCTAAATATGGTGTACTAATCCAGATAGCTGTATCATAGTTTTCATGAATGTCTTTGTCATCAGAAACCATAAAAAGTGCTTCTTTTCCATCAACAACAATCATTCTTCCTTTTATGCCTTCAACATTCTTAATATTAGCAAATCCTTTCAAATCCATTAAAATCTTGTCATGTTCTTTGCTTACAGGAGCTAATATTCTAACATCAACTTTATCTAATCTTTTTACATGATTTTTCAAATAATTGTATTTTCTTATTAATCCAGCATCAGTTGTCATTATTTTAACTGATTTCTTGGCATTTTTAACCATTTCAATCATCTTGCTATAAACATTAGCTCTTCCTCTGAATGAACCAGTCAAAGATGAAGGTTCAACATTTTCAATGCCGTTTTTATATAAAAGAACTAATTCATTGAACAAATCAGTGCTTTTTGCATTTTCAATATTAAGTATATCTTCTTTGCTTTTTTCAGTTATATTGAATTTAACTCTGTTAATAATTTCTTCAGGCTGTACAGCAATGTATTTTATTGGTTTGCCTAATTTCATAACAATAAATCCTTTTTTTTCTAAACTTTCTAGAACATCATAACTTCTACTTCTAGGTACATTAGACATTTCAGCTAATTCACCAGCACTAGCTACACCTTTGCTTAATAAAGCACTCCAAATTTTAACTTCATAAATATTTAAATCAAAAATTGTCTTCAATTTCTTTAATGTTTGTTCTTTCAATACCATTTTGTCTCCTTTCTCTTTTTTCCTTTTTATTAAGCAATAGTCAATCTTTATAAATCTTTCGTTACTTTCAAGTAACTATAAATCAATTCAAAGAACTTCTCTTCATCCTCTATGTTTAATTAATAATATCTTTTAATTTTAAATAACTTTCCAGTAACACATCAGGGACTACTAATTTAACGTCTAAAACTAAAACACAAATAAGGTAATATTTCTTTGGAAATTTCTACATTTACACCTAATCCTGAATTATTAGCTTGAAAATCTCCACCTAAAGAATAAACTTGATTTCCATTATCCTGAAAACCATAACCTACATTTACAACAAATCTATTTAATTTTACTCCAATAATTCCTAAAAATCTAGCATTAATATCTTCCTTATAGCCTCCTTTAATCTCCTGAATTTTCCATAATATATCACCTTTAATTCCTGCTCTTACCCTATTTCCTCTTCCATACTCTAATTGTACACCCTGTAGCAATCCTCTCCTTAGGTCAATATCAAACATGCCCTGTTCTAAAGAAAAATAAGGTACTTTGGTAATTCCCACTTTTACATAATCAGAAGCATTCGCATTACTTAAGCCTAATAAAATCAAACAAGCTAAATTTCTTAATCTTTTTCTCATTCTTTTTTCCAGATAAAAAAAGATAAATATCTTTCCATTCCTTCTTAACAAATAAATTCTCTTTCTTAATTAAATGAGAAAAACCTCTTTTCTTTAGCTCTTTTGTAACAATCCCACCCTTATGCGGATTTTTGTATTGTCTGGGCAAAGGACTGTTAAAACCATGCATGTAATGTATTAATTCATGAGCTATTGTTAAATCAATTATATATTCTGGAACAATTTCATCCTTAAAAAGTCCATTAATAACAATCTCTGATTTATCTTTAATTCTCTTGATATGCCCAAACTTATTCTTCCATTTGCCTTTAAATCTAATAATAACCTCATTTTTTCTAGGCACTTCTGGAAAAAGCATCTCCCACATTGCATCCAGTCTTTTTTCAAGAAATTTATCATCTCTCATAATATTAATCTTAATTAATTATTTAAATAATCTTTTATTAATAATTTAATGGAAGATTTGTTAAAAATAAGGAAATTCTATGAATTAAAAAAAGTTTACAGGATGAATACAGTAGAAAACAGAAAAGAAAGCTCAGCAGAGCATACTTATTCTTGTTTAATCTTAGCTGATTATCTTCTCTCTTCTTTAAAATTAAAATTAGACAAAATAAAAGTCTACGAATTATTATTGTATCATGATGTAGTTGAAATAGAAGCAGGAGATATTCCAATTCATCATTTGGAAAAAAAGAAAAATAAGAAAGAAAATGAACTAAAAGCACTTCATTCATTAAAAGATAAAATCCCTAAATTATTAAAATCAAAATTTGTTAATTTATTCCTGGAGTTTGAAGAGCAAAAAACAAGAGAGGCAAAATTTGCAAAAGCAGTTGACAAACTAGACGCAATTATTCATGAATTAGATTATAAAAAAGACTGGAAAGGCTGGTCTGAAAAGTTCTACAGAAGCTTAAATGACGAACCCTTCATCCAGTTTCCAGAACTAAAAAATGCTTATGAAACAATAAATGATTTTGCAAGAAAAAACAGTTATTTTGATGATTAAATTTCTAAACCAAAAAACTTATAAATACTTAATTACTTCATAATAGTAACAAAAGGAGTAAAAATGAGAATAACACATATGTCCGATATTCATGGAGATTTTGAAACATTAGATACAGCTTTAGCTCATGTAGTAAAAGAAGGTACTGATGTTTTAGCAATAACAGGAGACTTAATAGGTCCCGTTTTTGATAGTAAAATAGCAGTTAATTCTAATGGAAATACAGAGCAAATTACATATGCTAATGCTTTAGAAGCTTTAGCTCAAGTTCGCCCTAAAATTTTACAGCAAACACAAGGAAAAATAAGTACTTATCATGATATAGCTCAAGCATTAACTAATAATAGCAGTAATGCTCCTTTAGAATTAAAAGCATTTGCTTCCCAGTATCTTGCTTCAGAAGAATTAGCTTCAAAAAGAGCTTCTGAACAATATTCAAAAATAGGATTAAGATTAGCTGATTTGCCAAATGGAATAGAAGTTGTTTTAATTCCTGGTAATTGGGATATGAAACAAATTACAGAAAACAAAATTTTAAGACCTTCTTATATTCATAAAACTTCAAAAGATGTTAAAGGCGTAAGATTTGCAGGTTATGGAAGTTCTTTAGGAATTCCATATGAAGAAAGACCAATCGATTTAACAATTCCTTTTAATTCAGATGATTACTCTGATTTTTTATTAGGTTTAGATAGTCCAGAGCAATCTCCAGAAATAGTTTTACTACATTCTGGTCCAAGATTTAAAACACCTTATGGTTTTTCAGGAGAAGAATATGCAGGAAATGCATATTTAGCAGGAGCAAAAAATCCACCTGCATTAATGTTAATAGGTCATATGCACAATTTTGGGATAATCAGAGAGCCAAATTCAGGAACAGTTATTTCAAGTTCAGGCAATGTAGGCAGATTCCCTAATCATAATTTCGGAACATTCTCCGAAGTAGAACTAGATGACAATTTGTATGTAACTTCAATAACACCAAAAAAAGTAGATGGCAAAGATGTAAAAGTTTTTGATAAAATCCAGGTTCAATAAAATATTTAAAGTTTAATAATGTAACTACTAGTAAGAGATAAAAAAGGTAACATTTATAAGCAAGTTTCACTTCTATTTCTGCATGGTATCTACTCTAAAAAATCCAGAAAATGTAGCTCTTGTAGAACCTTCTAAAAGAGGTTATTTTACTTTAAATGAGATAGTTTCTGATTCAAATCCAGTGAGTCGTGTTCAATGGATTTTAGACAATTTCGGGCAATTAGAACCAGTTTATACCTGGAATGATGGAACTATTGCACATAATGGATTTTCAGCTTCAGTTTTTTTTGATGATTCTGGCAATCCAAAAGTCTATGATTCATTAAATAAAATCTCTCCAAAATCTTTTGCTACAGCATGGCTTATTGCACATGCTGCTCATATTTTAAGTTTAAAAGGTGTAAATCTTGAAACAGGAGAATATACAGGTAATCCTAATGATTTACCTTATGTAAGGATTGATCATCAAGACCTGGGCAGATTAGGAATATTAAAAAATCTATTTGGAAGAAGAGAACCATTAACACTTTCTGGTGGAAGAACTTCAAGTCTAATAAATTCTGGCTTAAGATTTTCAAAACCTTCTGAAACTTATGGAAATGGATTATTAAAGATTCAAGTAAGAAATGTTCTTGATTTGGAATCTGGTGAAAATAGTAAATTAAATCCAGAAACAAAACAAGACGAAATAGAATTTATTTTAACAGAATATTTGCATAGATTTCCTGAATGTAATTTTGTTGAAGCTTTAAGATTAGACAAAAAAGGTATAACTACTAGAAAATCAAATGGTGAAAGCTTATTTGATAAAACCTATCTGAATGATGATACAAGAAGAATACCAAAAGAAATAACACAGCTTTTGCAGGAATATAGATTATTAGGCAGAGAAGCAGTTAATCAAATGAGAAGGTTGAATGATCCAGCTTTGCCTTTGAGTGAAGATCAAAGAAATTATCTTAAAGATTTGCCAATAAGAAAATTAAGCAGGAGAACAGGAATTTCAATTGATCAGATTGCAGGAAATTATCAAACTTACAGGCTTGCTACAGATCTAAATCTTGATATAAATGATTTTAATGTATTATTTGGTAAAATACAAACAATGCTTAATACACCTGAACAAGATGCGGTCTGGCAGATAGATGCAAGTTCAAAGAATAGAAAACAAAATTGTTTTGATGGCAATAAAGTTGAATATGCTCCAATACAAAGAGCATTAGTTACTTTATTTGAAGCTGTTCCTTTTGTTCATGATTCTCATAGTGAAGATTGGGGAAAATCAATGCATGATATATTTGTTGAATATTTCTCAGGTAACAGAAGAAATGGCAGTTATTTTACAAAAGAAGAAAGAACTTCATTAATAGAACAAACAGTTAATCTTTGGAATCCTCAAATGAAAATAGATGATAATTTCTGGAGAATTTATGATGCTGAATCTTTATATAGGGCTGCTCTAAATATGGCTCATTCATTAAGAGAAGCAAAATCTCTTTATTTAGGTGAATCCGGAATCATTGATGAAACATTTTCAAAATATGCTTGTTTGCTTGCTGAAGTTCCTGGTTTTATGAAACTTGCTTGCGAAAGCGCATCTGATCTTGTTTCAAAAGGTGCAATAACTGAACAAGAAGCTAAAAATTTATGTTTATATCTTGCAGAATCTGCAGATAAATCCATGTCTTATAATAATCCTTCCCTGCAATCTGCAAATATGATGATTTATAGTAGGAATGCTTTTGAGACAGGAGACTTACCTCTTCCTGATTTTACAAAAGCATCTCCATCATTAAAAAGATTAGTAGGAATTAATTAGTTCCTATTATTAATCCAAGCATATACATTCCTTTTTCATTCATTGACAAAATATGATGAAAAAGCAAAGGATCATTTTTCTTGTTTATTTCTTTCAAGCAAATTTCAACAAGCTCTTTTCTTTTGCTGTAAAAATTTCTTGCTTTTTCTCCATCATAATTTAAATACAATTTGCATATAACTTCTAAATTATCCAGTAATTTTTCTAAAATTTTCTTAGTTTCAGGTTTAATATTTTTAATTTTATTATGGCTAAAAAACTTAAAATCATCTCCAATCTTTTCAAGAAGCCATACAAAAGTAAATTTAGTATATTCTTTGTCGTAATATTTGCATAAAGCTCTAGAACATGAAGTTGATAATTTATTTAATATATTTTCATATTCAAGAATATCATCTAATAAAGAATTATCATAGCTTTCCATATATTCTCTTACCTTGCTTATATCTTCAAGCAATAAAGAAATTAATTTTCTTATTATATTTTGCACTTCACCTGCACTAATTTCAGTAATCACTTTAATAACAAGATAATCTTTTTCTTTTTTGATTATTTCAAAAGACGTTAATTCCTTTTGCATATACTCTCTTATTATCTTGAGCTGTTCCTGGCTATAATTTCTAACAATTATTTCATCATTACCATGTCTTGTTAAAGCAACTACCTTTCTCCCAATCAATTCTTTATATTTGCTAGCATCAATTTCTACTTTTTTCTCTTCTGGTTTAAATGCAGAAGGTTTTATCTCTAAAACACCATTTTTTTCTTCAATATGAATATTATCACCTTTCTTTAAATTCCATTTCTTAAGCCACTTGCTAGGCAAGCTCATTCCAGCACTTGTGCTGCTTAATTGTATGACATTTCGTTGCATTTTTCTTTTTAGCGGGTTCGTAAGGGTGTAACCCTTACTTTTACAGGACCTTTTTTGTTTTTCTTTCCTAGAGGTTTCTTTCCATGAAAACTAAAAGTTTTCAGGGTCCCAAAGACTTCGTCTTTGTGATCTAAAGAAAGCCCTATATATAAATCTTTTGGTATAAATATATATTATCTATATTATCTAAGGAAAATCTATTTAAAAGGATGTTTGTTATTACTTTAAAGTTAAGATAATAATCATTCGGAGGAAATCAAAATGAGAAGCACAAGAATATTTTTAGGAACATTGGGTGCATTGGCAATTGCAGGAGCATCCTATTTAGCAGGAGGAATTGGACCACAACCCTATTCAAATCTGCCAGAAATGCCTATGGAAATACCAACAACCTATAGAGTTACTAAAAAGTCAGATAGTTTAAAAGTTGTACTTTTAGATTCTATAACTACAGATTTGCAAAGCATACCTTTACTTAGAAATAGAGAGCCTATAACCTTTTTATCAGAAAAAGAAAATCTTGCTTTTATCACACCAAGCAATTCTACAGGGCTTACAAATATAGAATGGGCTGTACATTATACTGAAAATAATCATTCTGGAAGAGCATTACAAATTTTTCGTACAGACACTTCAGGTAATTATGAGTTAACAGAATCTTTAGACATAGATATTGATGGTATATTAGGAGAACAATAAAATGAAAAAAAAATTTTGCAGTCTTGAAGAAATTGAACATAGTATGAGTATGAAAATCCCTAAAAGAAGAATGTTTGAATCATTAAAGGAAAAAATTAGGGATAGAAGTCGAGACTTAAAATTATTGGGGGTAGGAGCATTAACAGGTTTAGCTATTTCTGCTGGAGCTTTAGCAATTAACAACTATACACAAAATAGGTTAGCAGCATCAGCACCTTCTTCATTAGAAGCAAGATATTCTGCATTTCAGATGAACTACCGGAGAAATCCAGAAGAGGGTTATTTATTTTTGCAGGGGGAAGGTAGTGTTGAGCATGTTGAAGCAGATGTGACTTTGCATAGACCCGAGGGTACAAGACTTTTTGCAGCTAATGAATTTTGCCCTGATTCTTCATTAGATTTAGGAAATGTAAAATGGCAGATTACTTTTTGGAAAATTCCCGATGGATTATTTGGAAGCAGGAGATATGTAGAAATTTACAGGGCCGATAATAATGGAACTTCATCTCCAAATGCGCCAACTTCTGTAGACGAATTTGTAAGAATAGAATTACCCGAAGGAGAACAATAAAATGAGACCACAAATACAAAATTTAACTTTGCCAAGAGGTTTAGGTGAAGTAGAAAATCCCGTTGTATCAAGGCTAGAAAAAAAAGCACTTGAATATATGAGAAGAATAAGAGATGAAAGATTTGACATGGCTTTTCAGGCACCAGAACTAAGACTAAATCCAGTGTATAGTGCATCAAACAGATACAAAGCAGCCATACTTACACATCTTTTAACAGATGGAGAACTTGATACTCAAAAATTATATAACGAACTAGACCAAAGAGGATTATTTCCTGATTCAAATTATTCTGCAGCATATATTCAGGCAGTTGCAGTAATTGAAGATTACATTAAAACAGGCGGAGAAAATGTTAGAGGAGGAACAGGATTCTAAAATGAGAACAAAACACACTTTAGGAGCAATAGGAAGAACTGCTTTAGTTGCTTTAACATTATCTGTTGGAGCAATTGGATGCGGAACATCTTATCAAGAAAATTCTTCATACGGAATTATTCAACATGCAGGATATAATTTAGTAGAAATGCTACCTACCAGAGATAGAAGATCTATTGATGAATTAGAAGCAAATTTTTTAGATTTATATTCTACAGAAGGATCTTATTTAGATGAAGATGGAAAAAGACAAGAAAGGTTTAGAGAAATCGCCGAGCAGAGAGATAAGATTTTAGCTAAGCATGACATCAAAGCAAGATATTTGATGCATGCTGGAAATTTATCAACTCCTGATTTTTCTATCAGTTACTGGGAGGTAAATTAAAATGGCAACCTATAAAGATGCATTTCCATCAAGCATAACTCCTGAAGGTTTAGCTAGAATTCTTGGAAGAAAATTGGATTTAGGTGATTTCTGCCAAATCACGCCATTTACAGTAAGTCATTACCCAGAACAAACAAAAAAAGGAATTAGATGGCATTTATGTGAATATGAAGATGCAATTAGAGAATTTAATAAAATAGCAGCAAATTTTGATTATGTTGTTAGTGTAACAGAAAATCCAAGTAAAGTTAGTGGTGGAAGTTATAGTTATTACATGATAAGAGCAATTGGAGTAAATCTTTCAAAGAAATTAGGAGAATAAAATGAGACAAAATAATGCAACAAAACTAAAAGAAAGATTGGAAGATTTGGGGAGAATATACGATAAAGCAGAGAATTCATACTATTATTATTTAACCAGAACTTCAATAGAAGCAGTTCTTGTTGTCACAAATTCTCTTGTAACCATAGCTTATGCACATGAAAAACCACTATTTAGTTTGTTTAATGGACTTACTGCACTACTATTTACTTATTTAGGAGTAGATGATGCATACAAGACTGTTAGATTTTATGAGCAAAAAAATAATGTAGCACAAGAATGGCACCAGGTTAATGATGAACTAACAGCATTAAATAGAGGAAATTAAAATGAAAATTACAAGGAATACAATAAGAAGAGTATCTTATTCAGCTCTAATTTCTTTAGTTGGAATTGCTTCACTATACATTATAAATCCAAGCATTACTACAGAATACACTCCAGCACCAATAGAAATTAATACCTCTAATAGTACAGAACTAACAGATAAATTTCAGATTTCTATAGGCATAGAACAAAAAGTTCAGGTTCAATTATCTTATATGATTTCAGAAATGAAAAGAAAATATGGAGATAATTCAAATTATAATCAAAATAATCCAGATGATAAAAATTCATATGATTCTATTTTAGGAACAATCGCTGATGACAGCTGGATAACTATTCCAAGATTTGAAAATTATCTTAAAACTCTCCCAAGAGAGTATATTGCACCAGAGCTTTTGGAAGAATGGAAAAGCTTGCTTTTACAAGACGTAGAATTAGAATTAATTTAAGATAAGAATATTTGCAAAGATTATAAGTTTAAATCAAATTAATTTAGCATATAAAACAGCAGTAGTGTTTCCAGTCAAAAAACCATAGTAGCCGGGAAACTCATTAATTAAAGTATAACCAATTTTTTCATAGAATCCACGAGTTTTAATCATGTCTTTTCCAGTGTAAAGGCAAACTTTTCTAAAACCTTTTTTCTTGGCATATTTTTCTATAAATTCCATTAACTTTCTTCCTACACCTTGACCTTGGAATCTTTTCTTAACAGCCAGCCAATACACCTCACAATGATGATAACCTGGAAAAAATGGTTTTAATGTAACATAGCCAATTAATTCATTATCTTTTTTATACCCAAAGAAAACTTCTTGTTTTTTATGAAATCTCTCTATAATCTCTTTTTTCATAGAATCTTTAGTAACATTCCTTTCTCTATCTCCCTGATGTTCTGATTCATAATCAATCAAGCCAAGTTCTTCTATATGCTTTTTATTTAACTTAATTATCTTTTCCATAAGAAATCTAAAAATATAAGATATATAACTTTTACTAAATCATTTTCCCAACATCTATTAATAGTTTCTACTGTCAATAGAAAGAAGTTTCTACTGTCAATAGAAGGATTTATTTTAACCTATAATCAGGAAGATGAATTTTTAATTGAAAACAAAAAAATAATAATTAAGCCTGTTTGGAAATGGCTTTTAAAAAATTAAATCAT
>Ga0208375_1002202_pt1 | contig 18989 bp, 16 predicted proteins | sample RifOxyD1_FD_184038 | JGI IMG/M metagenome (GOLD analysis project Ga0208375, IMG submission 184038) | Soil microbial communities from Rifle, Colorado - Rifle Oxygen_injection D1 (SPAdes) | ecosystem: Environmental > Terrestrial > Deep subsurface > Rock core/Sediment | place: Rifle, Colorado... | reverse complement strand
GACCTTAATGATTCTCGCTCATCTTTGGTAAGCTGAAGCACAAAATCTGATGGGAAACGGTCAGGGTTACGTCTTATAGTTTGGTTGAGAACTTTTGTTTCGACTCCGTACATTTGGGCCAAATCGGAGTCCAACATCACTTTTTGATTTCGAACAAGGAAAGTTTTTATAGCGATTCGGGCTACAATATTGGAAAAATCAACCTCTTTTTTAAAAACGGAAAAGTGAGATTTGTATCAGTTACTGGTTATAATCTTATACGAACAGAACTATTCAATAAAATTGATAGCCTTGGAAATTTCACTGAGGGCACGTTTGTTATTGAGCCAAGTGGATATAAAGGACTTGTTAAAATGGTATTTGAAAATGGTGCAGCACTTTATGAAGTAGAAAAGCCAGTTCGTGATTGGCAGGGCCATGAAACAACTGAGACAACAAAATATTCCCTATCTGCGAAAATCTTTGGTGTGGATGAAGAGACTCTTGAAGAGGACAGAAGAGAATGGATTACTTCCATTGCAAATGAAATAAGAGGGGGATATTTCTCGGAAGGAGGACTTGTTGTTGAAGCATCTAAGTATATTGATCTCAAAAAAGAGCTTATTCAGTATTTACAAGACCATCCTGAAGTTATTTACGACCAACAAACTCGTGATGCTGTTAATACTTTCTTGAATGAATGATTTTTTATAAACAATACAATTTTTGAAGGGCTGCCAATTTTGGTAGCCTTTTTTTAAGATCAAGGAAAAACAAGACGGAGAAAAAAAGTTCGGGTTTCGAGGATTTTAATCGACCATTTTTTGACTTCACCATTAAAATGAAGATCCCTAGTTTTGCGGATAAAGTCCTCCCCAGTAATTTTCTGGAGTGCATCCATTGTCAAAATAGGATTCACATCCTTTGCTTGTTTCAAGTCGGACAAAAAACCAATTAATTAAAAATTTGGGTTTCTTGAAGTTGTCGGGGACTTTTTCTTTTATTAGATAGTTTTTCTCTTTCTCTGATCTATCAATCCCAACTAATCTTACTCTATTTATACCGTCAATTATTTTTTCATATTCCTTGTACCATTTTAAACAATCTTTTGTATTGCTAAGTCTTCTAAATATAAATTGATGTATAATTTCACCATTAATCATATAAAATGACATTAATGATTTTTTATCTTTAGGATTGACAAGAGAACATTCAAACCAGAAATTTTTTCGATTTACTTCGATGTCAATAAAACGATCTGATTGATTATAAATTTTAATTTCAGAGCTTGCACAGCTACTAAAGAGGAATAAAATAACCATAATGGGTTTCATTTTTGTATCAACCTTTTATATAATTTGTCTAGCTCAGCCATTATTCGATCTGATTTTTCAACATTGCCAAGTTGATTTAATATTCCCTTATATTCGGCAATAGCTCCCATCCATGTAGCTTCTTTTTTTAATCTATGCGAAACCAAAATTTTTTTATGAAATAACCACCGGATTCCAGCACAAAGATTAAGATTAGGATCAAAAATTTCTTTTTTTGATAAAGTAATTAGAAAATCTTTTAGTTCACCCTTTTTATCACCTAGAATTTTTCTTGTTTGCTCTGTAACTTGAATCAAGCCTTGGGCCTTACCAATGTTGCTATTTGCATTGGCGTTAATATTAAAACTCGACTCGGAAGCAATTAATGCTTTAACTAAATTTGGATCGAGAGGATCTTTGGGATTAAATATGTCATTCCAAAACTCTGTCCAGCCACCAATTAAATCATCAAATTCGTTTCCATGTGGATATCCCAAAGTATCTGGTATGGGTTTACTTTTTAAAATTTTGAAATATTTTTCAGCAATTTCGTGGATTTCATCAGCAACAAAAATTTCATGTAGACTTGGATTTTTGCGACATTGACCATCTACAATAGTTATACCATCTGGATTTTTTTCCGATACTAGAATTTTTCTAGGATGTTTCTTTACCCAGTGCTCACCGATTGGGCATATTCGCCAAGGATGTTTTTTTTTACTACTCATTTTTATTTCAAATAGCAAGCTACAAGTTTTAGAAATTACTCGTTTTATATTATCATTAAACAACAAAATGGTAAAACTATTATCGCCATACCATGGCCCCTAGGATTATAAATTATTTTAAGCAATATACCCGAAGTATGGATATCATTGGTTTATACTAACGGAGAAAGGTTGAGCATGTTAAAGTTTAGGGCTTATGACCGGTTTGATACTCAATTGTTATGACGAGCCTAAATTAATTGGTTGACATCATACTATACAATGCATAGTATGATGTTATGAAGATTGAAATTGATAATTGGAAAGCACAGATTAGAAAAGGATATTTGGATTTGTGTATCCTTCTTGTGATTAATTCTAAAAAAAGAGTTTATGGTTTTGATCTCCTTGACGTTCTCAAAAAACTGGATCTTCCAGTAAAGGAAGGGACGCTCTACCCACTTTTAAGTCGAATGTCGTCAGATGGACTTTTGAATACTGAGTGGGAAACTGAAAATTCTTCAGGCCATCCTCGAAAATTTTACTCTCTTACCAAAGTGGGTAAAGGAACTGTTTCTGAGATGAAAAACGAATTTGATAAATTAGTAGAAGTATATTGTGAGATAAAGAAATTGGAGGATAAATGAGTACACCTGCAAAATTAGAATCATACTTGGTTAAATTGGATAAGGCCCTAGGACCGATTGCCGTAAGTGAAAAAGCTAAATATAAAATTTCCGTCAAATCTGGATCAGGTGACATAAAAATTAAAAATAAAGTTTAGATATGAAAAAGGAATTAAGATAGATGAATATACAAGAAAATGATTTGTTGCAATTGGCAAAGATGCAGATGCCTTTTGGTAAATATAAAGGAACGCCATTAATTGACCTCCCTGAAGGATATGTTATCTGGTTTTATCAAAAAGGTCTCCCCGGCGGCAAACTTGGGAATATGTTGGGACTTTTATATGAAATCAAGGTCAATGGCCTGGAATATCTGGTATTACCATTTAAAGATTCCAGATTATCGGTCTTGAATTGATATTGAATTGGTTATTGTTATAGCAACATTGATGGTATTAATATATGGTCATTTGGGATCGTAATTAAATATTTTAGTAGGAGATTAAAAATGAAGGTTCAAATTCTTGGAACTGGTTGTGCGAAATGCAAAAAGCTTTTTGAAAATGCAACTGCAGCGATTAAACAATCAGGGATACAGTGTGAAATTGAGAAAATTGAAAAAATCGAGGATATAACTGATATGGGAGTTATGATGACTCCAGCTCTGGCAATAGACGGAGAAATCAAGACCGCTGGCAAGGTCATGGATGTTGAAGGAATAATTCAAATTTTAAAAAGTCAAAACTAGATCAAATCAGAGCGCAATATCTCCTGCACTTTTTTATGCTAACATGAAGGGGATACATTTCCGAATTTTCGGACCAGATTTAAAAGTTCGTCAGGGCGAAAGGGTTTTTTAATGAAGCATTTGGCGTGGCCATTATTGATGATTTTCTTGACATCGACATCGCTAAAACCGGACATTAGGATTGTAGGTGGAAAACCTTTTAAATATTCAACCAATTGAGCACCACTCATTTTGGGCATTCTGATGTCAGTAATTACAAGAGATATCTGACTCGAGTAGGTCCTGACCATGTTGACGGCTTCTTCTCCATTTTCCGCAGTGAGAGCGATATATCCTAAAGATTCTACTAAGAGAGTTAATACATCTCTAATATCTTGTTCATCATCAACGATAAGTACATATTTTTTATCCATTTTTATAATCCAAAATTTATGTTTTGTGCGGTAAAATTACCTGAAAAGTTGTACCCTTTCCGGAAGTTGTTTTAAAAGTAATTTCACCACCATGATCCTTCACTACACCATATGCTAATGATAGGCCGAGTCCTGTACCTTTGCCAACTGGTTTTGTGGTAAAAAATGGATCAAAAATATGTTCTTGAATAGATTCTGGAATGCCTTGGGCGTTATCGGTAATTTTAATAATAATTGAGTTAATTTCTTTATCATACGTTGCTTGAATTGATATTTTTTTATCTTTAATGTTGGGGTTTTCTCCCAAAGCATCGCAGGCATTTGAAACTAGATTTTGGATAAGGGTTTCAATTCTTATTGGATCACAAAGAAAAGCGGGTAGGTCTTTTGCGATATTAAAATCCGTTTGGATCGAAAGTTTGTCCATTTGCATTTTCAAAAGAATTAAAGATTTGTCAATTATTAATGCTAAATCGGATTTTATTTCTTGAAGGCTATTTGATTCTGCACGACTAAATTCCCGCATTCGATCCACTAATATGCGCATACGTTCCGCTTGGTGCGAAATAGCGGTTAGTTGCTTTTTTAACAACTCTGGGGAAAGTTTGTTTTGTTCACTAAAGGTGGTAAGTATTTGTGCGTTGGCAAGAACCACTGTCAAGGGGTTGTTGAACTCATGTGCAACGCCTGCCCCTAAAATTCCCAGGGATGCCATTTTCCCGGCGTGGAAAAGTTGTCCTTGAAGTTTTTCTTTTTGAATTTTGGTTTGTTGGTAGTTACCCACTAGCCGCGATAGTGATCCAAATTCGTTAACCGAGCTGATATAGGGATTTAGTATGGATAAATTTTCAGAGGCAACCGCTTGTGCCAAAGCCTTGATCGGCTTGATGACCCTGTGGTATAAAAAAAACAAAAGCACGGTAACCAGGCAAATTGAAAAAGTAGTGAAGAAAATTAATGAATAACGGGCATAGCTGGTTGCAGTTTTATTGAGTTGGTTTTCTATTAAGGTGCAAAGTATTGCTATGGATTTATGATTATGGTTATAGAGATTTTTGGATATTTGGATAATATTTTGATTTTTTGATAATGGACATTGATTTGAATCAGTTGTAATAAACGATTTTCCCCCCATTAGATTACCCAAATTATCTATGTATTTTTGATCCCAGATTTTTGCTGAAAAAAAATAACCAAGAGGGTTTTTTGCTTCACGTTTGATATCGTCTTCAAGATGTATCCATGAGCCAAATACTTCGGCAATTTCACCGGAAGCGAGTAGAATAAAATAATGGGTTAGCCAATTATTTTCAAACAGGTTTCCAATATTTGAGACATTTTTATCGGCAGGAAACTCCAACAAGGGGGTTTTTTCGCTGTTTACCTGGTAAACCATTTTGCCTTTTTTATCAAAAACCCATGTGTAATTTACTTTAAAGGTGTTCAGGGAAACATCAATATTTATTTTTGCCCATGATGGATTCTTGTTTATGGTAAAGCGATACATGTCTGTCCAGTGTGAATAGTCCTCAATATATTTTTGAATAGTCTGACCTTGAAGGTTTAGAATCTGATTTAAATTATTGGTAATGGATTGTTGATTAAGTTGGTTCAAACGTACGATTTTCTTAGATTCTAAAATATTCCAATAAATGATGGCTACGGCAAGCGAAAATAACAATAAAAAAAAGAGTCCCAGAAACTCTGTTAGCAGGGATTTTCTCATTCGTCCTCTTGTTTTCTTTTTTGGGCAAGATTATGAGAAAGACTTTTGCTCCAATAATTCAAACGTCCGAGGCAAAGATCCAGGGAACTTTTTATTTTATTTTTATCTATAGGTTTGGCAATAAATGCAACAGCGCCATCGTTATAGGCATTAATTACGGTGGTGATCATACTATCGGAAGTAATAACTATGCACTGGGTGCCTTTACTCATGCCCATGGCTTTTCTCATTAGTTCATCGCCGGGTATTTCCGGCATAAAAATATCAGTGATAAGAATGTGAAAACTATTTTCTTCTAAATGTTTTAAGGCATCTCTGGGGTTGGTTGCGCAAACAATATTAAATATATCCTTGCCATAAATTTTCTGAATCATGTCAGTGGTTATGGTAACGATTTCTTCCTGATCATCAACGAGAAGTAAATTGTATGGTTTGGAAATTATTTTCATAGATTATACCATTTTTTCAAAGTCATCATCATTTAAACTGTCTTTCTTGGCGACAATACCATCTAATAATTGGGGATCGACATAGTTGTTGTTCAAAGTATCTTTTGCTTCTTGCTGATCGCAGGTGTTTTTTACCAGACGGTTATTACCAAGCACAATAAAATTGAGTGTATCGATGATAGCATTCAATTCATTTTTGGCCCTTTGTAGTTGAGTGGAATTATTTTGTGCCTTAACGGCAACTTCGCTGTTACCCTTAGCTGCATCATCTAGTTGCTTGAGTGCTGATTCAGTTTGCTGTACTCCTTTATTTTGTTCATTGGTAGCTTCCACGATTCTTTGGATTTGTTCGTTTATAAGAGAGATGTTGTCAGCAATTTGCCGAAAGATTGCCTGTGCTTTGTTGGTTACATCTTGTCCCCGTTTCACAGTCTCTTCTGTGGATTTGACCGCTTCATTTACTTTCTTCTGACTGTTTTCCAAAAGAGTATAAATTTCCCTGGAAGCATTGCCACTCATGTTAGCCAGTTTGCCTACTTCTTCAGCAACCACGGCAAAACCCTTACCATGTTGTCCAGCCCTGGCCGCTTCAATGGAAGCATTAAAAGAGAGCAGTTGGGTTTTAAACACAATATCGTTGATAATAGTGGTTTTTTTGGAAATATCCTTGATGACATCAACCATTCCTCGCATATTTTCATTTTCCTTATTGATATCAGTCATGGAATCAACCATGTTTCTCATGATTTTATCGCCTTCACCGGTCATGTTTTTCACTATGTCAGAGATGTCTTTGGACTTATGGGAAAATTCTGCGGTTTGATTAATCATGCTTGCCATCTCCTGCATGGCTGCTACGCTTTCCTGGGTAGCGGCAGCTTGCTGGTTGGATGATGATGATAATTTGCTACTGGCATCATTTAATTCTTCGGAGGCGGCACTTAGTTCTTTGGAGGATTTGTTTAATGTTTTGGAGACATGTAAAATCGGATCAATGATAGATTTTCCAAAAAAATAGGCGATAACCATAACCACCATCAGGACTATGATGGCGTTCATAATGATTTGACTTAAAATTGTGTAGACAGGACTCATTATTTCGCTGGTCCTTTTTTCCACAATTAGTGCCCATGTTTGCCCCATAATAATCAAAGGGGTATAGGCACTAATGACGGGAAGCTCATTGATATTTTTGATCTCATGAATGGAGGTTTTGCCACTTACAGCACTGGTTTGACTTGGCGAAGTGATCAATATGTTGTTTTGAAAAGATTTTAAAACATTATATTGGTCCTGGTTGACAAACATATCAGATCGAAGTTTACCATCACTCCCCACTAGAAAAATTTGACCACTCTCACCCATACCTGATCGTTCCATTAAGATAGAGGTTAGATAATTGATGTTGATCTGGGTTATGATTACACCAATAAAGTCACCCGCTTTGATACCTTCACTTAGGTGATCAAACTCGGATACATGTTTGGTGCAAATGAAGCTGGCTACCGCATCTGTTGATTGATAATATTGGAAATCAGCAAAAAAAGTGTCAGATGTGTTAGCGGCGTCTTTGGCGTCTCTGAAGCATTTGGCAATTGCTGTTTGAGATAATGAACCTGACAGAAGATTTTTCCCGAGAAACTGATGTCGGGGATCATTTTTTACATTAAAGATAATCTGTCCACCGGTGGTTACCAGCATCATATTATCGAGATTATAGCCGTCTATAATGTTTTTAGTGCGAGGTCCGTACTCATTGTCGGCATTGTTGTATGACTTGGTCATGATTTCCAAGTCCTGGCCAACGCTGAAACCATCACTGAAGAATGATCCTTCAAGGGATATAAACATACTTTCAATCAGGCGGTTTTTTGATAGACCTGCTGTAAATTTCATGGAGTTTTGGAAATATAGTTCTACTCTTTTTTTACTTATTTCCCGAAGTGAGACTAGCTGGTCTTTTACCATGGTGACCATGGAAGAAGATGATTTGAGTTGAAAATAAATCAAAATGGGTATGATCGTGATCAGGGAAGTTACTACAATAAAAATTTGAATTTTAGTTTTTAATCCCATGTTAACGCTAAAAAACCATTTCAGCTTGCCTGAAGACATACTTCTCATTTATTTCCTCCACTGGATTCATAATTAGTTAAATAATACTATCAATCCAGTTATCTGCAAGAGGAAGATTTTGGCAGCGAAGTAAAGCAAAATAGTCTGATATATTTGAAGCAATATTTGTTCAAGAAAACTTTCTAAGATTTTTTTCTATTAGATTAGCCAGCTCATTTTTCCGGTAGGGTTTTTGCAAAATATCATTAATGATATTTTCGTTTATATGTTTTTGAAAACTGTTTGAAATGATGCCGGTTGAGAGAATAATGGGTATATGGGGGTGGTTTTTTTTAATTTGAATAGCCAGATCAATTCCATTCATAGTGGGCATGGTAAAATCTGTGATTATTAAATTGATTTTGGTAAGTGAATTCTCCAATTCAGTCAATGCTTCACCTGGACCTGTTTTGAAAATAACATTATAGCCGAGTCTAGTAAGTGTTTTGGAGGTAAGTCTACCTAATTCGCCCTCATCATCAATAAGCAAAATGGTGGGATGTTTGGTATTATCATGCTCAAAAGAATTCAAGTTCGGTTTAATGGGTGGGGGAGCCATTGGTATTAGTACAGTAAATTTTGTGCCATGATTAACCACTGAGTAAAGTTCAATACTCCCTTGCAGCTTGGTCACAATACCATGAATTACTGATAGACCAAGGCCGGTACCCTCTTCGCTATTTTTAGTAGTAAAAAAAGGATCGAAAATTTTTTTTCTTATTTCAAGTGGAATACCATGTCCGGTGTCTGCAACATCGAGTGAAGCATATTCAATTTGATTGCTAAGTGTAGTTTTTTTTAGCTCAATCAACAAGTTGCCATCCCGCCCCTTCATTGCATGAATACTGTTGGTGGTTAAATTTAAAAGTACTTGAATGATCTGAGATTTATCAGCTTTTATATGCAGATTTGTTTCTATTTTCGGCTCAATTCGAATTCCTGGCGGGCATGAAGAGTGAATAAGTGAAAGTGTCTCAAGTATGATCTCACTGATATTAATTGTCTCAATATTGGGTTTATCTTGTTTACAAAAATAGAGAATTTGTTTAATCAATTCAGAAGCCCGATTGGCTGCCGTAATTGCGTTTTCCAGGTTTTTGTAGGTGGTTGATTGAGGATCACTGGTCGACTGTCCAAGCTCAATGTAGCTCATTATAGTTCGCATAATGTTATTAAAATCATGGGTTATCCCGCTCATCATAGTTCCAAGCGACTCCAATTTCTGCATTCTGAACATTTCTTCCTGACTCTCTTTTAAATTATAAATATCCTGTTTTATGCGAAGTCTGAGTCCATTAAGCGAGTCGCATAACTCATCCACTTCATCACGCAGGAGAATCTTTTTTCGGTGCAACCTGAGGGGCGGTTTGTCTTCGTTAAAATTTAAATCGTTGGCATAGTTTGCAATTTTAGAAAGATGTCTGGTGACATGATTTTTTATAAAAAGGAAAATACTCAAGGAAATTGCAAAAATTTTAACCACATTGGCAAAAAGGATAATGAACAGCTTTTGAAATAATTCCTTATATATTTTTTCGTAACTAATCCGGATGGTAAGTTCCCCCAATTTCTGCCTTTCCTGATAATAAGTTTTTGGGAAAAAAAGGTTGAACTTTTTCTCCATATCCCAAAGAGATTTATGCGATCCGGTACTTATAAAAAAATGGTTGGCGTTTGGCGTTTCATGGACGCTGGTATAAACCAGATGATCGAGTTTCATAATTCCATTTAATTCAATGAGAAGCTTTTCATTATTTAAATTAAACAGACTGTCGGAAATAGCCGGGACATAACTTTTTTCAATATGATCAATATTTTTATAAAGCAATTGTTCACTGAATTTATACTCGCCATACAGTTGAATTGCCGTGGCCATAATTGTAAAAAAAACACTTATACCAATTATGAATAATAAAATTTTATTGACCAGTGGTGAAAATCTTTGTTTCATACGAACCAGCACTTACCCTCTATATCATGGTGAGAGGAAGATGAAAGGTAAAGGTTGCTCCTGCTCCAATTTTGGAAATCACGCTTATATCACCGCTCATTTCAAAAATGATTTTTTTAATTATACCAAGTCCCAGTCCGGTTCCGTGAGTCGAATCCTTGGTGGTGAAAAAAGATTCGAAGATTTTATCCAAGTTCTCCTGGGGTATGCCGCATCCATTATCTGTAACTGAAATATAAATATAACCATCCGTCTTTTGGGTTTTAATAGTGATTTTTTTATTTTGCATATTTTTAAGGGCATATTTTGAATTAGAAAGTAAATTCATAATTATTTGCTGAATGTTCCCCGGGTTACCCATGACGAATGTCCGTTCATTTTCCATAAAATCGCAGATAATTTTAATTCCTTCCTTGTTGTATAAATAGGATACCAGGTCAATTGAACTTCGAATGATTTCATGAATATCGAGTACCAATATATCGTTATGATTGGTGCGCACATAGGTTCTGATATGTCCTAAAATTTTGGTAATAGTTTCGGCAGCGATTTTTATATTTTCCAGCGCTTTGAAACAATCGGTTCCGATCCCATCTTTCAACTTAAAATCATCTGAAAATATCATACTTATATAGCCGTTGATGATCGTGAGTGGGTTATTTATTTCGTGGGCGATACTGGATGTTAGTAAACCTATCGAGGCGAGTTTTTCACTTTGAAGAAGTTTATTGTGGGCATCTTCCAATTCCAAATAATTTTCTTTCAATTTGAGAAACTGTTTGACTACGGTCTCGTTGTGTTTAATTAATCGATCGTAATAGGTGGCAAGTAATTCCTGCAGAAGAACGGTGTTGGCAGAAGCAATCTTTTGCAAAACAGTCAAAGGAAGGGCATATATAATAACATCGGAGAGGGATTTGGCGGAAGCCGAACGGAATTTTTCCTTTTTAAACAAGCTCATTTCACCAAAATAATTTTTTTCCTCAATGATAGCGAGAGGAACCTCATTTTTGAAAATTTCGACATGGCCCTTATAAATAAAAAAGATAAAATCGGGGGAATCACCTTCCTTGAAGACGAGCGAATTTTTACTGTAAGAAACGCTATGCATATTTTGAGCGACCACTTCAATAGTAGGAAGATCGATGTGTTTAAAAAAGGGGAATGTCTTTAGATTTTGTAAAATGGCTTTAACATCTTGCATTTTTTTACTCCGGATTTTGAGATTATAACATCACAATCTAAAAACCGAGCGAGTGAAAATACTGCAGGATCTTTCGTTAATTCGCATATTAGAAACATACAGGGTAAACGCCATGCGTTTATTGGTATAAGTAAAATTGATATGTTAACAAGTAACATATTGTAATAACTTGAATCGCTTTGCGTAAAAGTCAGGAGTTTTTGTCAATTTCTCATATACTATTTATGCATATTATGAGAAATTTTCAGGGTTATTTGTATTTTTTGTCATCATCAGAAGATGATGTTAACACACACGCCAAGGATTTTTCGTGAGACTTACCAGACTTGTTGTTCAAGGTTTCAAATCATTTAAAGACAGAACAGTTATTCATTTTGATCAAGGTATTACCGGAATCGTTGGTCCGAATGGATGTGGGAAATCTAACATTGTAGATGCTCTCTTTTGGGTTATGGGGGAGATGAGTGCAAAGCATTTGCGTGGAGATACCATGAAAGATGTTATCTTTGCAGGCTCCAGTAAATATACCCCGGCAAGTTGGGCTGAAGTTACCCTGGTTTTGGAAAACAATGAGAGTAAACATATTCATATTGGAAACAAAATATCCAACCCTTCTGAAATTCAACTTACCAGAAAACTTTATAGAAATAGTGAAACAGAATACCGAATTAATGGTGTTCCTTGCCGACTCAAAGATATCCAGGAAATTTTTATGGATACCGGTGCCGGTGCAAAATCATATTCGATTATTGCCCAAGGAGAGATTGAAAGACTGGTTCAAGCCAAGCCCCAGGAAAGAAGGGCGATGATAGAAGAAGTTGCCGGGATAACCAAATTTAAACTGCGAAGAAGAGAAAGTCTGAAAAAGATTGAACTGACTAAAATAAATCTCTCTCGGTTATCTGATTTACAACAAGAGCTTGAAAAAAATTTAAATTCACTTGGGGAACAGGCAGAAAAGGCAGAGAGGGCCTGTAAACTTAAAGACATCATCAAGGAAAATGAATTACTGGTGGAGTCAAATAGAATACATAAAATTCTTAAAGAACGGCGGGAATTTGCAAACGAATTGGTAAAAAACAAAACCATTCTGGAAACCAGTAAACTGCGCAGAGATAATCTGGAAATTAGTTTGGAAGACGAAAGAATTTTAAAGGAAGAACTCCAGTTAAAATTGGATGAATTTCAAAAATTATTCAACGAATTAGCGAAAGAATTGGCAGCCGCAGAGGCTAAAGTTGAGTTTTTGGGTAAATCCAAAGAAGATAAATCTAACCAGGTTCATCGATTTAGCGCTGAGAATAAATCCATTCAAAGTGAGCTTGAAGAGATCAAAAATAGATGTGAAGAACTTGTTGAGGAAAAAAACAAGCTTTCTGGGCAAATGTTGGAGGACAATGATTTAAGCGAACTGGAAGAAAAAGTCTCATTTTTAAAACTGCAAATGGAAGATAAACAGGATGAAGTTAATAAAAATAATCAAATCTACGATCAACTGTCAAAAACAGTCCACGACGTTGATCAAGAGCTGTTTAAGAATACCTCAAGGCAGGGCGAGCTGGCGTTCAATCTCCAGGACATAAATGCCGAGATTGAGGCTTTGGAGAAACAGTATTCAGGATTGTCCTTTGAGTTAGTGAAAGAGAGGGAAAAAGTGGATGCTTCCAACGGGTTGGTGGAAAAATTGACCCAGGAATATAGTGTATTAAAAGAGAAAATAGAATCGCTGCAAAAAAATGAACTGATTGTAAGACAGCAAAAAGAAATTCTACTCAAGGAGTCCATCACGGTGGATTCTAAATTAAAATCCCTGAAAGAAATAAATGAAGCACTAGAGGGAGTGAAAGAGGGAACCTCTAAATTTTTAAAAGAGCAAAAAAGTGGATTATATGATTTGATGGGGAATGCTCTTTCGTGTGATGAGAAATATTCAAAACCAGTTCAGCGATTACTCAGCGACTGTTTGGAGACCATAATTTCCCAGACCAATAATATGGATGAGTTAATTGGTTGGTACAAAGAACATAGTCATATGGCTTGCGATCTGGCTTTGCTTCAAAGTGGTGAAAATAATCACCTGGCAGAAACCGAGGAAAGATTGAGATTACAACTATCGCAAATACCAGGATTTGTTGATTCAGAAGATGCGGTGGTTTCCCTCGATACCATTATTAGCTTTACAGCTAATTATCATGATGAATTCAAAGAAATGTTTAAGGGTTATTATGTTGTTAAGAATTTAACGATGGATGCCGCCCAATTACTATCGGGTGATATTAAATTCAAGGCAATAGCATCTGAAGATGGTTTGGTGCTAATTAAAAACCAGAACTCGCTGAGGATTTTATCTGTCGGAAATCCCGATGAATTGGGGCAGGGAATTATTATCAGAAATAATAAAATTAATGAACTGGAAAAAACCCTGATAGAAGTGCAAAACAAACTAAGTTCCGCTGAATTGGATTACGAATCAATATCAATAGAGCTAATTGGTGTAAAAGAACTTTTTGAAATAACCAGGGATAAATTATCTGATGCAAAGTCTGACTATTCTGCGGAAAAATCCCGTTTGGAATTGAAAACATCGGGTTTTGAAATGGGTTCAGCCAGATTACAGATATTAAATAACCGCAAAAACGAAATATCAAAACAGCGTTTTGATCTGATTGAATTGGAAGAAAGATTATCCAGCAAATTAAACAGCAAAAAAGATGAGATGCTTGCCAATGAAGAGTCACTCGTCTCAGCAAAAGAGGGACTGGTAAATGTATCGCTTAGCTATCGGGAAAGCAAAGATGAGCTCGTAAAGAGGCAAGTGGAGATCAACTCTCTGGAAGCCCGTTTGCAAACTGCGATTTCCCGGGTATCTGATTTTGAAAAACAGATAGAAAAAAGCGAGATCAAGTTTTCCAACAACACCACCTTGATTGCTTCTCTCAGTGAAGAAATTTTAAAAATTTCAAAAGAGTATGAGCAAAGCAATGTTGATAACAAAAATAAATCAGAAGAATTAAGGAAACGGGACGAGGAAATGTCCGCTTACCGAGAAGATCTGGTGAAACTGCTTAAAGGTATGCAGGATCGTGAAAACGAAGTGCGACAGATTGGAAGAGACATCAGTATAGCGGAAAAGAAGTTTGTTGAATTGGAAGTAAAACTTGAGAGATTTGTCGGGGAAGAGGAGCAAATCACCAGAAATATTTTTGAAAAATATCAAGTTGATTTAAGAAATGTGGTCGGAAAATATCTGGTGTACTCTGCTGACGAATATTTTGGATTAACCGATTTGTCTGGTATGCATGTTATTGAAACTGAAAATGGTGCAAAGGAAATAGAGAAGATCCATTACGATTTGAATATCATTTCAACCAAGGAATTGGACCGATCTGAGGCTTTATTGAAAAAGTCGAAAAGTGAATTCAACCAACTCGGCGATATTAATTGGCAAGCTATAGAGGATTATAGGAAGCAAAAACTGCGATGTGCATTTTTAAAAGAGCAGGAAATTGAACTAAAACAATCCCTGGATGATCTAGAGAAAGCCATTATACATATTGACCATAAGTCCAGAGAGCGATTTAAAGCGGCTTTTGATGAAGTGAGTGAAAGGTTTAAAAAAGTGTTCCCTATTATTTTTGGAGGGGGGAGTGCGCTTCTTAATATCGTTGGAGACTTGGATGATACTGAATGTGGAGTTGATATTGTTGCTCAACCACCTGGCAAGAAAATGCAAAATATCAACCTGATGAGTGGTGGTGAAAAGGCCCTAACGGCGGTTAGTTTGATTTTTTCAATATTCTTAGTTAAACCATCACCTTTTTGTCTTTTAGATGAGGTGGATGCTCCTTTGGATGATGCGAACGTTGGGCGTTTTAATGAATTATTGCGGGAAATGAGTAACGAATCTCAATTTATTCTCATTACCCATAACAAGAAAACAATGGAAATGAACGATACTCTCTACGGAATCACCATGGAAGAACCTGGAATATCCAAAGCGGTTTCGGTGCAACTACAATAGTGGGGGAGTGTTAATTTGATCAAGTATTGTCTATTTATTATTTTACTTTTATTTAATTTAAAATTGTGGGCAGAATCCTTGGAAAAAAACTATTCTTTTGTCCCACGAACTTTTTCAATTAAAGTAGAGCAGGTGACGATCAGTGCTCTTTCGGGAAAGGAGAAAAAAACGTATGGTGCTATGGACTATATGTATCCAGGTAAATTCCGTTACGAGCAGGAAAAACCGGCAAACAGCAAGATCATTTTTGTTTCAAACCAGAACCAATCATGGTTCTATACTGCGCCTTTTTTGGAAGGGGCACCCGGTGATTTGATCATCAATCCGATGAAAAATAAATTTTCACTTTCCGAATTTTTTGATTTATTAAAAAATGGTCTTAGCTCCAACCAGATATACTCAGTTCAAAAACAGGCAGGGGCGGAACATTTGACGTTTAGTAAAAAGATTGCAAAAAATCTTGGTATTGACAAGGCGATTTTGACTTTTAAAAATAGCAATTTTTTGCGTTTTGAAAGCATCAGATCCGTAAAAATCATTAAAGAGGATGGCAATGAGGTATTATTTAATTTTTTAGAGATAAAACCCAATCTGCAATTCGCTAAAGATCACTTTATGTTTTCACCCCCACCCAATACCAAAATAAGCAAACCGTAAATTTTATTTTCAGGAGTAAACATGGCCATGAAGGTTTATTTTATATCGCTAGGGTGCCCTAAAAATCTGGTTGATTCAGAACTTATGCTTGGCAGTTTGACTGAACATAATTATGAAATTATTAATTCGCCTGATTTAGCTGATGTTATCGTGATCAATACTTGCAGTTTTATCAATGATGCCAAACAAGAGTCCATTGAAGCAATTTTGGAAATGGTTGATTACAAAAAGCCAGGAGTGGGAAATTGCAAAAAACTAGTAGTGACTGGTTGTCTGCCTCAGCGCTATATTCAGGAACTAGCAGCTGAGTTGCCTGAAGTCGACCTTTTTTTAGGCACCAGTGGACAGGAGTCCCTGGTCGATTTTCTAAAACAAGAAAGCAGGGTCCAAGTTAATGAGGAACCTGAATTTGAGTACTCGGAAAAAACCTGGAGATTATTAACAACGCCTTCGCATATGGCGTGGTTGAAAATCGGTGAGGGGTGTGATCGACACTGTACTTTTTGCATTATCCCTAAACTCAGAGGTCAATATAAATCAAGAAAAGTTTCCCTAGTATTGGAGGAGGCTAAACGACTGGTTGACCAAAATGTGAAGGAGATTATTTTGGTTGCCCAGGATTTATCGGTTTATGGCAGTGATTTGGATGAAAAGAACACTCTTTTTCACCTGTTGCAAGGCTTGGAGAAAATCGAAAAGATTATCTGGATTCGCTTGATGTATTTTTATCCGGATGAATTAAAAGATGATCTAATTAGAAAACTAAAAAATTCCCCTAAAATCTGTAAATATCTGGATTTACCTGTTCAGCATTTTTCAAATAATATTTTGAAGAGAATGAATAGAAACATAACCGGGGAAATCATTCTGGAAAAGATTAACCAGATAAAAACTCTGATTCCAGATATAACACTTCGAACTTCTATCATTGTAGGCTTTCCAGGAGAGACTCCTGAGGATTTTCAAATACTGCTTGAGGGGATAAAAAAAGCCAAGTTTCACCATCTGGGTGTTTTTCCTTATTCGGACGAAGAAGGTACGGCTGCATTTAAAATGAGTGATAAAATCGCAGAGTCAGTTATTCAAAAAAGATTAAAAAAAGTTTACATGATACAAAAGAAAATTACCGAGGATTTAAACCGCACTTATGTTGGCAAAAATATAAAGGTCGTTATTGAGGGAGTTCACAGTGAAACTGATTTGCTGATAATTGGCAGGCATGAAGGCCAGGCTCCGGACATAGATGGAAAGGTTATTATTAATGATTTAAACGGTAAAAAAGCCAACGTCGGAGATTTTGTTGATGTTAAAATCTCCGATGTTTTGGAATATGATCTTATTGGCTCAGTTATTTAATTGTCACTTTGCGGGAAGGCAAAATATTCACTGGCTGTTGTTGGTGGCTGAGCACCTATAACAGGTTTGGAGGAAATTGAAAAATCCTGAAAACATGAATTATACTCATTTACATTGCTGGCTCCGGGCATCGTCCATATTTTCTCAGGGTAGGAATCCCAAGTGTGAAAGTCGTCGTATGAATTATTATCCACCGGATCATCCTGATGACTTAAAAGTAAATGATCAGTGTGATTGAAGTTATTGGAATCCAGTGCTGGTATAGGCAATGATGCTCCCGGAAAGAGTTGATCAATTTCCTGGTTGTAAAGAGTATTACTGGGGTCAGTGATATTGGTGATTGGGTCAAAGGCCCTATCCCATTCTCTAATCATAAGAAAAATTTCTGCTTTGGGCTCCTGGGAGGAATTGGAGCATGTAAAGTGATAGAAGGGTTGACTACCTTTGAAGGGATCCACCATGGTTGTATAGTCACTTAGGTGATAGTCTTTGGCGTATTTAATCCAACCATCAAAATAGTATTGAAACTGATTAGGGGTTGCGTAGTTAGCCAGGCCATTGGCACAACTGTTTTTTGCCACATAGTTGGCGTACAGTTTACTGGTCTTTATCGAGACAGGGGTGCCTCCTAACGTATGCTCATTCATTAAAGCTTCATATTTCCAGTCCATGGTGAACGCTTTATCCTGATTGTCAACGCTCATAATAACTTCCCCTAATAAATCTTCTGCGTCAAGCGATTGCGTTTTACGTATTGGTCCTGAAATACAATTGGCCTGTTTACCTCCTACGGAAATATTTTCAGAAGTCACCGTCAGGCCACAGGTAACGTTGTCTAAGGAATCCGTGGTTTCTGCATAGGTATGATCTTCTACATTATAGGACCCATCATCGCAATTGGGACCGATGGGCGAGTAATCACCTTCGCCTTTTATGGCAGCTTCAGATGATGCTACCCAATGTCCTGAAGCTGTATTGGTATAGACCGCTAAACTCCCACCTGCTACGGCGGTAATAAATGTTCCATCGGGTTGCTCCAGACCGGTGATTTGATTGCCCAATGTCATACAGCCATTTGTTAGGCGAACAAAAGTATGTTGTTTTACAATACCTCCTCCTGGAAGTACTTCCTGGGTAGTACCCGGATATGATCTTATGTATTTCCATTCATAAAATGAGTAAGGGCGATAGTGTAAATATTCACAATTTCCAGGGCTAATATAAGCGTTTAATGCAAAACCATTTACAAAAAGCTCTTCCTCCTGCACTTCTAAAAAACAAGCAATTCTTCGAGTGGTGGTAATTTCAGGATGTTCAGGTGCACGACCAAATTTTATCTGATCACTGGTAATGCGGCATTCTTGATGTTGATTGCCTCTTCCGAGTCTATGAGTAATAAAACTTCTTGGGTAATAGGAGTCTATTTTAGGTGCAGAAATAGTCATATGGCCATTGACCGTCATGCTGAAAGTCAGGCTTTCCACAGTATCACTATTACCACTGTGAGCTAAAAGGGTGTAGGTATTGCGGATTGCATTGACGGTGGGTGTACCTGAGATAACTCCAGTTTCACCATTCAAGGTAAGTCCTTCAGGCAGATCTGGGGTAATAGAAAAAGTTACATTTTCGCCTTCAAATAATTTGACTGTGGTGGCAAAATATTCGTCAGTATATAAATCAAAATGACTGGTAGTCATGACTATGCCAACTAATCCCTTGGCACC
>Ga0208375_1002201_pt1 | contig 18993 bp, 20 predicted proteins | sample RifOxyD1_FD_184038 | JGI IMG/M metagenome (GOLD analysis project Ga0208375, IMG submission 184038) | Soil microbial communities from Rifle, Colorado - Rifle Oxygen_injection D1 (SPAdes) | ecosystem: Environmental > Terrestrial > Deep subsurface > Rock core/Sediment | place: Rifle, Colorado... | reverse complement strand
AGGTGTTGGATGCGCCGCTGATGCCGATTTCGGCGGACGTGAGCCATGACGGCCAGGAGCCCGAAGTGGTGGAGGCCAGGAGTGAGTTGTCCGGGCTGAATACCCGCACGGCTTTATGGCCGGACCCCGGAGTGGGCGCGGTGCCGTCGCCGCTGTAGGCTTCAAAGCTCCCGGAAGTGGAGGCCCGGAAGATCAATCGCACGGCTTTGGTGCCGCTTACGGTGGTGGCGCTGGTTTGAGTGCTTTCGGTAACAATGCCGGTGTTGAGTTTCTTTTCGATAGAACTCGAAAGGCAGCCGCCAGAGAGCATTATCGGCAAAGCGCACGCAATGGCGCTGACAACAAGTGTGTTATTTTTATTCACGGTACCCCTCCCCGAACCTTCTCAGTATACCATATCGGAAAGGTTTAGTATTTATCTGACTAAAAAAATATAATATTACAAGGTGTTGGGATTATTGAAAAAAATCATTAATCACGCCGCTTTGAAACTGTTTGTTTTCCGGGCTGGGGTTACTGTAACTTAACTTTTTACTGGCATTGTCTTCGGTTTTCTTGCCACAATTTATATAGAAGGGGGGCATGGCATGAAGCCAAGCCGGTATCTGCTGATAACACTTGTCATGATGACTGCGGCCTTCGGGTTCGGCGGGTGTTTGTCGGATGACGATGAAGCCGCAAAACCTGTTGCCGGTTCTGGCAACGAACCTCCTGCCGGCGATCAAACACCCGCTCCAGCGCCTCCGGCAGCGCCAACATATCCACCCGGATTTTCGTTCGCCGAGCCGGATACCGGAGATGCCGCCGCGCTGCCGCTCCGGTCAGGAAGTTTTGTAGTAACGCGTGCGCGTGCCGGCGGGGGCAATGTTGCGCGGCAATTGCAAAGTCAGAGTTTCATTCTCAAAGGCGGTGCTCCATGAAACAACGTTCGGATTACAGGTTTTATTCAAGCATGCTGGTTTTTCTGGCGGTCATGATTCCTTGGACTTCGTCTGCCGCCGGCGTGCCCGCGGGGCTTGCATATCAGGGATTTCTCGCCGACCAGGCCGGCAATCCGGTCACGGCCTCGAAGCAGATGCGCTTCGGGATATATGTTGACGGCGCGCGCGTCTGGTATGCGGAGTACCAGGAAGTCGGTGTCACGGTCGGATTTTTTTCCGTCCTGCTCGGCGACGCGGCGCAGGGCGGCTTTGCGCTTGATCCGCTAACCGGCGAGCCCCTCCCCCCGGGCGCGCTTCCGGTGGGCCCGCAGGTGTTTGTCGGCGTGAGCGACGCAGCGGCGGTCGAGATGGAGATTGAAATACACAACGGAAGTGTATTTGAAACACTTTCGCCCAGAATCCGCAAATCCTCGTCGGCGTTCGCTCTCCGGGCCGACACGGTTGACGGCTATGATTCTTCGCAGCTCGTGAAGCTCGATGCCGCCGGATCGATCATATCGTCGGGCGGCATGGCGGTGGTTGCGGCGGACGGCACCTGGACCGGGCCGGTGGCCGGGCTCGCCGGACCGGCCGGACCGCAGGGCCCGCCCGGAGTGATCACTGACAATTCGGTTACGGCGGCAAAACTCTCTGTCGAAGCGGTTACGGATTCCAAACAATTCAAGCATGTGTATGCGATGGCTAATTCAAAAACCGTGATCGCCGATTGCGGCGCCGGATTCACCGCTGTCGGCGGCGGCGCGGATTGCACGAAGGGCTCGCGGCTCATGGCCTCCTGTCCGTGCGCATCAACGATGTGTACGGCCTGTGCCGACGGCGCCCTGCCGGCGCGCTACTGGCTGGGAGTGTGCAGCTCCGCAAATGTCCAGAACAAGGCGTTTGCCTTTTGCGTGCGGAATTGATGTAATTTGATCAATGGGCAAAATCCGGCTGATGATGGCGTTGTTGGTTTGTTCAAATGCAATTGCTTCAGGTGAAATAATCCCGGGCGTATTATATGACGGGTGGACCACCGGTCCTGTCGGCCTGGAAAAGATCGCGCACGATATCACGCCCGGTACGATTGTGATTTTAAGCGAACAGCACGACCTCAAGATGCATCACAGCCACCAGGAGCAGTTTCTGGGTGCCCTCAAAAAGCATTCAGCCGCAAATGGCATCAGCGTCGGCATGGAGTTTTTCCGGTATCCCGACCAGCCGCTTGTGGACAGGTATTTTGCCGGGGATCTGCCCGAGCCGGAGTTCTTGAAAAAACTGAAATGGGGAAGCCTGCCTTTTGATTTTTACCGCGCCATCGTCTGGTTTCCGTTTGCAAGCGGCGGCCTTACGGCGGCGCTGAATGCGCCGTCATGGCTCACTTCTAAAATTTCAAAAAACGGTCTTGAGGCCCTGACGGCGGAAGACTGGAAAGCAATGCCGCCCGGATTCGCCCTCGGGAACGACGGGTATTACATGCGGTTCAAGGCGCTCATGACCGACGGGCACATACCGGAACAAAAGGTGCGCAATTATTTTGCCGCGCAGAGCACCTGGGACGACACCATGGCGTGGAACGCCGTGCGCCATCTGGCCGCGCGGCCCGGAGACGTGCTGGTAATCATTGTCGGTGACTTTCATGCGGCTTACGGCGGCGGGCTTCCGGACCGTATCCGGGCGCGGACAAATGCCAGGATCATCAATATCTCGCAGGTTGATCTTGGCGGCATGAGCGATCCCGAAAAATTCATGGCCGTCGCTCCGCATCCGATCTGGGAGGCTCGGGCGGATTACGTCTGGACGTCGCTGGAAATCAAATGATTGCAAGGCAGGCAAACGTGAGTCTGAGGGCGTTGATACCGGCCGTGCTTTTTGCGCTGTCAGCGCCGGGCGGCGTGCATGCATATGACTTTCCGCAGGCGGCTTACAAGGAAACGAAGGAACTCACCCTTGAGATCCTGAAAAAATATCCGCCGTCCGGATATTTCTATCTTGGCGTGGGCCGCTCACCCGCGCCCGTTCTAGCGCTTCTCAAGGAAATATCGCCGGCTGGGGCGGCCGAGCTGCCGTATTCGGCAGGCAACAGGCAAAGCGTAACGGATGCGCTCACCCGCAGGCGGCTCGACGCTCATTTCGACAGGTTTTTTCCGGCCCCCGGAAAACTCGGGAACAGGAAAATCCTGCTTTTTGATTTCACGGAAACCGGCAGGGGGCTTGATGCCGCGGACCAGGAGCTTCGCGCCTATCTGGCAAGGCGCCGGATCGCGGCGGAAGTCGTCCCGCTCGCGCTTCATTCTTCCAGGGACGGTAGCGCGGATGTTTTGAAAATATTGTTCGGCCGCCGGGGAAGCGGCGTTGAAATCATCCCGCTCAAGGAAAAATATCCGTATCTCAGGATGGTGCTGATCAACACCCAGTTGAAACCCGTTGCTGAATATGCGTCGTATTCACCCGAACTTCTGGATACCGGTGCGCTCAAGCCTTCAAGAGAATACGCGGCCTTCAGGGAAGACCTGCGCCGGCGTTTGTCGGGCGACCATGATTTCAAAAAGCGGCTTGAGGAAGTGCTTGGCGCCGCCGGCGCAAATTGCCGCGAAAGCGCCGGAAGAGTCCTGAAAATGCCCCGTTGACGGGCCGGTTTTTTTAAACAAGCGCCCGGTGCGGCGCTTCGTCAAGCTCCCGCAGCATCGCAATGATTCCGTCCATCGGCATCACGCGTGATTCCTTTTCGCCGTACTTGCGGACGGCAAAGCTGCCGGCGGCGGTTTCGCGGTCGCCCGCCACGAGCGAAAACGGTATTTTTGACGTCTGCGCGTCGCGCGTCTTGAAGCCCATCGTTTCGTTGCGGGTATCGACCTCGGCCCGGAGGCCGGCGGCCTTGAGCTTTGCCAGAAACTCCTTGCAGTAGCCGCTGTGGCTATCTGAGATCGGGATGAGGCGCGCCTGCACGGGCGCGAGCCAGACCGGAAACGCCCCGCCGTAATGTTCGATCAGGACGCCGAAAAATCTTTCGAGCGACCCCAAAAGCGCACGGTGGATCATGAACGGGCGCTTCTCTTTTCCGTCCTGGTCCACGAACGTCATGTCGAAACGCTCGGGCAGGTTGAAGTCGAACTGGATGGTCGTCATCTGCCACTCGCGCCCGAGCGCGTCGCGCACCTTGAGGTCGATCTTGGGGCCGTAAAACGCGCCGCCGCCCGGATCGATCTCGTGCTTGAGATTCTCGGCCTCGATCGCTTTTTTAAGTGAATCAATCGCCGCGTTCCACATGTCGTCGCTGCCCGCGACGCTTTTTGCGGGGCGCGTGGCAAGATATGCCTTGATGTCGCCAAACCCGAAGGCCTTCCATATCTTCAGCGAAAAGCGGAGCACCTCGCGTATCTCGCTTTCCATCTGCGCGGGCGTGCAGAAGATGTGCGCGTCGTCCTGCGTGAAGCCGCGGACGCGCAGCAGCCCGTGCAGCACGCCCGAGCGTTCGTAGCGGTACACGGTGCCGAGCTCGGCCCAGCGGAGCGGAAGCTCGCGGTACGAGCGCTTGCCGGTCTTGTAGATCATGATGTGGAACGGGCAGTTCATCGGCTTGATGAAGTACTTGCGCTCGTCGACGTTCATCGGCGAGTACATGTTCTCTGAATAAAAATCCAGGTGTCCGCTTGTCTTCCAGAGTATGTCGCGGCCCATGTGCGGGGTGTAGAGGAGGTCATAGCCGCCCGCGTAGTGCGCCTTGCGCCAGAAATCCTCGATCACAGCGCGGATGCGGGCGCCCTTGGGGTGCCAGTAGATGAGCCCGGGACCCGCCTCTTCGTGGGTTGAATAAAGATCCAGCTCCCGGCCGAGGCGGCGGTGGTCGCGCTTCATGGCTTCATCAAGCATCTTGAGGTGCTTGTCGAGCTCTTCTTTTGAAAAAAACGCGGTGCCGTAGATGCGCTGGAGCTGCGGATTTTTTTCGCTCCCGCGCCAGTACGCGCCGGCGACTGAAAGCAGTTTGAAGGCCTTGATGCGCCCGGCCTTGTCGACATGCGGGCCGCGGCAGAGGTCGGTGAAAGCGCCCTCCTGGTAGGTTGTTACGGTGCGGGCGCCTTTTTGATCGCGAAGATCCCCGATCAGCTCGACCTTGAACTTCTGGCCGCTCGCGCGGAACATCGCAAGCGCTTCGTCGATCGTGTGTTCGCGCTTGGTGAAGGGTTCATCCGCCTTGATGATTTTCCGCATTTCTTCTTCGATGCGCGGCAGGTCGGCGGGGGTGAGCTTTTGGGTGATGTCGATGTCGTAGTAAAAACCGCCCTCGACCGTAGGGCCGATGCCAAAGCGCGCGTCGGGCCAGAGATTTTTTATGGCATGGGCCATCACATGGGCCGCCGAGTGGCGCATTATTTCGAGATCAGAGTGGATTACCGGTTCTTCCGTCGCCGACGTCGCGTCGGGCAGCGTGATACCTGCTTCGTCGTTTTGTACTTGTGTCATGATGCAGGCAGCCTAGCACGAAAAAAAGATTATTGCTCGGGGTCAGGATATACGGGGCCGCAATTTGCCTCATTGAAGGAGTATGGCTCCCGGCCGGTCATGGTGCCGCTGAAAGCCAGCTTGGATGATCTGCCGACCGTGGAAAGGCGGGAGAGTTTTACCGAGGAAAAATTTTGCGCGCCGCTGACGCAGCTTACGACTCTAAGATCAAGTGTCGATGCCGTGCACGATGCGGTTTTGAAGGATTGTTTTACGTTCAGGTTTTCCTTGCCGATAATGACCGAGACTTCGATGGTGCCGTTTGAAAGCGGTTTGAATTCAACCATTGCGCTGTTGTCCGGGCTTCTGCAGACAAAGTGCATGAACGCGGCGCTGGCAGCAGCAGGCGTGGCGAGCGCGGCAAGAGCCATAAGAACGAATATTTTTTTCATAAATCCTCCCGGAGGGTTGAATCAATATGTTAATCATCTAAAATTGTCAACAATTTGAACAAAACAGAAAATCGTGGCAAAGGCGCCTGTCAGACTGTATTTTGCCGTCATGGCCGAACGTTTTTCTCTCAGACCGGCGACTCCGGATGACGTAAACGAAATCGCGAGCATCGAGCGCGCGGTCCACAAGGCGCCCTGGACTCCAGAGCATTTTCGGGCCGAATTTGAAAAACCCTACAGCCATGTCCTTCTGATGACGGACGACGAGACTGACTCGCGCATAGCCGGTTACATTGTATACTGGCTGCTGCTCGATGAGTGCCAGATCCTTGATGTTGTGGTGGACGAAAAATACCGCCGGCTCGGCTTTGCCAAAACCATGATCCGGCAGGCGGTCGGTGATGCGCTCAAGGCGGGGGCCAAAAAGGCGGTGCTCGACGTTCGAAAGAGCAATCTGCCGGCGGTCGAGCTTTATCAGTTCTGCGGTTTTGTCATCACCGGGGTGGCAAAATCATTTTATTCGGACGGCGAAGACGCCTACCGGATGAGCCTTCCGCTGGACGATACGCCCAAAACGGACTTTTGAGGCATCAGCAGGCGGCTGTTGACATGAGTTGTCATTGAATATATCAAATTCCCGTCCGGGGGGGCGCGGGAATGAATTTCAAGATATTTTTTGTTGTTTTTTTTGCTGCTGTTCAGGCGCAGGCGGTGGCCGTTATCGGTCATCGCGGGATGGGCAGGGACAATCCGGATATTCCTGAAAACTCGATTGAAGGTCTTACGGCCGCATTGCGCGGCGGCGCGGATGCCGTTGAGTTTGATGTGCAGCTTACGGCCGATTACGAAGTGGTACTGCTGCACGATCAAACTGTTGGCAGGGCCACCAATGGCGCGGGCTGTGTATCGAAAAAGAGGTTTGCCGATCTGCGGCGCCTCCGGCTCAGGGACGGTTCGGGGCGCACGCATTGGGACAAACAGGTGCCGTCTTTTGAAGAAGTGCTTGAGGCGATCCGGCCTTATTACGATAAAAAGAAGGATTTTCTGGCCGATGTTCATCTCAAGGTATTTGCGGGTGCGCGCGGAGACTGGGGCGGCGTCAACTTCTGCCCGCGCACCGATTACCGGATGCTGGCGTGGAGGGTGATGAAGACGCTCAAGGAAAAGGGCATGGCCGGAAAAGTGATCCTTACGGCGTTTCATGCAAAAACCCTCGATTATGCCCGCCTGTTTGACGAGCACGTCAAAACGGGCCTTTTAACGTTTTTGAACACCAAGGCGCACACCGATCTGGCGGCCAAAAAGGGATACGATGCGATTGTCATGAACTGGAACAACGCCTCCAGGCTTGATTTTGCCTATGCCCGGGCACGCAGGCTCATGGTGCTGGCGTGGTTTTCGGATTCCGGAAATATTCCGTCGAAGGATACGCTTGAAGGCTATGCCATTGACGGCGTGATCACCGACATGCCCTAAGATATGTCTTGATATGACCCCATTTACAGACATATAATGTATATAAATGGGGGCATTATGAGGCGCATCCAGGGCTTGTTTTTAGACAACTGGTTGACCAGTACAAGAAGAAAACCTCTTGTGATTCGTGGAGCACGCCAGGTTGGAAAGTCCACGCTTGTCAGGCAGTTTTGTCTTGATAAAAAAATAGAACTTTTTGAGATTAATCTGGAAAAATACTCGAATCTGGACTCAATTTTTTCCAGTCTGCAAATCAAAAAGATCATGGAAGCGCTTGAAGATGTTTTCAGCAAAAAGATCACCAATCACAGGAATTCCCTGCTTTTCCTGGACGAAATGCAGGCAACTCCGGCTGCCCTGCCCGCGCTTAGATATTTTTTTGAAGAATTGCCCGACCTTCCCGTTATCGGGGCCGGATCATTGCTTGATTTTACAATGAATGAACATGAATATTCGATGCCGGTCGGTCGTATTGATTTTTTATACATGGGCCCCATGACTTTTGAAGAGTTTCTTCTCGCGAAAGATGAAAAACATTTCCTTGGCAGGCTGGACGCATTCGACATAAAAAATCCCCTGTCCGCGCCTCTCCACAATAATGGATTAAAGCTGCTTAGAGAGTACATGTTTACCGGAGGCATGCCGGAAGCTGTCCGTGGATTCATTGAAAGCGGAATTGAATCCGTACCGGTGATTCATTCAAGCATAATTCAAACTTATCAGGCTGATTTTGTTAAATATGCGAATAAATCACAATTGCATAAAATCGATCATGTCTTCAGAAGAATATTTCCAACACCATGCAGAAAAGTCATTTACAGCAAAATCTCCCCTGACGAACTGTCGCGCGATACAAAAAAAAATATCGCCCTGCTTTCAAAGGCACGGGTGATTTATCGCGTTCTTCATTCCAGCTGTTCCGGTATTCCGCTCGGCAGCTCTGCGGATGAACATGTTTTTAAAACCCTTGCGCTGGATGTGGGGCTGATGAATTTCATGCATGGATTGAGATGGAATGTTTTTAAAAACCATACTGAAAATGAAATACTTACAGAAGGTGTTATTGCAGAACAATTTGTCGGTCAGCATCTGCTGTACGAACAGGATTTGTATCGGGAACCTTCTCTTTATTATTGGCTTCGTGAGGGCAAGAACAACAATGCCGAAGTGGATTTTATTGTGGAAAACAACGAAGCCCTGGTTGCCATTGAGGTCAAGGCCGGCTCTGCAGGCAAAATCAGGTCTTTGCATCAATGGATGAAAGACATTTCATATAGAAAGAAAAAAGCCATACGCTTCAATGATTCGAGAGGCGCAATTGAAAACGTGGAACAGATTGTTCAGGACAGGAAAGTGGAGTACCCGCTTCATACGCTTCCGCTTTATTGCATCCAAAAATGGAAAAACATCTGTTGCTGATTCGTGCCAAAGCCGTTGGCCCGGACGCTATTGCCCGTGCATGGGTAAAAATAGTTTTTAGTATGTGATCTTTTCATGGGGAATCATTTACCCAGAATATTGAAAGATCAATTTCCAGGTTTTGAAACGGCTCGATCCGCGCCTTGTCATTAATAAACGCCTCCACCGTCTTGTTAAGCGGATCCACTTGCTAACCACTGACATGGCAACGACTAAACAAAATATAAATATAGAAATTGGCTCAACTTTCCCCATCAATATAATATCAGCAAGGGTGCGGTGCGGCATAAAAATAATACGTCAAGTGATCTGGCTGTTGTCGTCAGCACTATCGTTTCTCTCTAAAACGCTTGAGCCCCTTCCTTGTCAGCCTGTATTTCTGCAATCGGCTATTGGGTTTGTCGGGGATCGTGCATTCAATAAGATCAGCTTTCAGGGCGGGATTTAAATAGTTTTCCCTGAATGTCGGTCTGTGCTTCAATTTGAGCGCCTTGCGAAGTTCGATTGGGGATAATTCGCCGTTTTTTAGTACCAAAAGCAGCTTTTCGACTGGGTCACTCGACTGGGTCGGTGACTGGGTCGGTGACTGGGTCGGTGGGCGGTGCAGGGTTTGGACAAACTGGCCGCCGTCCTGGCGAAATTTTGGGGTGGAGAGTCCTGCTTTTTTGCAAAGCGAGATCATATCCAAAGTGCCGGTACCGGCTTTTTCGATATACCGGGCAAGAAACAAAGGCTCTGCAATCAGCGGGTTTCTTGGGATGGAAGCATGAGGCAGCCTGAGAGATTCCATGGTAAGTCCTGGCGGCAGACTGCCGGGATTCCATATCTCAAGCCGGTCAGAAAACAGCATGACCTGTACCGAGGCATTTGATGTGTAGTCACGATGCACAACGGCGTTGACAATAGCTTCGCTAACGGCTTCACGAGGAATTTCATATTCGACCGGGGCTTGAGAGCTGGATGCACGGGTTCCGACAGCGCGGTCTATTTTTGACAGCACAAAATCAACAGCCTGATCCACCAGCTCAAAGGCTGTCCCTTTGTAGATCTGATAAGAGGGGATGGGTTTTTGAATCTCGGCACCGTGAAAGTGCATGCACTTAACTTCCGAACTCACCATGAACCGCTGCGGAGTTTTGGCAAAAAGAAGAACAGCGGCATGATTTGGCTTGCCGTGATCGAGCAAATTGAGATGCACAAGAGCCTTGCGTAGTGGTGTGCCGGCAGGAAGGGCATAGCCACGGCTTCGCTGCGCGAGACTCAGAAAATCCGAGAGCTTTTCCTTGGACAGGTCTTTGATCCCAGTTCTTGGGCAAGCAGAAGCGTCAAGGGGCAGGGTACGGAGGAATCCCTGCCGTTCCATATGCTCAGCAAGGCTTGCGTAAATGGATGCCGTCAGCTCCGGCATTGTACCAAACCGGCGGCGGATAAGCTGACTACCGGCTTTTTTTATGAGCTTTTGCATTTTGGGATGACGCGAGTTGTCTTTTGTTCCCTTGATGAAGATCAGCCGTTCTTTATGTTTTATTGAAGCGCGATCAAATTCACGCTCTGTCGGAGACACGCCAGCTTTGTCTTCAAAGCCATAATCGTTTCCAAACAAACCGATATAAACGGACGCGCGATCCACTTCATCAAGATACACCTTGTCTGCGCGTCTGCCGGACGCTGGAATATCTTCAAACAGAAACACCTCAAAAAATCTGCCAAGCAGAGGATCACCATGAATGTAATCCCTGAGCGCGCGGCGTTCAGCGGCGAATTCTTTTTGAACCGAACTGATGAAGATGCGCTGTTTTTCTCTCATGTATATTTGCTTCCGGTATTATTCATGATCGTAACCCTCATGCACGAAATCCTCAATACGTTTTGTTTCGTTTTGTTGCGCCTGGATGCATCAGGCTGCATTGGGCCGCACTGGGCTGCTTCTCGCGGCATCACGCGACATTTCCCGACATTTCTCTACATGTCTTGAATAATTATTTTTCGAAAATGCCGCGCAGCTCTTGACGCTGGCTTGTTGCGTGATTAGAGATTACGCGGGGGGATTGGATGCGGACCGCAAAAACTACACCAAAACATGTACAAAATATGCACCAATGCGTTGGTCTATCGTTTGGTGTGGCGGCACAAAAAAATCCTCTTCAGCGTGCAGGTTTATGTATTGCTTGGTGCTTGATGGTTATCAGAGGGTGATGAAGAAGAATGGTTTTACAGGATCGGGACAAGAATATTTTGAAGAGGTGTTATGAACATCAGTTTTTGACAATGAAACAGGTGATCGAGAGATTTTTTAATACAAAAACTGCAAGGGAACCGTACAGGAGAATACTGGAACTTGAAAAAAGCGGAATAGTTGAACGGGTGCATGCGTATCCATTGGGTGTCGGCAAGGTGGTCCGTTTGACGCAGACCGGTGCCGAGGTAGCCCGAAGTTGTTTCTTGCATGAAGACTTTGACCTGCCTCAGACATGGCGTCTCAATCAGGCTAACCGTACTTCATGACTGGCATGTCGCCGAGGTGCGATTCCGGCTTCAGGAGCTTTGGGATTGCGGATGGATTCCTGAAGGCGTTTTCAAAAATAAACGCGATCAGGAGATTGTGCCCGATGGTGTCATTGTTTTTGATTCCATGCACAGGCTGAGGGAGCGGCTTGTAATCTTTTCATGGAGAGTCATTTACCCAGAATATTGAAAGATCAATTTCCAGGTTTTGAAACGGCTCAATCCGCGCCTTGTCATTCTCCCCCCATGCACCAAGACGTTTCCATGCACCAGCAGCCGTGTCATTAATAAACGCCTCCACCGTCTTGTTAAGCGGATCCACAATCCAATAGTGACTAACGCCATGCTCTTGATAGATGCAAAATTTTTCAACCCTATCTCTACGTCCTGATGAAGGCGAAAGAATTTCGCAGGTCCAATCAGGAATGATTGTTACAAGACTTTCGTGCGGATTAATTTTTCCTCGACGCGCCTTCCTCCATCCAGCCAAATCAGGGGAAATCACATGTGATCCTAATTGAACGTCAGGCTCTATTTCTATAATCCAACCATCTCCGAGTCCTCCTGAATCGGCAGCGTCTCCGATTTTTCCTCCAAGTTTTCGGCTTACATAACGATGTCCAAAATTGGGTTTCGCAGCGGATGTTTCCAGTTGACCATTAATAATTTCGGCTCTAACACCTTCCGGAAGCGCCAATATGTCTTCATAAGTTGGAATTTTCTTTGCCGGTTCATTCATAGGCTCTCAAGACTACCGCGAATTCCGCCTAACTGGCAAGTCGTAACCCCCCCCCCCGGCTCTGCCTGAGATCAATCCTTTCGCGGATGTTTTTCCGGCCTTCCATATCTGCTCCTTGATTATTGGTTTCTTTTGACAATACAATAACATTCATGAAGCCAAGAAACGCATGGAAGATGCTGGTGGTGTTTTTATTGCTGGTGCCCGCGCAGTCCCGGGCGCTCGGTTTTTCGTTCCAGTCGGTCAACCTCATGGCGGGCGGGACGCTTCCGAGGGCCGAGTACGGCGGTCTGTATTATAATTCGCAGCAGATCCAGCCCAAGGTGCTGCCGGCGCTCGGCGCCGCGGCCGAGTTTTTGGTGCATGAGCAGTGGTTCATGCAGCTCGTGTTCCAGCCGGGGCTGGCATATGCGGGTTATAAATTCAGGATCCATGATTCGGCGGCGTCGTTGCAGTATGCATATCCCGCGGCGTATGATTTCAGTTATGCGGGCGTGCAGGCGCTGGTAAAGATCAAGTTCAATTTCGGCAGTTTGCGGCCGTATGTTTTTGGCGGGCCGCAGTTTGATTATCTTGTGGCGGCAACTCTTACGGTCACGCCAAACAACTATTTTCTCGGTCATACGGCGGCGCTCGTGCCGGGAGAGCTTGATCTCAAGGACAAAAAAATTATCCGCAAGACGCGGTGGATGATTGACGCGGGCGCGGGGCTGGAGTGGGAGCTTGCCACTCCGGTGGCGTTGCTGGTGGATCTGAGATACCAAAGGTCCTTTGACAAGATAAATGATTCCAGCTCGGACATCCGCATGGACGCCTTGCAGGCGATGACGGGTTTGAGGATCGGGATATGATGCGGTTTGTGGTGGTATTGGCGCTGTCGCCGGTGCTGGCGATGGCGGCGGCAAACGCCGCGGTATCGGGCGAGCCGCCTGCCGCCGAGCGGGCAGTCAACCAGCCCGCCGCCGGCGAGCCGCCTGCCGCAGCCGCGGGCCAAGAGCTTCGCGAGGGCGGAGTGCTTTCGTCGAGGATCGCGGATTTTCCGATGTACATCGCGCCGACGTTTTCAGCGGGATACAGCACGACCAATACGGTGGCCGGGAGCCGTCCGCACATGATGCAGGTGGCGATGGGCCTTGTAGTGGCGTATCAATTTCAAAAGAGCTGGGCGCGCGGCATTACGCTTGGCGTGGCGACGGATTACCGGGTGATCAATCAGTACTCGGCCATCGGCATGACGGGCGCCAACTACCGGGGCACGAGGTGGAACATCGCATCGCCGGTTGTCGGTTTTGATTACAGGGGGCTGCTGCTGCTTGCCGATTTCCAGTTTCTCGGCAATTACGATCTTCGCAATCTGGCCAGCCTTGGCGGGGGCGGGGTGTTTGAAGTCGCGTACAGCCGTCCGTGGGGCGTGCGCGCGGCGCTTACCTATCCCCTGTTCTGGCGCAAAAGGATACGCGTCGGCGTGATGGGCGAGTTTGTCCAGTTCAGCAAAATGCATGTATCCATGTACGAGGAGGATTCCGATCTTGCGAGCAGACAGAACATCTGGCAGTCGGGGCTTACGGTTTCTATTGTCATGTAGTGTAATAACCGCCGCGGCGATTCTCGGCGGCGTCTGGCTGGCATCCTGCGGCGTGACCGACGGGATGGCGCCGGGCGGGTGCGAATATGACAAGGAGTGGGTGACGCTCGACGACTGGGTGTACCGGGACAACAATCTGTCAACCACCATGTACTGGGGCGGGATGCTCAAGGACGGCAAGGATATGTATGTTGCGGGCACCGGAAGCGTAAGCTCTACGGTGCGGTCCTGGATAGTGCGCAAATCGTCCGACAATGGCGCGACCTGGCGCGTGGTTGACGAGTTCCAGTATCTGTCCACGAAATGGTCGCAGGCGCTTGCGGTTGAGAAAAAGGGCTCGAATATCTTTGTTCTTGGCGAGGGTATCGACTCCGCCGACAAAAGACGCGTTATGGTAAGAAAAAGTTCTGACGGCGGCGGGTCGTGGCAGACGGTTTTGGATTATAAGCATCTCAATACATACGACACGATGGTCCGTGATTTCAAGATTGTGGGTAATTCAATTGTGATACCGGCCGGTTGTTATGGCTGTTCGCAGTACAACTGGCTCGTACTCAAGTCAGATGATGACGGCGCGACCTGGCAGCTGATTGAAAGCGTGGTTGATGTTGACGGGGTACCCAGTGCTCTTGACAAGGGCGGATTTCCTTACGCGATTGAATATATCAACGGTGTTTTGTATGCGGCAGGAAGCTCGCGGACCACAAACGGTATTTATTCTTTTGCGGTACGCAAATCCACCGATGGCGGCAATACCTGGCAGCCCACCAATGAAAATTTCAAACTCTACGAAGGAAGTTCGCAGGCATCCAGTTATTCAATCGCGGGAACAGGCGGGGCCGTATTTGCGTCAGGATATGCCAAGGACGTTAACGGCAAAAACCACGGCATAATCCGCAGGTCGCTTGATGGCGGCAACAACTGGTCCACGGTTGATGATTATGTAAAGCAGGCGGATAAAGACACGTTATTTCAGTCAATCGCCGCCGCGGGCAGTGCTCTCTATGTTGCCGGCAAGGGGGGCACCTCGTCGGGCGGGAGCGTATGGCTTGTCAGAAGATCGGTGGACGGCGGGCAGAGCTGGGCCAACGTTGATGAATATGCATATTCAAGCGACCAAAAGAATAATATGGCTTACACCATACTTGCGGATGGCAGCGACTTGTATGTCGGGGGCTATGGAGTGGACACCACCGCCACCGGCAGATACCACTGGATCATAAGGGCGCTTTATTGCCGGAAGAAGTGAAGATTTTGATAAAAACAGGCAAATAATTTTTGTCTATCTGGTTTCCAGAAAACATGAAATAATGGAAACATGTATGACAGAATTTTTAAGCCGGAAAAGCAGTCCAGTTTTTTTATCTTCGGGGCGAGAGGTACGGGTAAAACAAGCTGGCTCGGATCGCATTACAAATCAGCCATTTTTTTTGATCTACTTGAGGCGGAAACTCTTTTTGACCTGCGCTCAGACCATAACAATCTCGAAAAACGCATTCCGCCTGGATACAGAGGCGCCGTCATTATTGATGAAGTACAGAAGCTGCCCCTGATTCTTGATGAAGTTCATCGTTTGATTGAAAAAAACAAGCGTCTTCAGTTTGTTCTGACCGGCTCAAGCGCCAGAAAACTGAAACGATCGGGTGTCAATCTCATGGCAGGACGGGCGCTTGTCAGGAATTTCTATCCGCTTACGGCGGAAGAGCTTGGAAGTGATTTTAATATTTCAAAAGCACTTAAAACCGGACTTTTGCCGGCCGCATATACAAGCGAAAACCCGGATTCATTCCTGAAAGCGTACGTTCTGACCTATCTTGATGTTGAAGTGCGGCTGGAAGGACTTGCAAAAGATATGATGGATTTTACAAGATTTCTGCAGGCTGCAAGTTTCTCGCAAGGAAGTTTGCTTAATGTTTCGACCGTGGCATCAGATTGTGCAATCGAAAGACGGACGGTAAGTAATTATTTTGAATTACTCAGGGATATTCTTTTGTCATACGAACTGCCTGTTTTCTCCAAACGCGCAAAAAGAGAGTTGATCAAGCATAGAAAATTCTACTTTTTTGATGCGGGAGTATTCAGGATACTGCGTCCGCGCGGACCTCTGGATTCTGAATCAGAAATGTCCGGACCGGCCATGGAAACACTTGTCTTGCAGGAGTTGATGGCAATAAACAGTTATAATGAGTTGGGTTACGAGATATCAACATGGCATACAAAAAACCATGAAGAAGTTGATTTTGTGCTTTATGGACCAAAAGGTTTTTTTGCAATCGAAGTAAAGTCGGGATCAAGATTCAGGGAGAGCGAAGCTCATTGCCTGGAATTGTTTGCAGGTGATTATCCACAGGCGCATTTGCTTTATCTTTATGGCGGGGACCGGCATTTCAGTCATGGAAAAATTGAGGTTATGCCGTTGGACAAGTTTTTTAAAAACTGTAAAAAGCTGATTGCGCCATGAGGGTTCCTCAGCCTGTGCATGTTGACCGATTAAATATTTATGGCTAAATTATATTTAATATATTCAGCATGTTGGGTTCAATTTTATATAAATAACATATATATGTTATTTATAGTGAATATATAACAACCATATGTTATTTGTTGTATATGTTTAACAGGCTGCTAGCCAAACCTCTTGCTGATCTCAAATCATCCTGTTTTATTTTTGGCCCAAGAATGACTGGAAAAACAAAATTGGTTGAAACCTTTTCGCAAACCAATCATTTTGATTTGCTGATCCCCGAGAACGAATTGTCCTATAAAAAGGAACCCAAAAAATTCTGGCAGGAGATTTCTGCGCTTTCAGCTGGAACCCGGATAGTGGTTGATGAAATACAACGCGTTCCTGCTTTGCTTGATTATGTCCAACTGGGGATTGAAAAAAAAGGCCTGTCGTTCATCCTTACCGGCTCGAGTGCAAGAAAACTTAAAAAGGGCGGGGCCAACCTTTTAGGCGGAAGAGCCGCGGACTTCAAGCTTCATCCGCTCACAAGCGAAGAAACGGGAGATAAATTTTCAATCAATCTGGCTTTGCAATACGGTAATCTTCCAAAAATCTGCACCTTGGTCCTGCTCGAAAACAATCTCGATGAGGCGCGATTATTGTTAAAAAGTTATTTAACCACCTATATCAAGGAAGAAATCCAGGCGGAAGCGCTGGCCCGATCGGTTGAGAATTTTCAACGGTTTTTGGATATTGCCGGACAGGCAAATGCACAAATGATCGAATTTTCCAATATTTCCAGGGATTCGGGCGTATCAGCCAGTACGGTCAAGGAATATTATTCAATTCTTGAAGATACTCTTCTTGGACAATTCATCTGGCCCCTGAACCGGAGCGAAAGGAAAAAAGCCAGGCCGCGATTTTATTTTTTTGATTGTGGAGTAGTGCGGGCCATTCAACAAAGAGTCTATGATGTGCCAACCAGTGCCGAAAAAGGGCATTTGTTTGAAACCTGGTTTGTGAACGAATTAACGCGGATTAGGGATTACAAAAATCGGCAACACAAATTTTCCTTGTGGCGGCAGGACAGGCATGAAGTTGATATTGTGATTGAATCCGGAAGCGGCATCAAACTTGCGATTGAATGCAAAACAGGCAAAAATATTGATGAGCTGCACGGGGTGTATGCGTTTAAAAAAGTATTTCCGGATGTACCGGTGATTATTGCAAGCATGGATGACGAACGCCCAAGAAAATTAGAATCCCGCGGTATAACGGTTTATCCATGGAAAGAAGCGTTGGAACTGTATGTTGCACTTTAAGGCCGGAAGAAGTGAAAATTTGCATTCAGTCAGAAAAAACGATCTCCTTCAGTTTTTTTGAATTTACAAAGAATATTGATTTCTTGCCCGCCTCGCGTTCATCTAGAAATGCCAGATTAGCCAGCTCCTTCAGTTCCTGTCTGGCATGTTCTCTGGAACGGTTGATGGATTTTGCGTGTTCTTCGGCCGAGATGCCCCTGAATTTATTCAAAGCAAGACGTTGTAAAACAACAATCTGGCTGGTCTTGAGTTTGTGGTTTCCGGCAAGTTTCGAAATATTCATGAGATAATCAATTTTTTTCCTGACTTTTTCGAGGGCGAATATTACCGAATCCAGACAGAATCCAACAAAAAAGGTGACATCTCCATCGTGTGCAACGGCATTTTCAAATGCCCGTTCGTAGCGCCTGCCATGCTCTTTCAATGACGCCGAAATTGATAGCAGTTCGACAAATTCCATTTTGTTCTTGAGTGCCTTGAAATAAAAAAGAGTTCTTGCGGTTCTACCGTTTCCATCAAAAAAAGGATGAATGTACGCTACAAAGTAGTGTAGCAGCATGGCTTTGATCAGGGGGTGCAGATAGCGTTGGCAGTTCATGATGGCAAACATGGCTTTAGAGAGGGATTCTTCGATTAATTTATAATCCACGCCTTCATGTTCACCCACATATACAACGTCATCCCTGAATTTTCCGGTATAATTCACATCATCGCCGGCAAGAGTGTTTTTGGTCACAATTGTGTGCAGTTCGCGCACAAGATCCGGCGCTACGTTTCTATGAAGATTTTTTTTGATCCAGAGCATGGCCTCATAATTATTAACAAGCATCCATTCGTCTTTATTGGCCGGTTTTTTTTCGGATGCAATCAGCTGTCTGGCTTTGGCTCTCGTGCTGTTTGCTCCTTCATATAAAGCCGAGGTTATTGCTTCTTCGGCAGCAGCATTGATGATAAACTCTGTTTTGAATGTGCCCGCGTTTTTTATGACATTAACAAGTTCAGCACCTGTTTTTTCTATTTCATCCAGATTTTTTCGGATCGAGTCGGAGAAAAAAAACCAGAACGTCTTGTTTATTGATTTTATATCAAAATGAATGGCCTGGTTTTTTCTGTTTTCCAAAAATTGTTTTTTTAATGTGCTATCCCAGGTTTCTTTGGAGATTTGCATGTCTTGTCTGTTCTTTATCCTGTGCCAGATTTCATCAAGGGTAAGATATCTTTTGTGTGAGTATTCAATCCATGGTTCGGAAGAAAAAAATGAAGCATCCATCTCATTAAAATATCAGATAAAAACATCATCTGCAAATAATGGGGCGTTATTTTGCAGATAAATCCAATAAAATATGTTTAATTCTTTAAATACGTGATCTTACAATCTGCAAATAAACAGGCCCGGCAGTCATAAAATATGTCGGCACTTGACACTTGCGCGGCGCGCCATTAACCTGCTCCCGGTCCATGCATTAAGGAAGTATCAGCATAATGAAGTTGCGTATTATCGTTAAAATGTTTGTCGTGTCGTCCGTGCTGCTCGGGCTTTGGGTGGTATCGAGCGGCTTTATTCTTGATCCTTCTGATGATTTCAGTTTTTCGTTTGCCGCCGCGTCCGAAAGGGTTTCCTACCGGCTTATGCGCGTGGATCATGTTGCCGGATTGCTTGGCGAGCGGCTCGACATGTTCCCGAAATCA
>Ga0208375_1002196_pt1 | contig 19021 bp, 20 predicted proteins | sample RifOxyD1_FD_184038 | JGI IMG/M metagenome (GOLD analysis project Ga0208375, IMG submission 184038) | Soil microbial communities from Rifle, Colorado - Rifle Oxygen_injection D1 (SPAdes) | ecosystem: Environmental > Terrestrial > Deep subsurface > Rock core/Sediment | place: Rifle, Colorado... | reverse complement strand
CTTTTCAAATATCCGGCCAGATATCTGCTTCTGTTAAGCCCATATGCACAAACACAAAGTACCTTTTTTCTTTTATCTCTCTTTTTATTGATCATAATTTAAAAAAGAAAATATACTTTAATAGCCTTTCTAAATTATTCTATAGGTAAATTTTTAGGAGTTACTTCAATCAAAGAAAATTTACTATTAGGATTTTTTATATTCCATTCATAAATATTATCTCTATAGCTTATCCTTCTGTCAAAAATATACTCTCTTCCAAAAGAATTTCTGCCTCCAAAAGCATGCGCCCCGCCTAAAACAGCATAATGCAACCCATTTGGCAATTTTGAAATTTCTAATAAAAGCTCATCTTCCCTATCATCTAACATATGTTTGCCATACTCTCCTCTTCTTAATTCTTCCTCAGCCTTTTCTAAACCGCCTTTACTTTCAAATATTTTTAAATCTAATTTCCCTTCATAACCTAATCTTAATGCCGCTCCATGGTAAAATCTAAATTTATCTTTTATATCTTCAACTTCTTTTTCTAAAACAGCAACTCTTGAACTTATACTGTCTACATATTGTTCCTGAGTCATTCCTTCTGGAATATGTGCAGGAAATTTAGAAATGTCATCTAAGAATGTTTTAGCTTCTCTTTTTAGCATTGAAAGCTCTTCATCAAAAAAAGTATCTTCAAAACTTACAAGTTCTTCAAAGTAATTTCTGTCTTTTTGAATTCTTTCAAAAACATTTGGAGAAATACCTTCTACAAAAACACTATTTAAATCATGATTTTCAGTTAAGTAAGAAAGCATATCATAAATATCATTCTGACAATTATTAATCATAACCTTTTCTTCAAAAGTTGTGTATGTGGAAATCATGGATTCTTCAGTAGACAAATCCCATGGAACTGCATGCAATTGTCTTATATGCACTAAACAATATTTAGAATCAGGAGTTTTAAACTTCATAACTTTCTTAACTCCTGGAATTAAATCAGGAAAATTATCAACCAAACCTTCTATATTTTGTTCTGCATAAGCAAAAGAAGATCCTTCAATAAGTGCACAGGACAATAATCCTGAAATATTTTTAATAAACTCTCTTCTGGATAACATTTAATTCCTCAAATTATATAATTTATAAAAATTATTTTCTCCTTTCTTTAAGAGGTTTAGTAGTTAACTCTTTCCATACTTCTTCAGCATGTTCAGCTTTTTCAGCTAATCCTAAACTCTTGAAAATAGTTATAGCATCTCCCAAACAGCTATATTGGGTAATTTCTAACCAAGAAACTATATTTTCTCCAACAGGATTTTGAACATAATGGACAGTCCTGTCTGCTAAAGTTTCCAAAGCTTTCTTTTGTTCAGGAGTTCCTCTTTCAAAAATTGGTCTGTAAATTGCAGTTACATCTTTTACTGCAGGACATCTATAATTCCCATATCCTGGTTGAGTTAAAAATTTACAAATTTTATCCGAGCTCTCTGCTCCAAAAGGATACATAGGACATTGTTTGCCCATCCAAGCAACATCTGCACAAAATGGTTCAACTAAAAAAGTTTCATCATTAGGACCAAAAGCTCTGTCAGTAGCAATTCCTTCAAGTCTAGCTTGTTCTTCCCAATCCTGTTCATTTTGATTCATTTCTTCTGACATTTTAATTCCTCAGATTATAATCTATTTTTTTCATTGAACTGCAAACTCCTCCAACCCATCCGCGAATTTCTTCTGGTTTTTCAGATAATGGAGCTACCTTAAATAGCTCAGCTCCTGCCAAAGGAGAATTTGGATCAAATTTATAAGCATTTATATGTGAAAAATTATTTCCTAATCTTTCAGTATCTGTAATGAGAATATGTGCTCTTCCAAAAGTTGCCTTTATATCTGCTTCAGACAATTGCCTTGTTTGTTCAGCAACAACATTATGCAAAGAAGGTTCAATACCATAATCTAATAAATAATCAAATATTCCTGAATTTATTTCATCTTTAAGTATTTCTATAACCTCTTTTGGATGTTCATCTGGAGAGAGTAAAGGGTGATTATGATATAAAACAGTTGTTAATCCAGGATGTACTTTTTTAACTCTTTTTGCAAATTCATTATGAAACCATCTATAATCTGGATTAAACTGACATTCACTCCTTGTTCCTTCTCCTAACTGCAGATATCCTATCAAATAAAGGGAATTTTCTCTTGGAACTCCATACAGCAATCCAGTTAACTCATTTTCCTCTCTGCTTAGTTTCCTCAAATCAATAATATGTCTTCTAGGTAAAACTAATTCATTAACATTTTTGTCTTCCAACGGATAAACAGTCCATCCTTCTTTGCTCATAAAACTACTTCTTTTTAACACTTATAAATCTTTCTCCTTGTTACTACTCATTAATGAACATAAAGGGAAAGATTTATAAATAGTAAATAATATCAAATTTTATGAAAAGAGACATTGGATTTAATAGAACATCTGAAAATAATAGTCATGGTAATGAGTATTCTGGATTTTATAGATTGGGCATTGTAAATGGTGGAAATATGTATGGAAAAATACAAGATGAAACTCCTGAAAAAATCATATTACTGCCACATATAGTTATTGAAACATTTGTAAGTCCTAATGGAGAAGTTACAACATACAGGTTAGAAACAATAACTCCAGCAGAAATATCAAGAAACCATATGACAATAAAACAGCCAGTAAGTGATAAGTTTATATTCCACCCAGTAAATAAAAATATAGAACAATCTGAAGGTTCAGGAATATAAAATGGTAAAAGAAGACTTGCAAAAATATATCAATGAAGAATCTGAAATACAGCAGGGAATTAAAGTTATTCAGGAATATGCAGGCACAAATTCTCAGGAAGAATTAGCTGCAAAAGTTGCAATAGGAAATGTGGCAATTCGTTATCATGCTCATCCAGGCTTAGAATTTTATGCTTCACAAGATGCAGGATTTTCAATAAGTGCAGGCAAAGCTCTTTTACAGGATGCTCAAAGAGGAATTGTAACAACTGCTAAAAATAATTTAGAGGCAGTTGTAAGTTTACTTGATGAAAAAACTTTACCAGGAATAAGCGCTGATGTTGTTGCTCCATCTGATAAAGAAGATGAAAGACATAAAGCTCATAGAAAATATTTAGAAGTAAGAAATAAAATGGTAAACAAAGAAGGACAGGTAAATATTAAAGAATACCTTTCTTTATTTGATGATGATTCTAATTACTCTGCATTAATAAAAAGACTAGCTACACAAGAAGCAGAAACTGAAGATGGGAAAAAAGTGTTAGTTGCATCAGAAATGGGAAAAAGATTAGTGCATTATTACACAGATTCATACAAGAGGGAATTTTTAACAGCATTTGCAGATGAAGAGAAAAAACAAATTGATCAAAAAGAATTAGTAAATTATACTGTTGAAAACTTAAAAGATCTTCCAGAAAGCAAACCGATAGAAGTTCAGTTAAAAGATAGTATAGTTTATACTATAGTAAAAACAGCTGTCAAACCAGAAGAAACAGGCAATGAAGAAAGGAACAATATAGTAGAATTCCCAGAAAATAGAGAAGAAGAATTGGCAGAAGCAGCATAATTATTAATTAATAATACAACTATTCTTGTTTTTCTACAACTTCTTTAACTAACTTGGCCATAACAGAAATAAATTCTTCTGTTCTTGACTGCCAGTCATCAATCTGGCTTCCTTTAAGATCATTAATTTCTTGATGAGCTATGCTTCTATGAAGCATATAAAGATCTCTATACCACACAACATATTTCATCTTTAACATACTTTTATCCACAAAATTTTCTTTTAGAAGACCAGCTATATGCTCTGGAGATGGAGGAGAAACTCCTGCAGACATTAAAGCTGCCTGGGAAGAATCAACCATTGCCCAAAATAATCCTTCTATTGCATTTAATTCAGCTAACTTGCTTCTTCTAAAATGTTCTGGAGCTCTTTGCAAAGCAGTATAAATAGCCTCAGGGCTGATTCTTATTTTCCCCTGCTGTAACAAAGCTTTAAGTGGATTAAAAAAACCACCAATATCAATCAATGCTTCTCCGTACCTTAAAACATTAACAACAACAGGATCTCCTTTCAAAAGATCATTCCAAAAGGTAGTAATTTTTGTAGTTGTTATATGCAATTCCTTTTTATATGGATTTACAGCAACTAGTTTGGCAAGTTCTTCCCTATACCATGCAATAAGTTCCTGATCCCAAAAAATACTTGCATCATCTATAATTATTATTATATCAACATCAGAAGATGAAACAGCAGTATTTTTTGCAGAGCTTCCAAAAATAGCAATAGCTTTTACCATTTTGTCAAATCTCTTATATGCCTTAACAGCAAAATCCATAGCAATATCTTTTTCAGTCTTCAAATCTAAAGTTGGTAGTTTTTTAGATAAATTTTTATTAGTACTTTTAGAATTACCACCAGCACTCTTTTTCCTCTTTTTCTTCACCATTATCTCCTCTTTTTTATCACTTGAACCAAGTAAATTTTCTTTTTAAATTTACTCATTTCATCTTTTATTTCGTTTTGGTAACCTTTCCTAAGGGTTTATTTTTAAATTTTACTTGTTTGTTTTACTTAGGTAAGCACATAAAACTATATCCCATTGGTCTTTACTTTTATCAACTTTTATGCCTCTAAAATATTCACATAATGAAACATTTTTCACAGCACATTTATGTTTGTCTGTTTTTTCAGCTTCATTCCAAGGACATCTATCACACTTCCAAGTCATTTTTTTATTTTGAATTAAATCTATATCCATATTTGCTCCACCTAGTTCCATAATTTTTTCACCCATTTTAATTATCTAGCTGTTCTGAGCTCCTGAAAATCTTGATCTCTCACTTGACATCTGTCCTCCAAGCTCCCTCGGAACAGAACTAAAACCTAATCCGCCATAATTTTGGAAATGATAATCAGGAAATAAAGCTGAAGGAAACTGCTGATATCCTCCTGAAGTATTCCATACAGCCTGATTCCAGTATCCTCCTCCAACAGAAACAGGAGCGCCGAAAGCTTCAAGCATATATGGAAAAGGACTTTGCTTAAACTGATTTATAAATCCTCCAATTTCATTAATAACCATGGTATCGCTGTTTTTCCCAAGAACTCCTGCTTTTTCCAAAGCCTCAAGATGTTTTTTAATAGGAACATTTCCCATTCCTGGCGCAAGATGAGAATCATTATATCCAAAATTATCAGTCAAGTGTACATGTTTAATGTCTTTGCCAAGAAGTTTTGTAGCCTCTATTAAATCCTCTTCTTTAAATCCCTGCTTCCTAAGCATATTAAGGTGCCCAACATCCCACGTAACACCAATAACCTGTTCAGCAGCTCTCCTAGCTTCACTTTCATTCATGCCGGATTTTACTGCTTTTTCAACAAATTTATCTCTGGCAGTATGAACTAATTTTTTAAACTCTTCCGGTTTTGAAAAAGCCATTCCAGTATAAAGATTTTCAATACTTACAATAGGAGCTTTATCATGATACTTGTTATAAGAATGCAGTGCAACATTTGCAAAAGTTTCTGCAGATTTTTCCATAGCAAATTCTTCAACTGGCTTAAAGACTTGTGGAGACTTTCTCTTGTTTGTAGGATCGTCATAGATCTGATCAAGTTTAACAAGTGCATGGTCAAGGATATTGCTTCTTAACTGAACCATTTCAGCCTGTGCTGAAAGAGGTTTTCCAATAAAATTTTTAGCAAAATCCTCGCTGCGATAATTACTTATATTTTTAGTCCAGTCTTCAGCAAGTTTTTTTAATTCCTTTTTTGTGTTATCATCAGAATACTTGTAAGCCTGTTCAAACATAGCTCTAAAAGAAGTTTCTGTATTTTGTAAAAAGATATCTGCTTTAGAAATTTGCTGGTTAACATAATTTGCCTCTTCTCTGCTTAAATTAACTGGCTCACCAGTTTTTTCCCTTGCAATAGCATTAACAATTACCGGCTGAGATGAAAAACCACTAATAATTTCATCAGTAGTTTTTTTAAAACTAGCTAATTCATTAACTCTGTTTATCCATTGAGAGTTATTAGCAGTTTCCAATTGCTCACTAGGAGAATACTTTCTTGGTTTTCCAGTAGTAGCAATAGCTTCTGGATAAGCTCTTAATTCCTCTCTAAAAACTCTGTTTACCTCACCTGTTTCCTGATTAACTGCAACAAGCTCATGCTCTTTAAATTTTTCCTCTCCCTTTTCAACATCCCCCCTTATATATTGAGTCCCTGCCATATTTGCAGAATGTATAGTTACAGGAGTTGCAATATCAGGATTCATTTCATGAGCTTTATCAATAGTATCTTTTAGTTTACGCTCAACAATCTCTCTATTCAATTCACTAAACCTTCCACCCCCGCCTCCTTCACCTAAAATTCCAGAAGCTTCTATATCTTGTATTGGTGCATGTAAAGAAGCTTTAGCTCCTGTTAACTTTGTAAGCCTGTTTATCTCCTTAAAATGCTGTTTTGGTATTTGATCCAAAATCTGGCTGTTAATAGCACCAACTTCAATTTGTTTAAAACCCTGATTTAAAATATTGGTAGCTTCAACAATCTGGGCAGCAGTGTCTGGCCTAAGTGAAGTTCCTATCTGACTTACAGGAAGCCTATAACCAATAAAATTACCATAATTTCCATCCAAGCTATAAGGAGTTCCTTCATAAAAATATTCAGAGCTTGTCATTTAAAATATATGTTTAGTATCCTCTTTAAAAAAACAAGTAGAACACCTATTTAAAGTTTTTTTATTAATTAATGCTATAATAAGAAGAATATTTCAATAATATCTTAAACTAAAGTAAAATCAGTTTATAATTAACGATAAATAATGCAAAATATTGTATAGTTTAATTATTTTCTAAGTTTATACTTTCTGTCTTGTGATTCAAAAATACTCTCTCTTCTGTGATCTCCAACTTCATAATTAGCTCTTGCCTTTTGAGACATTGATTCAACACTATCATCAATTTTTTTTACATCACTTCTATGCCATGGATTTCCTCCAATTTCAAGTCCAGTATCATGCCTTGTAAGACCAATATTTCTTTCAGGGCCAGAATCAAGAGTCCTATACTCAACAACCTCTTCTTTTACTTCCTTATAATGATTATTATCATCTTGCCCGCTAGTTTTATAAGAAACTTCCTGACCTTCTTCATCTTCTCCAAGTCTTCCGCTTCTTAGTCTAATTCCAGAAACTCCTCTTTCCAAATTTTCAGTCCTTACAATTTCACCCTGTCCAAATCCAGATAATGGCTTTAAAAAAGCACTTATTTCTTTAAACCTTATATCTTCAGACTCTTCAATTTCCTCTTCAAGCTCGCTCTCATCAGCTTTTTTAAATTCTTCTTCATTCTGTAAATCTTTTTTTGAAAGGTTTATTTTGGTAACATTTTTTAAAAGTTCATTTTTTACTTTGAGAGTCTTTCCTAAAGGTTCAGGTTTACTCTTTTTTTTACTTTTAATATTTTTACTGGAAGGTTCACCCATTAAAAAATAAAGAAAAGCCAATATTTAGATTTTTTGTAAAGGCTTATAAATGATATGGCATAGTAAATTAAATGAAAACTATTGATGAAAATACAGTTATAACTCAAGACTATAAAAAAATCTGTGTTCAAAGTGTATTAATAGAATTGGCTCAAAAATTTCCTCGAGGATTTAAGTCATGGGAAGGGCAACTATTTTTGAGGGATTCAGAAATTTCTATATGTTATTATAACGTGTTTTTCAGAAAATTAGTAAAAAAGGGGTGGATGAAAAAAACAAATGTTAATAAGTTAAAAAAAGAGGGAAGTAAAGGATTTGGGTATTTATACCAAGTAAACCCTGAAGCTTTGCCATCTGAGGTATCAGAAAAAATTATTGAGGAATATGAAAGACAGGAAGATAGACTAAAACATATAGAAGAATCTTCATTTACTAGAACAGACTTAGAAAACTTAGCTCAAGCTTATATTGCAATAAGAGGGGTAAGAGAATTAGAAACATTGATAAGGTATGCTATTGGAACAGACAAATCATTTATTAATGATATGCTAACAATAAAAAAAGTAGATCCAGAGAAATATAAGGTCTTGGGTGGTGATTATTTAGATAGTTATTTAGCAAGAAAAAGATAAATAAAATAAATCAATAATCTTATAACTATCATTTCTATATACTTCCATGATAAACAGAAGATTCAAGGCAAACAGGCCTAAAATAATAGGTAGTACAGACATGACTCCTTATTGGAAAGTAATAGAACAGATAATTGATGAATCAGACGTGCTTCTTGAAGTTTTGGATGCAAGAATGCCTGAATTATCAAGAAACGAAGAGATTGAAAAGCTGATAAAAAAGAAAAAGAAGGAGTTAATTTTTATTTTAAATAAATCTGACTTAGTAAGCGAAAATATGTTAAGGAAATGTTTCAGCAAGTTAAAAAAAGAGGGAAATGTTTTTTCAATATCTACAACAGAAAAAGTGGGGACAAGAAGATTAAGAGAATATCTAATCAGAATATCAAAAAATGAAAGCATAAAAATAGGAGTATTAGGCTATCCAAACACTGGAAAATCATCAATAATAAACTCCCTTGTTTTAAGAAAAAAAGCTCCTGTATCTTCAAAAGCAGGAACAACTCACGGAATACAGTGGGTGAGATCATCTAATTTAGAAGTAATGGATTCTCCTGGAGTGATTCCAATAGGAAAAAATGATGAAATGCGTTTAAGTTTAATAGGCTCAAAAAATCCTGAAAAAATAAAAAATCTTGAGTTGGTTGCTTATAAAATAATAGATATATTTGCAAATAAAAATAAAATTTTAGAATATTATGAAATAAAAGATAAAGCAGAGGATAATGAAGAAGTAATAAGGCTAATAGGAGTTAAAAGAGGTTTTATGAAAAAACACGGAGAAGTGGAAGAAACCAGGGTTGCAATACAAATAATAAGAGATTGGCAGACTGGCAAGTTAAGACTTTAATTTCCTTTTTATTTCTTCAGCTACTTTTTTTAATTCAGAAATGTCTTTTTGAGGCCCTAATTGCGTAGAAATATAACCTTCATACTTATCAAAAAAAACCTTTTCCTTAGCCCAAGTCTCTTTAAATTTCTCATTAATTCCATGAAGAGGATAAAGTTTAACATGGACATGATTAACTCCAAGACCTTCCATAACCATTGCTACTCTTTTAACCTTAAGACCGCTTTCAAGCAGTCTAGCTACCTTTTTAGAAGCCAGCATTAAATCACTGTAATTTTTGTCATTCATATCAAAAGCATAAGAATCAAAATGTTTTTTAGTTAGAACTAGCGCCATTCCCTTTGTATTTGGAAAAACATCGAGAATAGCTAAAAAATTTTTATCTTCCCATATTTTGACAGAAGGAATTTCTCCTTTAACAATCTTGCAAAATATACAATTTTCCATAATATTAAATAAATTCATTTCTTATAAATATTTCACTTTAAAGATTTTCAACAAGATTTATAAATTACCAAGAATTACATAATACATGGTTAAGAAAAAGAGCTTGTCAAAAAAAGTACATATTTCAGGCAGTGAAAGTTCAAGTGATAAAAGATTATCAAGAGATGATTTAGACAGGCTGATACTTGAAAATTTTATAACTCTGCAGAAAGTTCTTACAAACTTAAGTATAAAATTTGACAAGTTAAGTGATGAAATGAGCAAAATGTTAAACTTATTTGAAATATCTGCTAAAACATTTACTGAAAAGCATGGTTCTGGAATAACAAAAGAAGAAAAAGAATTTCTTGATAAATTAGACAGGGTTCTGGACCAGAATAAAGTTATCGCAAAGGGATTGACATTAATGGAAGAAAGAATAAGGGATAAAACAAATTACGGTGAAAATATCAATAGGGAAGAAATAAAACCGCGTCCTTTACCAAGATTCTAGAATGCAAAAATATAGTTTAGAATTCTTAAGAGAATTTACCAGAGAATTGGTAATTAATTCACTGCCTGAAGAATACAAAGAAAAAAAACTGCAATTAGATAAAATAAAAGAGATTGTGGAAAAAGAAGAAAGTATGACTCCATCAATTTTTAAGTCAGACAAAAAGGAACTCATATTACCAGGCATTCAAGCACCTGTGGCAAAAGAAAAGCCGATAGAGCAGAAAATATATGAAATTATGGGAGATGATGAAAAAAAAGAGGGTTTTTTTCTTGGCAAAATAACCCCAATGATTTTGGATAAAAGAGTAATAGCTGTTGAATGCCCTGGTCCTGGAAGATATGTAATAGTAAAAATGCCTGATAAAAAATTATCAACTAATATAATCCTGACTAAAGAAAATATAAACGAGATAATAAACATTTTTTCTGAGGAAGCAAGAATACCAAGAATAGGTGGGTTGTTTAAGGCAATAGCAAATAATCTTATAATAACTGCAATAGACTCCCGCATAGGCGGTCCTAAATTTATAATAAACAGAATAAGGCAGTAATTACATTAAATTATTGAATTTTTTTCTCTAGTACAACATCATAATCTTCAAATTTATTTTTCTTGTGAAATTTAATTGATGGGTCATTTAAAGCAGAAATAACTACCCTTACCCTTTTAACTTTCTTCTTTGTACACCATTCAATAAAAGAGTCCATTAATTTAGTTCCAATACCCATATTCCTATAATCATCAAGAATAAACATATTCTCTGCTTCAGCTATTTTTTTAATATCTCTATAGTCTTCTGCTTTAACAATAGCACCAGCAATATAACCTACAATCTTCCCACTTTCTACAGCAACAGATGAAAAACAATTATTTGACCTAATTCTCTCTCTGAAATAATTTTTGCCTTTTTCCTGAATTGGAAAGTTAATATTTATCGTATTATCAAACTCTTTAAATTCCTTTTTGCATAATTTTAAATTAAGATTCTGAATATCCTTAAGATCTTTTATTATTGCTCTCCTGATTATTATACTCATTTTAATATTAAACTTTTAAAAATAGTTATCTAAGTAAAGCTTTTGCTCTCTGCCTTAACTCTTCAGCAAGCTGAGATTTCTTAGAAGCAATTTCCCTCTCTTCCTGCTCCTTGTATTCCCTGATTTTTTTCTCAAAATGCTTCTGCAATCTCTCTTTAATTGCAGATTCTCTCAGTTTAATTTCTTTTAGCATTTCCTGATGTGCTTTTTCTGCTAATTTAAGCTCCTTTTCCCTTAATATTTTATCTTCTTCTTTTTTAATAGCATCAAATTTCTTATCTTCAGACTTTCTGAATAAGTTCATTTTTTCCATCAAGCCTTTTTTTTCAGAGGCAAGAGAAAGAGACTTGGCTTTATGGGCTTCTATAAAATGCTTCTCCTTCATCTTAAGAGCCTGCTCATGGGATTTATATTTTTGTTCAAGATCCTTAAGCTTATTTTCCAATTTCTGCCTTTCAAGAAGTATTTTATCATTAGCCTCTCTGAAAAATTGCTTTCTCATTTCATTCTGTACCTTCTCTTTCATTGATTCAATATTTTTCCTTAGTTTTTCATCATAATCACTTCTTAATTTAGATTTGAAATCCCTAACTTCCATACTTGATGAATCTTTCATCTTTTCCTTTGATTCTGCCAATTTTAAATTAAACTCTTTGTCCAGCTGCTGTTTCTCAAGAATAACATTTTTCTGCAATTCTTGATTAAATTTACTCTGGAAATCTTTTTTCAATTTTGTAGTAAAATATTCGGTGTCTTTTTTATGTTTTTCAATTAACTTTTTATGCTCTTTAGCTCTTTTTAGTGCTTCTTTATGTTTAACATCAGAAACTTCTGATACTGTTTTCCTGTTAAGTTCTTTCAGTTTCTCAATAGTATAAACTTTTTCAGAAATGTTTTTTCTTAAAATTTCATTAATTTTATGTTCATGATCCAAAGCCTGGCGGATTTTTTCAGTTCTTTCTTCAATGTCAGATTCCTGTTTTTTCTTTTGCTGATTAACAAATGAATTCATTTTCATAGTAATTTCATTTTTCATCTCAGACTCTATTTTTTTCTTGTAAAGCTTTAATTCATTATTGAGTTTATCATGGGCCTGTTCAGTAAGCTGTTTCTTAACGGCAGTTTGTTCGCTAAAAAGAATGGCTTTGTTTCTGTCTTTTTCTCTTTTCAAGCTCATTAATTTCCTGTTAAAAGAAACTTCATGCTCTTTTTTCTCTGCTTCAAGAGCTTTCAATTTTTCTATGATTGTCTTCCTTTCTTTTTCATTCTTACTGGACAAAAATATCTTAAACTTGCGTTTATCCTTTTCAAGCATAACCGTCTTAGTTTTCAGCCTGTTTTCTAGAGATGCTTTTTCTTTGCTGACATCTTCCATCTTAGACCTTATTTCTGCTTCCAAAACTCTTTCGCTTGAATTATAATCAGAATTTAATTTCTTAAGCTTAGACTCAATTTTATTTTTGTATTCCTTTTCAAGTATAGTCTTTTGTTTTTGAAATTCATCGTTATACTTTTTTTTCATCTCAGAAACATAATATAAATCAAGTCTGGTTCTTTCTGCCTCAAACTTCTTCCTCAATTCTTCAGAGAATCTTGCTTTCACTTCCTTATCAAGTTCATCCTTAAGTTTCTGCTGATATTTGTTTTTTAGCTCTTTTTTAAGAAAATCCACCCCTTGAATTTTTTTCTGATAATTCTTTTCAAGGTCCTGCTGCATATTTTTATAATTTAACTCCATCTCATTTTTTCTTACAGACAAATCTCTTTTAAGGGACTCATTAAGCTCTTTCTCCCTGTTTTTCACTCTTTCAGAAAGATCTAATTTTATTTCCTTGACAAAATTTTGAAATCCTTCGTCTACTTTTAGCCCAACTTCAGAATCAACATGTCCTTCTCTTTCAAGAGATTCGTCAATTTTTAATTTAAGTCCTTTAATCTCATTTTTAAGCTGTTTAGTAGTATCTTCCATTTCATTGCCGATATTGCTTACTTTTCTGTCAATATTTCTTCTTACATCATCCAAAGCACTGCCGACATTGCTTACTTCTCTTTCTATTTTTTTAATTGGAGACTTTCTTTTAACTTCACGTTTGTTTCTTATTTTTATCCTTAAAGACCTCATTTGCCTTTCCAGTTCTGGAATTGCAGTAGTGTCTTTAAGTCTGGACCTCATTAGGCTGACCTCTTTCTCAAAACCTTTTGTCATGTCTTTAGATTGAAGAGATTGAAGCTCCCTCTTTAGTTCTCCTAATCTTGCAACTTTTTTCTGGAAGGAATAGAAATCTCCTCTAAGTTTCTCTTCTGAAATAGATTTTTTCTTTTTTTTCTTCACCATACTTATCTACCTCTTTTGAATACTAGTTATTTTTGATTTTTATATCTTACTATTCATTTATTTTCATACTTGTCTAATTTCTTCCTAAGACCTGTAGTGTCATAATATCCTTCCTTGTGCCACTCATTTAACTGTCTTCTTAATGAACTTAACTCATGCCTGCTTACCTCTTTTCTTCTTATTCTCTTCTTAATACTTCTAATATGCCTTTTGATTTCTCTTCTTTTAATTCTTAATTCTCTCTTTTCAGCCCTTTTCTTTTTTCTTTCAATCTTTCTTTCAAGTCTCCTGGCCAATAACAATCTAAATTTATGTTTTCTGGATTTCTTTTTTTCTTCTTTCCTTAAAATTTTAGCAGTTTTTCTTTCAAGTTTCTTCTTAGCTTTTATAAGCTTCTCATGGGACCTTAAATGATCTCTTTCTAATTTTCTCTTTGCATAATCCTCCTTATACTTTTTCCAGTTAGTTAATGCTGATTTCCAGATGCTTTTTCTAGGTTTTTTAATTTCTCTATGCACTTGCCTTTTTCCAAACCAAATTTCCCTGAGAGTCTTACCCTTATGTTTTTCCATATGCTTATTTTTGCCTATTTCAAAAATAAAACTAAACAAACTCTTCTTAGATTTATTAAATTCATGCTCTCTTTGCTCTTTAGCTTCCTGCCTCATGCTTAATTCTTTAATTCTTTTTCTTTCAAGAATTATTCTCTGTCTCTCAATCTGCCTTGCCCTTTTTCTTTCAGCTCTGCTGTTTCTGTAGTCATTTATCTTTCTATAGAGGTTCTTCTCCAATCCAGAAGTTACATAATACTGTTTTCTCTGCCACTCTTTCAATTTCCTTCTAAGATCTGCATAAGGAGAAATTCTTCTAGGAGCTTTTATCTCTGGTCTAACTTCTATAGGTAAAGGAATTATAACTGGCTTCCTAACTTCTGGTCTTCTTAATTTAATTCTTAGTTCTATTCTAGGTATCAAGCTATTAATCATAATCTTAAATCTTGATCCAAGTCCAACAGCCTCTCTTCTTCTCTTCCTCTCTATAGCTTTTTCTCTAACTCTTTCAGGAATAGCTGTGAATGTTTCCTTCAATTCTTTTCTGCTGACTATAATGAATAATATTATCAGTAATATCAGTAAAATCCATAGAGATAACTTTACATAATAAATCCAATCAAAGAAGCTGCCTTTGTCTACACATGGTTTACATCCGCTTCCTCCACAATCAACATCTACTTCATCATAATTTTTTATTCCATCATAACAATAACTGCAATAACCCTCAAAGTCAGAAACAAACAGCCCAATTTCCAGTTTTTTCAAACCCTGTGCTGAAAAATCCTTGATTCTGCTTACTAATTTATTAGTCTGCAGATCATAAACTTCTACATATTCTTCAAAACACCATTCTGCTTTTATTACTCTGACTGGAAGGGCAAGATCACAAGACTGGTATTCAATAACATCCAGTCTGCAATTTTTCAAATCATCACAAACTCTGTACTGCTTTCCCTTAAATTCTGTCTGACCGGCAAATAACTCTTGGGTAATATCATAATTAACACCGCACTCGCTCCATTCAGTACAACTCCATCTAGGCAAACAAGATCCTGTTACAATATAACCCTCATCAGTCAATGTACACTCTAGTTTCGTAGGCTTATTGTCTTCTTTATTGCAATTATTAAGATCTACACAGTTTATTGGAGTGCTGTAATAAGTTTCATTGTTTTCTGTCTGGCAGTCAGTCCAGTCACATTTCCAGTCAGGAACACAAGTACAAGAAGGATTTTCAAAACAATCACTGTCTGCACAATCAGTAAATCCGTCATTATCATTATCTATGTTATCATCACAAATTCCTTCTGCAAAATCCTGGCAATACGGATCTTCAAAACAATCATTATCTAAACAATCAGTAAATCCGTCATTATCATCATCTATATTATTATTACAGATAACTTCCTGAATTTGACATTGTGGCAATGAAACACAGCTTCCATCATCACAATCTGTGTTTCCATCACAATCATTATCTGTCAAATCACTGCATAGTTCTGTAGCTCCAGGATTAATATTTGCATTATTATCATTACAATCAGTTCCTCCGCTGGAAACTGAACAATAACTATCACTATCACTATCTGTACATCCTCCTTTATTATGAGCCAAAACATCATCTGCATAAAAATTCCTGTTTTTAGAAACAGATTTAAGATTATATGTCTGAATTGTCTGATTCCAGCAGGAAATATTTTTAACTCCTTTATAGTCTAAATTGCTTGAGAGAATTAAATCTCCGACAGATAATTTCTCAACAAAATCCATATAAGAATTTTCTCTTTTAGTATCTTCAGGGTTTATTGATTTCCATCCAGTATTAGAATAAATCGGGTGTTCTGATGTTAAGTTTAATTCAGAATTGTCTGAAAATATAATCTTGCACATATGATCTCTTATAGGAGATTCAATTTCAAGAACTTCACTAGCTTCATTATTCTTATTTATCTCATTATAACTGAGAACATACTCTCCAACTTTAATATCTTCTATATTTTTGTAATTTCCATTAGACAATAAAATCTTTGTTCCAGCAGGAAAACAGCTGTCAGTTACTATTGTACAACTCTGAGTTTCAACTTCAGAGCATCCGCTTGAATCTGTTCTAGACCTTGTTTGAGTTCCTCCAGAACAAGCACTCCAGTCACTAAAAGCGCCAAAATCAGCACTGCATATATCTTTATCTGCATGAACAGCACTTCCTATAAAATTAACAAAACCGTCATCACTAAGCCATACATCCCATCTAACAAAACTTCCAAAAGTGTAATCAACAGTCACATTTGCAGTATATGTGCCGGTTCCTGTTCTTGTAATGTTAATACCTGGATAAAACAATGCTCCTCCAGGATATGTAGTCTCAGCAGCATTAGTTGCATTTGCACTTATGTTCTGGGAATCATATGAAAAAGTTCCGGTTAAATTTATTTTACTCACAGAAATTGCAAGTGTAGCAACATCTCCATCATAGTATTTTCCATTACTCCTTAAATTGCCCATTGTTAAACTTGTAACATATCTTATAATTGAAACATTAACTGTTGAAATGTTGTTATCCTTAGTATCAGCTGTTGCAATGTTGTAAGAAATGCTTATATTTCTTGAGCTGACTTCTAAACTGCTTTTCGAATAATTCATAGTACAATGTCCAGAAGAGTTTGTATCTGAACTTCCGAATAAAATACCATTATCATAAAAATAACATGTTGCTCCGCTATAACCTGTTACAGTGCCATTTTCATAAACTGCAGCTGTAAAATTAATACTGTTCGGCACAACTCCTTTATCATCTTCACCTGAAGAAACATCATTTCCCCTTATTATCTCCTGGTTATTTGAATGAGATATTATTGAAATGGCTAAATTCTTACTGACTTCCAAAATACCGAACCTTCCTGAAAAACTGTCTGTAAGATACTGGCCAACTGTCTGTATTCCACCAATAAGTCTTTGGGTAAAACTACTACTTGACGCATTTGTCTCTGCAAATGAATCTTGTTTTATATCAGTAGTATAACTGCTGGAACTTCCTTGATATGCAAAAATAAAACTTATTAAAAAGAATATAAAAAAAAGTGCTGCAAAAAACTTGAATTTCTTAACAATCATTTTCCGGATTTTCTAATGATAATTTCCTCCTTTTCAATATCTAAATATACTTCAACATCACTGCCTTCTAATAGAGAAAGGTTTTCAAGTAAAGAATTAGGAAGAGCGACTCTGTTCAACTTCTGAATCTTTACATTTCCAAATTTTACTCTTTTTACCATTATACTAGTACTGATACTAATCAAATACTTAACAAGTACTAGATTTAGTATTTAAATATTTCTGTATTAACTTTTCATTAAGGTTAGCTAAAAAGATTGATTTAAAAATAAAGAAAAATTAAAAATGCCATGAAGAAAAAAGATAATTTAGTTAATAGGAAAAAAATCCGTGGTTGGCTGCTATTCTTAATATAATTCCAGGACTAGGTTATCTTTATTTGGGAAAGAGAAAAGTTTTTTCTTATCTATTACTAACAGCTGCTTTAATATCGTTTATAGATGGCTTTTTAAATCCCTGGACGTTTGAAACTCCGACAACCTTCCTTTACTGGGTTGCAGTAACCATAGCGATTTTCACATTTATGTACGATGCTTTCAATGAAGCTAAAAATATGTAAAGTATTTTACCATTCACTTGTATACTACTCCAACCCATATATTTCCTTAATTTTACTTATAGATTCTCTGTCTATTACACCATCATCTAAACAAAGGGACTCTTCATAAAACATCCAGTAACCATAATGGTTTCTTAAACCTAAACCATGCAGAAGTTCATGTAATTCTATTCCTCCACATTCTTTATTTTGGGAAAAAAGAGTTATTTTAACTTTCTTTATGGTCTCATCTTCAAAAACAAAATTTGGCTGCGCAGCAACAAAATAGTTTGACTCTGACCAAGAGTCTGCTTCAAAATTTAACAAAGATTCATCAGTCGAATTTGCGCAATAAAAATTAACTTGAGAATTTTCTTCATCTAAACTAAACTCATATAATTCATATCCAGAAAAATTTTCCAAAATTCTTTCAGCTTTTTGAAGGTAGTTTTTTTGCTTATCCACACAATTAGAAATTGAGTAAGTAACTGGCAGTTTATCCCATTTAAAGTCATCTAAAAAATAATTTTCTTCTGGCCAAGGGTACATTTCTAAATCAGAACAATTTCCTTCAAGCTTATTATCCGAGTAAATATTTTTTAAGCAGTTATTAGTATTTTCATCTATAGAATCAATCTCGCATGATTTAATCCTAAAAAGAATAGGGTACATTATTTTTTTGTTGTCATCATAAATATGCCCAAGTCCAAAAACATGGATAATTTCATGTATTTCAACCAATGGGAATTCGTCACATGTATTATATGCCCAGGAAAATTTGATGTCTTCTAAAGGAACATCTGAAGGATCATCTCCTTTCTCAATCAAAACATAGCCATTTGCACAAAATACAACAATAGAGTTCAGAATTGTTTTATTATTTTCAGATGAATTAATAGGTCCTGCAAATCCTTCAACTTCTAAGTTAGAATTAGTTTCATTGTTATAACAATAAACTTCAGGAACACCCTCAATAACAATATCTGGGTTGTCTGATTGATTAACTTCTTTAAATTGTACTAATCCGTCCGTCGAGTTTTCAATAATACTCATAGCCCATTTTATTCTTTCTATTTTAAAATTATCAGTATTTGTTAATGAATCAGGAGTCTTGCTATGATTAACCACAGAAGTGATATTAAGACTATAAGTAACAGGCATGTGTTCAAAATGAATATACTCTGCATTTTTGAATTGATCTTCAGGCTTGTTAGATTTGTCGCCCTTTCCATTAAAAAACAAAACTAATGCTGTAAGAATTATAATAAAAGCTATAAATAAACTAATTAGAATTTTCTTTTGTCTAGCATTTTTCATTTTAATTATAACTAATCAGATAGAATTAGATAAGCAAATAAGTTATTTAAAAGTTTGTTTTACTAATTAAAATAAAGAAAATTTCCTAAAGAGTATACTCCCCAAGATAAGATTCTGCAGTTTCTGGTGTAGATTCACTTTCCTCTTCACTTAAACTCTGGGCAAGAAATTTAACCCATTTTACCCTG